>ULWX01014457.1_pt1 | contig 11817 bp, 11 predicted proteins | sample 1960851 | NCBI WGS metagenome assembly ULWX01 (sample SAMEA4835826, study PRJEB28245) | human gut metagenome | biome: gut microbiome; material: fecal sample | place: Denmark | collected 2008 | reverse complement strand
TACCCGCTCCCCCGCCGTATTACTGTTGTTTATAAGCCCCATTATATCTCCGTCAGCTCTTTTTCCTTCTTCTCGGCGATTTTGTCGATGTTCTTGATGAAATCGTCGGTCAGCTTCTGGATGTCCTTCTCGGAATTCTTGTAATCGTCCTCGGTTATCTCGGAGGCCTTCTGCTGCTTTTTGAACTTCTCGATAGCGTCTCTGCGGATGTTGCGGATAGCCACCTTGCAGTCCTCAGCGTATTTCTTGGTCTGCTTTGCAAGCTCCTTGCGGCGCTCCTCGGTGAGGGGCGGGAACACAAGGCGGATGGTGCGCCCGTCGTTCTGGGGGTTGATGCCCAGGTCAGAGGCGAGAATGGCCTTCTCTATGCCCTTGAGCACGGACCCGTCCCAGGGCTGGATGAGCAGGGAGCGGGGGTCGGGCGCGGAAATGGACGCGATCTGCTGGATGGGCGTGGGTGAGCCGTAGTAGTCAACCTGAATGTGGTCGAGCACCGAGGCGTTGGCCTTGCCGGCGCGGATGGTGGCAAGCTGGGCTTCCAGCGTGTCACAGGTCTTTTTCATTTTGTTTTCAAATTCTGCGTACTCTGACATAGTGTTCCCTCCATATTTGTTATCGTTGGCATCCACCCTCCGGCGGATATAATTTACTGTTTTAAGTCTTTAAGTAAACGATGAATAAATCGTCAAGAGCGATTTGCGAGAGAATTTGTGTTCTGGTGAAGGCAGTTTTTTGCAGCCATACTTTGTGTATTGCAAGAAAAACTGACAAAATCAGAGCGCAAATTGTCCGCAAAGCGCCGCAGGCGGTTTATTAAGAGTTTACTTTTTTAAGACACAATGGTGCCTATCTTCTCCCCGGCGAGGACGCGGCGGATATTCTCGGGCTCTGCCAGCGCGAAAACCTCAACCGGGATGTTGTTATCCATTGCAAGGCTCGTCGCCGTGGTGTCCATCACGGCGAGGCGGCGGGCCAGCACCTCGGAATAGCTGATGCTCTCAAAGCGAGTGGCGGTGGGGTCTGTGCGGGGGTCGGCGGAATACACGCCGTCAATGTTCTTTGCAAGGAGTATCGCGTCTGCCTGAATCTCGGCCGCTCTGAGGACTGCGGCAGTATCGGTCGAGAAAAATGGCATCCCCGTGCCGCAGGCAAAGAGCACGACATTGCCGCTCTCAAGATACTCGATGCTCTTTCGCGTGTCGTATCTCTCGCCGACGCCCTGAATGTCCACCGCGGTCATGACGCGGGCCTTCGCCCCGTGCTGCTTGAAGACATCTGCCACCGCGAGGCAGTTCATAGCCGTCGCGAGCATACCCATCCTGTCAGCGCTGACGCGCTCGACCTTGCCCGCGCCGTCCTTCACGCCGCGCCAGAAGTTGCCGCCGCCAATGACCACGCCCACCTGAACTCCGTCATCCACACAGGTTTTTATCGTCTCACACACCCTGGAGACAAAGTCAAAATCAAAGCCGGTCTTTTTCTCCCCGGCGAGGGCTTCTCCGCTTATTTTTATCAGCACGCGCTTATATAAGCTTTTCATAGGGCAGCACTCCTTTACGAGATTTAATTATATATCATAGAAACAGGCTTGTCAAAAACTTGGAGAATATCTATGGAGTTAGATATTCTATATATCAAGTATACCCAATATCACAATACCCGCCACGACGAGGGCGATTGAGGCATAGTGCTTTTTGGAAAGCTTTTCCTTAAGGAATATCCGCCCCCAGATGACCGAGGCCACACAGTAGGAGGAGATGATGGGCGCGGCAAAGGCCACATGCTCGCTGTCGGCAAGGGCATATATGTAGAAGAACTGGCCGATAGTCTCGCACACGGCGCCGGTGTACTTGGGCGCCTCCTGCTTGGCGATGAGCTTCTGCTTTTTGATGCCCAGAACATAGATGGCGCAGAGAACGCCCACCACAAGGAAGGTCAGCTCATAGGCGACGTTGGCGGAATCCTCATCCAGCACCTCCAGCACGCGGCTGTCGGCAAAGGTTCCCAGCGCGTCGAGCAGGCAGTAGATAACGGGGATGATAATGGCTATCCAGCTCTTGGCGTAGTGGTGGTTCGAGGCATCCTGTCTCGCGCGGCGAAGCTCCTCATCCTCGGTGGACTCAGTGATCCCCAGCGCGATAACGCCGAGGCACACCAGCGCCACGGCAACCAGCGCTATCGGCGGCAGCTCGTCACTGATGCCGACGGTTGCAAAGGTCAGCACGGCGACGACCGCGCCGGAGCTGTTGCAGATAGGCGAAGAGATGGAAAGCTCAATATACCGCAGGCCGAGATAGCCCATAGCCATGGACAGAATATACAGCATCGAGACCGGCAGATAGGTGAGGATTATCTGCATATTTATCTCAACGCCGCCGAAGAAAATCTCATACGCCGCGTGCAGACCCATCACAATGCCGACCGCCGTGACCATCTTCAGATGACTGTATTTATCCCTGCTGTCCTGACAGCCGATTTTTGAAAACAGGTCAGAGCCGCTCCAAAACAGCAGCGCAATGACCGCGAACCAAAACCACATTTTTGTGGGACCTCCTGTAAAATCTTTTTCTCTCTGCCCGATTCTCCATTCGGGCGCAACTATTCTACCATAAAGCCCCGCCGTTGGCAATTCTTAAATGACAAATTGCGCGGCGGGCATGGTTTACAATATCCGCATGAAGGTCGTTTACATAGACTCGCTCTTTTTCCTCAACCTTGCTGCCGACTATCTGCTCTGTCTCGCGGCGGCGCGCATCTGCGCCTTGCAGCTCAAGCGCTGGCGGTATCTCATAGCGGCGCTGCTGGGCGCTCTCTACGCCGTTGCGGCGGTGCTGCCGGGGATGTCGCTTCTCTCCCGGCCATACCTGAAGCTGCCCGCCGGGCTTTTGATGGGCCTCATCGCCTATGGTGCCGAGCGCAGCCCCATCCGCTGCACGGCGGTGTTTTTCGCTGTCTCCGCCGCCTTCGGCGGGGCGCTGTGGGCGCTGTCCATGGCGGCGGGCGGAGATGGCGCCGCCCCGCTCTCTTTGAGCAGTCTTCTTTTGTCCTTCGCTATCTGCTACGGGCTGTTTCGGCTCATCTTCCGAAAGCGCGCGGCGCTATTGGAGAAGCGGCTTATCTCGGTCGAGGCGGAGTTTCTGGGGCGCAAGGCACGCTTCACTGCCCTGCTCGACACCGGCAACTCTCTCTCCGACCCCGCCACCGGCGCGCCGGTTATGATAGCCTGCACCCACGCGCTCACGCCGCTGCTGCCGGAGAGCGCTGCGCTGTTCTCCGCGCTGCCGCCGGTCGAGGCCGTGGAGCTCTGTGCCGCGATACCGGAGCTTCGCGGCAGGCTGCGCCTTATCCCGTACACGGCGGTGGGCGCTTCAGGCCTGCTGCCGGTTTTCCGCCCGGACTGCGCAAGGCTTGACGGCAGGGAGAAAAAGGGGCTGCTAATCGCCATCTCCGACTGCGCCGCCGGGGACGGCTTTGAGGCCATCATTTAATTAAAAAGGAGGTTTTTTCATGCTCTGCAAACCGCAGATATTATTTTTACGAAAGCACATTCTATCCATTCTGGGCCTTGAGCCGTCCTCGGTGTTCTACATCGGCGGCAGCGACACTCTGCCCCCGCCGCTGCCAAAGGACGAGGAGGAGCAGGCCGTGGCCGCCCTCGAGGAGGGGGACGACAAGGCTCGCAAGCTGCTTATTGAGCACAATCTCCGGCTGGTTGTCTATATCTCCAAGCGCTTTGAAAACACGGGCGTCAACATTGAAGACCTCATCTCCATCGGCACCATAGGACTAATAAAGGCGGTGAACACCTTCAAGGCGGGGAAGAACATAAAGCTCGCAACCTATGCCTCTCGCTGCATTGAAAACGAGATTCTCATGTATCTGCGCAAGATAAGCGCCCAGCGCACGGAGATAAGCTTTGATGAACCGCTCAACACCGACTGGGACGGCAATGAGCTGCTGCTCTCGGACATTCTTGGCACTGATGAGGACGAGGTCTACCGCCCTCTGGAGGACGATGCGGACAAGAAAATGCTCATGGAGTCAATCTCCGCCCTGAACGAGCGGGAGCGGAGCATAATCCTGCTGCGCTTTGGCCTTCCAAGCGGCCGGGAGTACACGCAAAAGGAGGTCGCAGACATGATGGGCATCTCCCAGAGCTACATCAGCCGCCTTGAAAAGCGCATCATCGACAGGCTTCGCAAAGACATGCTCCGGCGCATGCAGTGCTGAAAAAGTTTGACCCCTCAGAGCAAAGCTCTGAGGGGTCAGCTTTTAACTTCAAAACAGCAGCTGCGCCGCGTTATAAAACAGCGCCGCCCAGACATCCCAGCTGTGGCCGCCGGTCACGAGCTCCAAACGGGCGTTTTCGCCCTCTGTGAGCTTTTCGGAGCGGTTCACAATATAGCCATAGCCGTCCTCAACGGGGTCTCTCTGTGAATCCGCCGTCCCCGCTCCCGCGTAGAGATATCTCACATCATGGTCACTGCTCTCAAGCGCTCTGACCACATCGCGTACGTTTGTAAAGCCCGAGAGGCAGATGAAATTGGAAAAAATGTCCAGATTTTCAGCCATTCCGGCCCTTTCCGCATAGAGTGCTCCGTTGGAGCAGCCGCCGAGGCCAAAGTGCTCCCGCGCAGCCTCGAGCGCCTCAAGGCTGCCGTTTTCGGCATAGGTGGAATAATGGTCAACAATATATGGCAGGATAACCTCCCGTACCTCGTGGGCAAACTGCTCAGGCCCCGTATCCACATAGCCGCCGCCCTGAATATAGGAGTCCGTATACGGGGTGACAATGATAAGCGGTTCAAGAACGCGCTGCTGAATCATGTTGTCATAGAGATTGCGCATGCAGACAGCCGTTCCCAGGTCCGTATCAATGATGTTGTCCATCCAGTCCCCGTCGCTGCCGCTGGCGCCGTGAACCATTATCAGCACATTGTACTTTTCGTCCTCGCTGTATCCATAGGGCAGATAGACGCGCATCTTCTTGCTCACGGTTACTGAATTTGACGCAAACAGCGGCGCGGAATAGTTTATAACCTGTACGCTGCCCTGTTCAGAGCAGATATCAAAAAGCTCGTTTGGCAGGGCTTTGGTGTAAAAAACCGGCTCCGCCCCGCACGCGCACACGCCGTTGCGGTAGTGGTGCACCTGCTTTTCGCCGCAGGCTGTGCAAATGCCGCCAATATCGTGCTGCACATGCCGGCAGGCAAGCCCGCAGACGCTGCATGTACCCTCAAGCCATTCGTGCGTGCAGACAGTGCCGCAGGTGGTGCACACGCCGTTTTCATAATGCTCATGGCCGCAGACCGTGCCGCAGATGGTGCACGTTCCATTCTCCCATTGATGCCGGCAGGGCATTTTGCATATGCCGCAGACTCCGTCCGCCCACGAGTGGTTACAGACCTTGCCGCACCGGCGGCATACTCCGTCCTCCCAGTCATGCACACAGGCATAGCCGCAGTTGATGCACACACCATTGGCCCAGCTGTCATGCGGGCAGTTTTTCATTTTGTAGTCGTTTATGCCCAAAAAAGCAAAAAAGCCTGCCGCAGCGAGCCCGAGCACACAGCCCAGCACAACAAGCAGGTTTTTCACGGTTTTCTTCTTCACGGCCCGCCCTCCGAAATCAACTCACAAAGGTATCTCCAACAGATGATGAATTATAGCACCTTTCCCGCCCTTTTGCAATTATGAAGTAACAAAACGCCAAATAAAATGCACCATTTGCATATAGCAGACGGTGCATTTTGTTATAAACGCAGCTTTACTCAATGAACCAGATTTTTGACCCACTTGCGCTCCTTGACAAGCCAGAAGCCTATGGCGCATTTGATAAGGTTCAGAGCTTCAACGATGATAAACATGGGAAGAATGCTCATGCTTGTAAATCTTGACAGGATAAAGGCCACCGGTATCGACAGCACCCACACAAACATGCAGTCAAACACGAAGGTGATGATGGTCTTGCCGCCGGAGCGCAGAGTAAAGTAGCAGGAGTTTGTAAAGGCATTGACCGGCATCATCGCGGCGTTAACAAGCAGAAGCTGCTTTGCAAGCTCCTTTACGGTGCCGGTGGTGTTGTATATCTCTGGGATCAGCGGGGCAAGCACCGCCATTACAACGCCCACTCCCGCGCACAGAGCCACCGCGAAGGCGATGAGCTTTTTGTCCTCATCCACCGCCCGCTCGAGCTCTCCCGCTCCGAGCAGCTGGCCAATCATAATGGACACCGTTGAGCCCATGGAGAGGAAGGCGCAGAAGAACAAATCGGCAACCGTGTTGCAGATGTTCATTGCCGAGACGACCTCCAGCCCGCGGATAGAGTAGCACTGGTTGAGCACGGTCATCCCCGAGGACCAGAGCAGCTCATTGAGCATAAGGGGCGTGCCCAGCTTTATAATCTCCCGGACGAGATTTCCGGGAATCTTCATCGAGCTGTAAAGCCCATCCACAAAGGGGTTTTTCTCCCTGTGCCGGTGGGTCCAGCCGATGATGATAAAGCACTCGGTAAAGCGGGCGAGGACCGTCGCAATCGCGGCGCCCTCAACGCCCAGCGCGGGCGCGCCAAGCTTGCCGAAAATGAGGATGTAGTTGAACACAAGGTTCACCGCCACAGCGATGATGCCCGCCTTCATCGGCAGCATGGTCTCCCCTGTCTCGCGCAGGGTGCTGGCGTATACCTGCATCACAGCGAAGGGCAGCATCTGAATCAGCATGACCTTCATGTACGCCTTGCCGTGGTTGAGCGCGGCGGCGAGGTCGAGTCCCTCGTTGCCCTCGTGCAGGAACAGGTTTATAAGCTGCTCCCCGAAGAGTATAAACACCGCGACAAACAAACCGAGCGTGGCAATCGCGATATAAAATTTCATGCGCATCGTGTTCCTGACGCCCTCGTTGTCGGCCTTGCCATAAAACTGGGCGGTGAATATACCCGCACCGGCGAGGCCGCCGAAGATGCACAGGTTAAACACGAATATAAGCTGGTTGACGATGGCGACGCCGGACATCGGCTCCGTCCCCACCTGGCCGACCATCACGTTATCCAGCAAGCTTACAAAGTTTGTTATGACGTTCTGCACCAGTATGGGAATCATCACCGTGAAAAGCCGGCGATAAAACGCCCTGTCGCCTATGAGACTGTTGATTTTCATTTCGCACCTCAAAAAGAGAAAAAGAACAAACGGGCGGGATTTTTTCCCGCCTCAGTGCGCTAATTATTCATTATTCATCAGCGCAGCGGCTTCATTATTCATTGCAAAAATCCGTTTTAATGAATGATGGATATTGAATAATGAAGAATGAATAATACAAAGCGAAAATCCGCTCTCTTGCGAGAACGGATTTTCGCTTTGGTGGAGAGTGGCGGACTCGAACCGTCGACCTTCCGCGTGTGAGGCGGACGCTCTAACCAGCTGAGCTAACCCTCCGCATAGCTTTGTTATGATAGCACATACCCGGAAATATTTCAAGCCCTATTTTTGAAAATGCGGGATTTTTTATAAAAAAGCGAAAATTATAGTTGACAAGTTGTTTTTCGTCTGCTAAAATCATTAATGCTGTTCAGGCAGCACATGGCGGCATAGCTCAGTTGGCTAGAGCATGCGGTTCATACCCGCAGTGTCCCCGGTTCGAATCCAGGTGCCGCTACCAGCAGAAGGCGCAGGGCTTTTGCACTGCGCCTTCAATAATAAGGCCCGGTGGTCAAGCGGCTAAGACACCGCCCTTTCACGGCGGTAACACGGGTTCGATTCCCGTCCGGGTCACCAAAAATCGACAAGCTCCGTCAGGAGGTTGTCGATTTTACTTATTACCTCTTCACTTTTACCTTTTCACTAAAACTTCCGGTCGATTTTTGGAAAGTAATAGGTAATGAGTAATAGTGAAGAAGTTTCTAAGGAGACTATCATGCAGCTCAATCCCGTAAACGAACACAACATTTCCGATATCCGTAGGCTCTACCGCGCGGCCTTTCCGCTTGTCGAGCGCAAGCCCTTTTCCCTGCTGCTGCGCAAGGCCCGCCGGGGGCAGGGTGAGTTTTTTGCCATAGAGGGCGAAAACGGTGAGTTTTTGGGCCTTGCAAACACTCTTTTTCACAAGGACATGGTCATGCTTGACTATTTTGCCATCGCGCCCGAGCAGCGCAACGGCGGCATAGGTGCGGGCGTTCTCAGCCTGCTCAAGGAGCGCTACGCTGACAGGCGGCTTTTTGGCGAGATAGAGGTCACAGACCGGCCCCACCCGGAGCTCGAGCTGCGCAAGCGGCGGCGGAATTTTTATCTGCGCAACGGCTTCACGCCCGTGGGCATGACGGTCAGCGCCTTTTCCTGCGAGTTTGAGGTCATCAGCAATGGAAAGCCCATCAGCTTCCCCGAGTACAAGGAATTTTATTACAAGGCCATCGGCCCCATGGCTTATGGCCGCGTAAAGCTGATAAAGCGTTGACTTTGAGCACTTTTAAGAGTAATATCATATAGGCTTGCAGGCAAAACCTTTGCCTGCAAAAACGTCAAATTTTCTATTAGGCGGGGCTTTATGGACAGATATAAGCTTAAACAATATATGGAGCAAAACCCGGATTCCAAGCTGCGGGATCTGGTGATGAAGCTTTTGTACGATGAGATAGTGGGGCTGCGCATCGCACCGGGGACGAAGCTGAACGTCAACCAGCTCGCCGCCTCTCTGGGCATTTCCCGCACGCCGGTGGCCGAGGCTGTCAGCAGTCTGGCGGAGATTGGCTTTGTTGTCACCCGTCCGGGCCAGTCCGGCAGCTTTGTGCTGGATTTGAGCCTGCATGACATGATAAATCTCTACCGCGTGCGCAACGCCATCGAGAGCGAGGCCGCCTCCCTCTGCGCCCACCATGTTGACGAGAACGTGGTCCGGGAGCTGAGCGGTCTGGCCGAGGCTTTCCGGGACAGCGTGGTGCGCCGGGATATCCGCGGCATGAAGGACACGGACCTGCCCTTCCACCGGCTTGTTATCAACTCCTGCGGCAACCCCTACATTGTCCGCTCCTATGAGCAGATTCTGCCCAAGCTCATAATGTACCAGTCGTCCATGATGGAGTTTGTCGGGCAGGAGAGCAACGAGAATAACCCATGGCTCTCCAGCGTTAAATATAACCACATCTCCGTTGTCTCCGCCATCCGTATGCGTATGCCGGAGCTTGCCCGCCAGTCCATGGCTGACCATATAAGCACCAGCCTCAACTTTACAAGCCTCTCCGGAGACGGGGCCGACCCGTTTTTGGCATTGAGGAAAAAATGAAAAAATACAGCAAGCCCCGCCTGTCGGCGGGGCTTGCTGTATTTTAATCTACTCTCTCGTCGCCTCATTGCATTATAAAAACAGGGTCTACTTGTTTTTATAAATCAGTCAACTCTTTTGTCGCCCCATTGCATTATAAAAACTGGTTTCACCTGTTTTTATAGCTCAGTCCTCTCTCTCGTCACCCCAGAAGAAGATAGAGATAGTCCCCGGGCCGGTATGTGAGCCGATGGTCGTGCCGATGTGGTTTATCTCGACCTTGCCGTCGAGCTTGGGAAACTTTGCCTCAATCATGTCCGCAACCTTGCGGGCATCGTCATAGCAGGCGGACTGGCACATGTAGCACTTGCCGGAGTAGTCATAGCCGTCCCGGGCGTGCTCCTCCATGCGCTTGACGCACTCGACCATGACCTTTTTCTTCGTGCGCACCTTCTGGCGCGGGATGAGCCTGCCGAGGTTATCCATGTTCAGCAGCGGGCATATCTCAAGCAGGCCGCCGAAGATGGCCGCGGTCTTGGAGATTCTGCCGCCCTTGACATAGCTTGAAAGGTCAGTGGAGAAAAACCAGTGGTGGAGCTTGAGGCGGTTATCCTCAATCCATTTGGCAAGCTCCTCCGCGCTCATACCGCTGTCGCGCATGGTGGCGGCGGTGTCCATCAGCAGGCCGTAGCCGGAGGAGGCTCCCAAGGAATCGACAATGTAGATATTGCGCTCGGGGTAGCGCTCCTTGACGATGAGCGCGGCGTTGCGGGCGGAATTTATCGTGCCGGAGATGCCGGAGGACAGGCACACATGCACAATGTCCTTCCCGGCCTCAAGAAACGGGGTGAAATAGTCCACATACTCGGAGATGTTTACCTGCGAGGTGCGGGTATCGGCGCCGTTTTTCATGCGCTCATAAAACTCGTCATAGGGTATGGATTCGCCCAAATCGTCCATGTACTCAACGCCGTCAATGGCGAAGTGGAAGCAGATGTAGTGGATATCGCGCTGGAGAAAATGCTCTTTGGATATATCGGCAGTGGAGCAGCAGCTCAGGATATAGTCGTTCATGTCATTGTTCCTTTCTACTGTTAATATTTTTTATCTGCGAAGAAAGGATATAACCCGACGTGGAAATTTTCAAGAGCTTTGCCGCGATTTTTCTCTCTACAAACCGCACCCGGCGGGTAGACGCGCAAATAGCGCGCTCTACCCGCCGGACGCAGTTGCTCTACAGATTGTAGAGTTAAAGTTTTAACTTGATTATTGTTCCTGCTTTGCCCCGTTTTTCCGCATTTTCCTGAACTTTTTCTGAAGCCTCGGATTTTTGATGTTGCAGCTTAAAAACACGATTATCTCCGCCGGGATCGCAATGAGGAAAAGCTGCCAGGGGTTAGCCTCCGGGAAGAGCGCGTACATCATCACAAAGATTGACAACACAAACAAAGCTATGATATATTGCAGATGCTTTGTCCGCCGGAAGACGCAGGTGAGCACAAGATAGGTCAGTATCGACACGGGCAGCGCCACGAGGAAAATGCGCCAGATTATCTTGCCGCTAATCCAGAGGATGACAAAAGCCGTCAGCGCGAGCGTCCACACGCCGATGAAGGCGATGGCGATTATTATCCAGCGGCTGGCTTCTCCCTGCTCGGGTTCATCCTCGGGCTTTTGTACGGGCTCCCATTTATCGTGGGAGCTGAGGATGTAGTCCACCGTCACATCGAAAAGCTCCGCCATCTGGGTCAGCACAAAGGCGTCGGGTATGGCCTCGCCCCGCTCCCATTTGGAGATCGTCTTATCCGAGTAGTTGAGCTTTGCCCCAAGCTCCGCCTGGGTCATGCCGGCCCCGGTGCGCAGTTTTATGATATTGCTTGCTGTGACAAGCCGCAGTTCGTTAAGCTGCATTGCAGTTCCTCGCTTTTGCCATTAGTTTTATCGCTTGAAAAATGTGAACATTATAAGTAATTGTAATATTGTTTTGCCCGTCCGTCAAGATTATAAAATATTTCCAAACTGTAAAATAAAATTTTAGCTCTTGAAGCGTATACGCCTGAGTGGTAGATTTAGCGCTGGTGATACAAATGGACTATTCTGATAATAAGCTGCTGCGCGCGCTGTCAAAGTTTTTCCGTCTGCTGCCGCTTCTGTGTATGGGTGCGGCGATTCTGCTTTTCCTCACTCGCTGGAAAAACCTGACCGTTGAGGATATTTTAAGCTATACGCCCAGCGAGCCGCTGCTGGCCATGCTGTTTCTCTGGCTGGCCTTCGCTGTGAAAAGTCTTTCAATAATGCTCCCGGTGATGCTGCTTTTCGCGGTATCCGGGCGGCTGTTCCCCCTGCCTGTCGCGTTGCTGGTGAACACGGTGGGCATCGCCATAACCCTGACCCTGCCCTATCTCATCGGCCGTTTTTCCGGCAAGGATTTGACCGAGAAGCTCATGGTCAAATACCCGAAGCTCAAGCAGTTTCGCGCCATGCGCAGCAAAAGCGGGCTGTTCTTCGCTTTTATAATCCGGGCCATCGGCGTGCTGCCCTGCGACGTGGTGAGCCTCTATCTTGGAA
>ULWX01054872.1_pt1 | contig 11819 bp, 10 predicted proteins | sample 1960851 | NCBI WGS metagenome assembly ULWX01 (sample SAMEA4835826, study PRJEB28245) | human gut metagenome | biome: gut microbiome; material: fecal sample | place: Denmark | collected 2008 | reverse complement strand
GAGCGTTATCAAATCGTTATCAAAAGAGAGATATAAAACCGCAAAATCGTTGTGCCGCAACGGGTTCGGAGTTTCAAAAACTCACTCCCACTCGATCGTGGCAGGGGGCTTTCCGGTGATGTCGTAGACAACGCGGCTGATGCCGTGGACTTCGTTCGGAATTCTGGCGGCGACACGGCCGAGCAGCTTGTGCGACAGCGGCGCATACTCGCAGGTCATGAAGTCCGTGGTCTTGACGGCGCGGAGCGCGACCGTGTAGCCATAGGTGCGGAAATCTCCGATGACGCCGACGCTTCTCGTGTCGGTCAGGACGGCAAAATACTGGTCCGCCTTGCAGCGGGACTTGGCCATCTCCTCGCGGAAAATGGCGTCCGCCTCACGCAGCAAATCGAGTTTCTCCTTCGTGATCTCGCCGATCACGCGCACGGCAAGACCGGGGCCGGGGAACGGCTGGCGCTCCACAAATGCCTTCGACAAATTGAGCTGCCGCCCCAGCGCGCGCACCTCGTCCTTGAACAGGCCGCGCAGCGGCTCGACCAGATCGGTGAAGCACATGTCTTTCGGCAGGCCGCCGACGTTGTGATGACTCTTGATCGTGGCGGAATTATACGCGCCGCTTTCGATTACGTCCGGATAAATCGTACCCTGTGCGAGGAACCGGATCTCACCGAGCTTCCGCGCTTCCGCTTCAAACACACGAATGAACTCCTCGCCGATGATCTTGCGCTTGCGCTCCGGGTCGGTGACGCCGGCGAGCTTTTTGAGGAACCGCTCCTCCGCGTTGACGCGGATGAAATCCAGATCTCTGTCCGCGAACGCGGCCTCGACCTCGTCGCCCTCGTTTTTGCGCATCAGGCCGTGATCGACGAAAATGCAGTGGAGCTGGCCGGGGATGGCCTTGGCGAGCAGCGCCGCGCAGACGGAGGAATCCACACCGCCGGAGAGCGCCAGGATGACATGCTCGTCGCCCACCTGACGGCGGATCTGCTCGATCATAACGGTCTCATAGTCGCGCATATCATAATCGCCGGCAGCGCCGCAGACCTCATAGAGGAAGTTGCGGATCATCTCCGTACCGTGCGGGGTATTCTCCACCTCTGGGTGGAGCTGCAGGCCGTAGAGCCTGCGTGCATCGTTGCGGATGGCGGCGTTCGGGCAGGTCTTCGTATGCGCGCAGCACTGAAAGCCTTCCGGCAGCGCGCTGACCTGATCGGTATGACTCATCAGGCCGATCTGCTCCGGCGCAAGGCCACGGAACAGCACACAGTCGGGATCGACCGTAACCTTCGTGCGGCCATATTCGCTCACATCACAGGGCGAAACCGTGCCGCCGGTGGAGTACACCATGAGCTGCAGGCCGTAGCAGATGCCCAGGATGGGGATGCCAAGATCAAACAGCTTCGGGTCGCAACGGGGCGCGCCGTCCCGATAGACGCTGTCCGGTCCGCCGGTCAGGATGATGCCGATCGGCTCCATCGCCTGAATGCGCTCCAGCGGCGCATCGCCGGGAATGATGACGGAATACACGCCGCACTCGCGCACGCGGCGCGCGATCAGTTCTTTATATTGTCCTCCGAAATCGAGGACGATTACAGTCTGATAGGCCATGGATTCTCCTTATTCTACAGTCACAGATTTCGCAAGATTTTTCGGTTTGTCGATCGAGCAGCCGTTGGCCTTCGCCACATAGTAGGCAAAGAGCTGCAGCGGCACGATCTCCGCCGGAACGTTGAAAAGCGGGTTTGTGCGCGGAACGACGATCACGTCGTCCGCCTCGGTATAGATGGCGCGGTTGCCCTCCAGCGCCACGCCGAGCACGCGCGCGCCGCGCGCCTTGACTTCCTTGACGTTGCTCATGGTCTTATCAAAGAGCGGCTCATAGCACGCAAGGCAGATGACCAGACGCCCCTCGTCGATGAGGGCGATGGTACCATGCTTCAGTTCGCCCGCGGCATACGCCTCGGAGTGGAGGTAGGAAATCTCCTTCAGCTTCAGCGAGCCTTCCAGACACACGGCATAGTCCACATTGCGGCCGATGAAGAACAGCGACGGGTTCTTTTTATACCGCTCCGCAAGCTGCGCAATCTGGGGGTTGAGATCAATCGCGCGCTGAATCTGCTGCGGAAGCATCGTGATATCGTCCGTCAGCTTTGCCGCTTCTTCCCTGCTGAGTCTGCCGAGTTTTTCCGCAACGTACACGGCCAGCAGATACAGCACCGAAACCTGCGTGGTGTAGCCCTTCGTGGTGGCCACGGCGATCTCCGGCCCGGCCCACGTGTAAATCACGTCGTCCGCGAGCTTTGCGATCGTGCTGCCGACCACATTCACGATGGCCAGCACATGCGCGCCCTTGCTTTTTGCCTCCTTCATCGCGGCGATGGTATCCGCCGTTTCGCCGGACTGGGAGATGATAATCATGAGCGTGTGTTCGTCCACGATCGGGTCGCGGTAGCGGAATTCGCTGGCGAGATCGGTTTCGACCGGGATCTTCGTGAGCTTTTCCAGCACATATTTCCCGGCCTGACCGGCATAATACGCCGAGCCGCAGGCCGTAATCATGATCTTGTTGAACTTGCGCAATTGTTCATCCGTGAGCTTCAGCTCGTCAAAGACGATCTGGTCGTTCCTCACGCGCGGCTCAATGGTCGCCTTGAGGGCGCGCGGCTGCTCCATGATCTCCTTGAGCATGAAGTGGTCGTAGCCGCCCTTCTCCGCCGCTTCGATGTCCCAGATCACGCGGGAAATCTTCTTCTGGATCGGCTGCCCGGTGCAGTCATAGACCGCGAGATGGTCGGCCGTCAGCTCCGCAAATTCGCCGTCGTCGATGTAAATCACGTTTTTCGTATGCGAAACGAGCGCCGTAACGTCGGAGGCAAAGAAGTTCTCGCCCGCGCCGACGCCGAGGATCATCGGTCCGCCGTTTTTGGCGACGAACAGGCGATCCGGCTCGTCTGCACACAGAATGCCGAGCACATAGCTGCCCTCCAGCCGGGCGGTGGCGCGCATCACGGTCTCCTTCAGATTGCCGTCATAGTACATGTCGATCAGATGCACCACGACTTCCGTATCCGTCTCGCTGTGGAACACATAGCCCTTGGCCAACAGCATTTCGCGCAGCTCCAGATAGTTTTCGATGATGCCGTTATGTACGATGGCAAACTTGCCGTCATTGCTGACATGCGGATGGGCGTTCACATCCGTCGGCGCGCCGTGCGTGGCCCATCTGGTATGGCCGATGCCGATGCAGCCGCACAGGTCTGCGCCGTCATGCGTCTTTTCGCAGAGGTTGCGGATCATACCGCTCGCTTTGACCATATGGATGGTCCCATCCTTCTGCACCGCGACGCCGGCGGAGTCATAGCCGCGATATTCGAGCGTTTTCAGCCCTTCCAGCAAAATCGGCGCAGCTTCCTGCCGGCCGACATAGCCAACGATTCCACACATATTTTTTCTCCTTATTCATATGATAACCGAGAGTCTGCGCGGCCGTGCCGCGCCTGTAGACCTGTTGCAAAACCATAATGTTTAAATTTTACCGCCGCAGTATAGGGATGTCAAGAAGTATTTCCCGGCGCCCTGTGCAGCACTGATGATTCTGACGGTTTTATCCGCCGTTTGGTTCCCGCAAAACTGCGGATTGCAATTTGCAAAATTTGATTTATAATAGTACGCATTCTGAAACCGGCAGGTGGAATCTATGAAACTAAACGAAGAGATTCAGGCGCACATGGCAGAGGAAATCGCCGCACTGCAGGCGCTGCTGCGCATTCGGAGTGTGGAAAACCGCGGTGAAAACGGCACGGTCTTCGGCCAGGGCGCACAGGATTGTCTGGACGAATGCCTGGCACTGAGCGAGCGGCTCGGCTTCATCGCGCGGGACGTGGACCGCTACTGCGGCTACGCCGAATACGGCAGCGGCGGCGAGATGATCGTCGTGCTGGGGCATCTGGACGTGGTGCCGGAGGGCGGCGGCTGGACGCATCCGCCGTACGGCGCGGAGATCGCAGACGGCAAACTGTACGGCCGCGGCGCAATCGACGATAAAGGGCCGATGATCGCCGCGCTCTATGCGCTGCGCGCCATCCGCGCGTGTGGCGTCCCGCTCAGGCGGCGCATCCGCATTCTGTTCGGCATCAACGAGGAGACCGGAAGCGAATGCGTCAAGCATTATGTGCAGTCCGGGCAGGAGCTGCCGGTGATGGGCTTTACGCCGGACGGGAATTTCCCGATCATCAACGGCGAAAAGGGCATCGCCGTTGCGGAATACACCACTTCCCTGCCGCAGACCGCGCGCAGCATCCGCAGCTTCGAGGGCGGCGCCGCATTCAATATGGTGCCCGCAAATGCCTGCGCCATTCTGAACTGGCCGGAAAACGAGCGCGCCGCCGTCTGCGCCATGGCGGAGCCGGGAATCCGGATTACGACGGTTGACGGCGGACTGCAGATCGAGGCCGACGGCGTGAGCGCGCACGGCAGCACGCCGGAAAAGGGCGTCAACGCGATCGTGCGGCTGGCAGCGTTTCTCTGCAAGCTGCCTTTGGACGAAGCTTCCGCGCACTTTGTGGACTTCCTCCGGCGGCACTTTGCGCACGGCACACACGGCGAGGCGCTCGGCATTGCGCTGGAGGATGCTGTATCCGGCAGCATGGTCGTAAATCTCGGCACGGCGCGCACCGAAAACGGCGCCGTGACGCTCTGCATCAACCTCCGCTGTCCGGTGACGTTCGGCGAAGCGGACTTCCACCCCGCCCTGTCCGCCGCGATGGCCGCGGGCAGCTTTGCAGAAACGGCGTTCCGCTTCGAGGACGCGCTCTACCTGCCGCCGGACGCGCCGCTGATCCGGAAACTGCAAAAAGTTTACGAGCAGCAGACCGGTCAGCCGGCGGAACTGCTGTGCATCGGCGGCGGAACGTACGCCAAGTCCATGCCGAACACCGTGGCGTTCGGGCCGATCTTCCCCGGCGAGCCGTGCGTGGAGCACGAGCCGGATGAATCTATCTCGCTGGAAAGCCTGCGGCGCTGCACGGAAATATTCGCGGCAGCGATGGTAGCACTGGCCGGTTGAATTCGACACCAGAATTTCAAAAAATTGCTTTTCCATCTCCTGAATATCTCAAACCACCATGCAAAGAATAGTACCGGGACAACCCCGAAACTGAAAAAGGAGATGTAATTCAAATGGCGAATTCCAGCAACAATCTCATGAACCCCAATGCTCGCGAAGCGATGAACCGCTTCAAGATGGAAGCCGCTTCCGAAGTCGGCGTCAATCTGAAGCAGGGTTACAACGGCGACCTCACCTCTCGCCAGGCTGGCAGCGTTGGCGGCCAGATGGTTAAAAAGATGATCGCTGCTTACGAAAACGGTATGCAGTAACCAAACGGACAGGACCGCAGATTTTTCTGCGGTCCTGTTTGTGATTTTCAGGCTGTAAAATGCGCAAAAAATGCTTCGATCACCGTGCGCGGCGCGGTGCAGGAGCCCTGGATCATCGTCGGCTGGCCGCCGCCCTTGCCGGAGAGCGCGGCGTTGATCTCCTTTGCGCGGGCGCGCAGATCGGTGTGCAGGCTGCCGATGATATACCGGTAGCCCGTTTCATCCGTGCCGGAAAAGGCAGCGCAGACGCCGCCGGCTTGCTGCATCCCGGCGTTCACCAGCTCGCGCATGGCGACCGGATCATCAAACACATCGACGATACAGAGGTTTCCCTCCGTTTCCGGCAGCGCACGCAGACGCTGCTCATTGCACTTCCGGTTCAGCTCGGAAACGGTCTGTTTCAGCGCAGCGATCTCGCTCTGAAGCCGCTCCACCGCCGGGATCACGTCGCTCTGCCGCGCAGAGAGCAGCGCGGAAATCGCCGCAACCTGATCATGCTTGCGCCGGTAGTCCGCCTGAGCATCCGATCCGCACAAAATCGTCAGGCGCACGCCGCCGCGGTGGCGCATACTGTCCACGATCTTGATGGCGCCGATCTCGCCGGTGAACGACACATGCGGCGCGCAGCAGGCGCATACGTCGTAGCCCTCCACCGTGACGATGCGGACATTCTCCTTCAGATCCAGCTTACTGCGGTATTCCAGCCCTGAAAGCGCCTCCTGCGGCGGATATTCCGCGCGGATGGGCACATTTCGCCAGACGGCCTCGTTCGCCAGCCGCTCGATCTCCATGAGCTGCTCCCATGTCAGCTCGCCGTTATAGTCCATCGTGATCTCATGATCGCCGAGGTGAAAGCCCACGTTGTCATAGCCGTAGTCCCGGTGGACGATGCCGGAGATGATATGCTCGCCGGAATGCCCCTGCATGCGCCGGAAGCGCTGCGGCCAGTCGATCTCGCCGCACACCTGCGCGCCGGGTTCCAGCGCGCGGTCTGTGTAGTGTGCAATGTCTCCGTCCGTCTCCTGTACATCCAAAACAGCCGCATCGCCGAGCGTTCCGGTATCCGCCGGTTGGCCGCCGCCCTCCGGAAAAAACGCCGTCCGGTCCAAAAACACGTGAAACCCCTTCTCTGCCGGTTCACAGTGCAAAACGGTAGCCGAGAACACGCGCAGGTGGCTGTCCATATCATAAAGCTTCTCCGTCATATGCAATCCTCCAGATTTCTATGGGAAGTATACCACGAAAATTCGGCGGACACAACCTTGACGTGACAGCGTTTGTCAGTGTATATTGAAGATATTGTAGAATGTGAAAAAAGAGGAGATACCAATGAATCAGAAACTCAGAATTCTCATCTATACATCCCTGCTGACGGCGCTGTGCTGCGTGGCGACGATGGTCATTCCCATCCCGACGCCGACGGGCGGCTACCTGAACGCGGGCGACATCGTCGTGGTATTCAGCGCGCTGCTGGCTGGGCCGCTCTACGGCGGTATTGCCGCCGGACTCGGCTCCGGTCTTGCCGACCTGCTCGCGGGCTATGCACTGTATGCCCCGGGCACGCTCATCATCAAGGCGGGCGCCGCCGTGATCGCCGCGCTCGTTTTCCGCGCCACCAAGCGGAAATTCGGCTCCGCCCTGTTCGGCGCGATCTGCGGCGAGGCCTTCATGGTGCTCGGCTACTTTGTGTTCGAGTCCGTTTTTCTCGGCTACGGTATGGCTGCTGCGGCGGAGATCATCGGCAACGTCATGCAGGGCACAGCGGGCGTCGCGGGCGGTCTTGCGCTGTACTACGCGCTGCACACGATCCCGGAGATTCGGAACTTCTCCGAGCTGGTCATGCAGAAGTAACCTGAATCCACAAACGAAAAGGGGCAATCCTGTCTGCAGGATTGCCCCTTTTTTGATCTATCGGCCGACAATCATAACGTCATCCGTTCCGCAAATGATCGACGTCACCACCTTGACGACCTCCTTCAGATCCATCTGCTCCGCAACGATCTCATATTCGATGCCGTCAACCTGAAATTCCGCCGCATACAGATCATAGTACCCGGACGGCTCATGCGTCTGCGGGTCATACGGGCCGAAAGGCATGGAGCGATAGCCGAACGTGACCGCCGCACCGCCGATTTCGGTCGTTTGAAGCGCATCTTCCGGAAGCACGTAGCAGCAGTCCTTCAAAAGCCCAACTCTGGAGGCAGTCAAAGAAAACCCTTTTACCGCCGCCACATCGTCCGTCAGCTTCGGGCTGCCGTCCGCATAGTAGTCATGGTAGAAACGCAGCCATACGGTATCCTCCACGATCCCGCCGTTCTTGGCGGCAATGATCGTCGCGCCTCCGTTTTGCGGGGATGCCGTCAACCCACCTGGAAGATACGCGGGCGTCAGATCCCGGCCGTAATACGCACGCACCTCCGCCGCATCCCAGTCTATCGTATCATATGCCTCCTCCGGGTAATACCGTCTTGCGCCGTCCGGCAGAGAGCCGATCTCGTTGACAAAGACCGCACCAAGATCCACTTGCGCGATCTCCTGCGGGATTTCCGAAAACATGCTGCCGTAATTCCAAATGGGCAGCGCAACGGCCGCGGCAAGTAAGATCGCCGCACAGGCGGCAACCGCGCCCCAACGCTTCCATGCCGGCGTTCTCCGCTTCTCAGTCTCCGCCTCCTGAACGAGCGTCTCGTCCAAAAAGCTCATGCCGAGCAATAAATCTTGTCCATTCACAGGGTCATTCCCTCGCTTTCCAAATACGCTCTCAATTTGTTTCTCGTGCGAAACAGATTCGTTTTCACCTTGCTTTCACTGATGCCATATCGCCGTGCAATCTCCAAGATCGACTCCGCATACCAGTACCGGCGCAGGAAGATCAGACGGCTCTCCTTTGAAAGTCCCTTGAGAAAGCCGCTCAGCAGGCGGCCGATCTCGGCTCCTTCCAGCTCCTGTGCTTTGCCCGGGTCGGGGATGCAGCACTCCATTTCCGCCGTCAGCTCCACGATTTCCGCTTTCCGCTTCTTTGCGTTTTGCCAATCGAGCTTTCCAAAGGCGTTAAAGCGGCACAGCTTGGCAAGATAGGCAAACAGACGCTCCGGCCGCTGCGGCGGAATCGTACGCCACGCCTGCAGGTATGTGTCGCTGACACATTCTTCGGCATCCTCGTGGTTTCCCAGAATCCGCACTGCGAGCTGATACAGTCTCGCGCCGTATGCCCGCTCTGTCTCTTGCAGCGCCGCTTGGTCCCGTTCCCAAAAGCACCGTATGATTTGTGCGTCCTCCAACTGCATCGCCTCCTTCCGGTCATTTTCCGGCCCCCACCCTATAGGAGGGAAAACGCCGTCCATACGTTACATAGATATACAAAAAAGGCGGTGAAAGCTCACCGCCTTTTTGCTGTCTTTGATTACACCACGCGGACCCGGATGACCTCCGGAATGGCGCGCAGAGCCTGAATCTGCGCATCGTCCAGATAGCCGTTGAGGTCGATCATGGCGTAGGCATACGCGCCATAGGCCTTGTTGATCATGTTCTCCACGTTCAGCCGCGTGCTGCACGCGATCTCCAGAAACTGATTGAGCATCTTCGGCACGTTGTGGTGCAAAATACACAGGCGGCTCACGCCCATGCGCTCCAGCACCGCGTCCGGGAAATTGACCGAGTTTTTGATGTTGCCGTTTTCCAGATAATCAAACAGCTCGCGTGCGGCCATGACGGAGGACTTCTCCTCGCTCTCCGGCGTGCACGCGCCGAGATGCGGCATGGCAATGACATGCTCGGCGCCGACCATCTTCTCGGTCGGGAAGTCGGTGACATAGCGTCCGACCTTGCCGGAGGCGAGGGCTTCGAGCATAGCGTCGTCGTCCACGATCTCGGCACGGGATTCATTGATGATGCGCACGCCGTCCTTCATTTTCGAGAACGCGCGGGCGCCCAGCATATGCTTCGTCTGATCCGTATACGGGACGTTCACGCTGATGTAATCGGCCTTCATGAAAATCTCGTCCAGATCCACCGCGTGCTGCACATCGCGGGACAGCCTCCATGCGGCGTCCACCGAGAGATACGGGTCGTAGCCGCAGACGTTCATGCCGAGCTTCACGGCGATATTCGCGACCAGTGCGCCGATGGCGCCGAGGCCGATCACGCCAAGTGTCTTGCCCATCAGCTCCGGGCCGGTAAACGCAGATTTGCCCTTCTCGACCAGCTCCGGGATCTTCGCGCCCTGCCCCTGCAGGCTGCGCACCCACTCGATGCTGCCGAGCACGTCACGCGAAGACATGACCATGGAGCAGAGAATCAGCTCCTTGACCGCCTCGGCATTCGCGCCGGGCGAGTTGAACACAACGATGCCGCGGTCGCAGCATTTGTCGAGCGGGATGTTATTCGTGCCAGCGCCGGAGCGCGCAATGGCAAGCAGACTCTCCTCAAACGGATATTCATGCAGATCGGCGCTGCGCAGCAGCAGGCCATTGGGATTTTCAATGTCCTCACCCACGATACAGCCGCGCTCGGCCAGGCACTGAATGCCGCGCTCGGCGATGTGGTTCATTGTTTTGATTCTGTATTTATCCATGGTGCTCCACCTCAAATTGCTTCAAATAGTCCACAAGCGCGTCCACGCCCGCCATCGGCATCGCATTATACAGTGACGCCCGCATGCCGCCGGCCACACGGTGCCCCTTGAGATTCAGCAGACCGCGTGCCGTCGCGCCGCGGATGCATTCCGCATCCAGCGCATCGTCTCCGGTACGGAACGTAACGTTCATGTCCGACCGCGAGCCGGGCGCGGCGCAGGCGTGAAACACCGCGCTGTTATCCAGAAAGTCATACAGCTTCGCTGCACGCGCCGCCTTGATCTGCTCCATACCGTTCACGCCGCCCTGCTCCCCCAGCCAGTCGAGCGTAAGGCCGAGCATATAGATGCACCAGCACGGCGGGGTATTGTACATGGAATCCTTGTCGATCATGCGCTGGTAGCTGAACATCAGCGGCGTGATGGACTGTTCATGCCCTGCCAGACGTTTGTCCAGAATAACGACCGTGAGTCCGGCGGGCGCCATATTCTTCTGCGCGCCGGCAAAAATCAGGCCGTAGGACGCAACGTCCACCGGGCGGGACAGAATATCGGACGACATGTCGCATACGAGCGGAACGGCGCCAGTCTGCGGGACGTACTGCCACTCCGTGCCGTAGATGGTGTTGTTGGCGCAGTAATAAAAATAGGAAGCCTCCGGGTTCAGGCGCAGCTCCGACTGCGCCGGAATACAGGTGTGATAGCGGTCCGAGGTATCCGCCGCGATCTGCACCGCGCCGTATTTCTGCGCTTCTTTGGCAGCAATGGCGGAAAAATGTCCCGTGACTGCATAGTCCGCGCAGCCATCCGCGCCCATGAGGTTCAGCGGAATCATCGAAAACTGCGACGACGCGCCGCCCTGCAAAAACAAGATCTCATGGGTATCCGGCACGGAAAACAGCGCCTTGAATTTCGCCTTTGTCTCCTGAAAAATCTCAGAAAACTGCGTACTTCGGTGGCTCATCTCCATCACGGACATGCCGGAGCCGCCGTAATTCATCAGCTCCGCCTGCGCGCGCACAAGAACTTCCTCCGGCAGCACCGACGGGCCTGCCGAGAAATTAAACACTTCGCTTCTGGTCATGAAATCCACCTCAAAACAAGATACGTGAAAACTCTAACACGATTTCAGGCCGCCGTCAAACCAAATTCCCGACAAGCATTTCCCCGGAAACGCCCGTGATTTCAACATTTCGCACAACGCCATGCAGGTTTTCGCCCACGGCGGAGACGAGACAGTAGTTTGTCGAGTGGCCGATCCACGCGCCGTCGCGCTCCGTCTCGAACAAAACGGACAGCGTCGCGCCAATTTGTGCGTTCTGATACGCCCGCTTCGTCTCGTCTGCGACCTGCTGCGCTTCGTGCGCGCGGGAAGACTTCACCGCGTGACTGAGCTGCTCCGGCATTTCGTCTGCCTTGGTGCCGGGGCGGCGGGAATATGGGAAAACGTGAACAGCCGCAAAGCCGCATCTGCGCAGAAACGCGAGCGTCGCGGCGTGATCGGCGTCCGTCTCGCCAGGAAAGCCGGTGATGAGGTCAGCGGTGAGGGCGCAGCCGGGAAAATACCGACGCAGCCGCCCGGCACATTCGGAAAACTGCTGCGTGTCATACTTCCGGTTCATGCGCGCGAGCGTACGGTCGCATCCGCTCTGAAGCGAGAGATGAAAATGATCGCAAACACGCCCGGTCGCCGCAATGGCGCGGCAGAAGTCCTCCGTAACAACGGTCGGCTCCAGCGAGCCGAGGCGCAGCCGCGCATGCGGCGCCGCATGCGTCACCGTCGTCACCGCGTCCGCCAGCGTGAGACCGCCGGGCAGATCCTTGCCGTAGGACGCGATCTCGATGCCGGTGAGCACCAGCTCGCGGTAGC
>ULWX01000932.1_pt1 | contig 11856 bp, 11 predicted proteins | sample 1960851 | NCBI WGS metagenome assembly ULWX01 (sample SAMEA4835826, study PRJEB28245) | human gut metagenome | biome: gut microbiome; material: fecal sample | place: Denmark | collected 2008 | reverse complement strand
TGAATGTGTTGATAGGTTAAAGTATACAACTTCCAATTTATCGAACAGATGGATGCCCCGCTTTTGTTACTGTTTGTCCCGCTCTAATAGCAGATTCGTGATACAGACGATCACAGCATAAAGTATGCCGGCGATTGGCCAGACTATCCATGTGCTTTCCCAGGCCTTCGTCCAGAAGCTCCAGCCGAGGAATATTGCGGTAGCCAGCAGCCAATACACCGTGTTGATGCCCTCCTTGAGCCGCTGCGTGCGCTTATCCACAGGAGTGTAATCTCCCTCCTTGAGGAGCTTTTGCATGCTCGCCCAGCGGACGCCCGCCAAAATGAAGAACACAACGCCTATACCGGCGATAAGCATTGTCAGGCACAGCAGAATAACCATGAGGTACTCATTTTCCATAAACGAACCTACGAACAGTGGAATAGGGGAGAGTATACACAGGCAGGTGCCGAGAATGTTAGAAAGCGTGTAACGCCCGCGGAAGGCTCTCTGCCGCTCGCGAACCATGCCGTCCACACCGTATTCGGTCTCAAAAGGCTCGTTTTCTATGAACTCGTATGTGACGTTGCGGCTTCCACACAAAATGAAAATAGTCACCGCTATTGCAACAATAACGAGCATCAGCACAAGCCCTATCCCACCGGCGAGGTTTTCGGAGATTGCAAGCGCGCCATATTCACTCATCGCGCTTAGCAGGATAAGGGGAATAACAGCAATGATGCAGAGAAAAGTCGCCAGCGCGATATGCTTTGACGCTGCCACGCGCCAAGCCATGTATTCATTAGCCAGCGCGAGGCTCACTCGGCTGACGGGGGCTGGACTGTCATCGGCTAACTCCTCATCCTCAAGCTCTTCTTTTAATAGATAGTCGGTCGTAACGCCGAAGAGCTTGCTGAGCGTCAGGAGCTTTTCAATATCCGGTATGCTCTGCGCGCTCTCCCATTTGGACACCGCCTGCCGTGATACCTGCATCTTTTCGGCAAGCTCCTCCTGTGACCAGCCGTTCTGTTTTCTGAGCTTTATTATTTTGTCAGCTAAAATCATGTTGCTTCCTCCGCTTTCAGATTTCGTGAACAAAATACCACATTCTCAGGTGGCAGGCAACCAATCGTCGGCTTGAAATGTGTCAACCAGCGGTTGCGGGGCATGCTTTGGACTTAAAATGCTGCGCTGAATAATCAGAAAACGAAAAACTCCGGCCTGATGTTAAGAGGCCGGAGTTTTTGCGGGTTGTAAGGTGAAAGTAATCTATCTGTCCGCGGTCCAGTTGTCCGCGATGCAATTCCAGAACTGCCTTGCTTCACGCGACTGTTTTTTGTTCTTTTTGCGCATCATTGAAAAATTCCAGGTATAATCGTCCTCGCCAAGGCGCAGGATTGCAAGCTGGGGGAGGACGCTTTTTGGAAAGCTCTCCTGAAAAACATAGTCCGGCATAAAAGCAAACCCAACCTGGGGATTTGCAAGAATGTCCGCGATGCGGGAATAGAGATGGCTCATGACTATCTGCTGCGCGGGGCGCACACCATAGCTTTCCGTCTGCTGCCGCTCAACATCGTGCAGAATATATTCCGGCGCCATAACATAACACCGCTGCGCGCTCAGCGCGGCGGGCTGGACCCTGTGCGGGTGCTCCAGGCTTGCCTCCGCGCCCTCAGCAAGGGGATTGAGCCGGTTGCAGACAATTACAACCCGCTCGGTGCGCAGGGGGAGCACATCGCATTCATTATCTCCGTCAAGGGTCGTGTGGCCAAAGCCTATATCCAATTCGCCCTGAATGACACGGTTGCGCACGGTGGAGGTCGTCCCCTCCCAGATGGAAAAGCTTGTATGCGGGTAGGCGGCCGTGAAAACCGGCAAAACGGTCTGCGTCACATTCTGGCTCTTTTGCAGCGGCACGCCTATATGCAGGGGCATTCTGTCTCCCGCCGTGATGGCGGCTATCTCCGCGCGCATTTCCAGAGCCTTCGACTGCGCGTCTTTCAAATAATCATAATATATCTGCCCGGCAGGTGTAAGACGGAGCGGAGTATACTTTCTGTCAACGAGCTTTGCGCCGAGCTCGGCTTCCAATTGATTGAGATACTGGGTCAGCGACGGCTGAGATATCATCAGCTGCTCCGCTGCGCGGGTAATGTTCAAAGCGTCGGCTATCGCAAGGAAATAATAGCGCCTGCGTGATTCGATCATGGCCTTATCACCTCAGTTATTCAATATACATAAATTGTCAATTACTGTCAATCACAACCAAATTAACAAATTAATAAATATAATCACAAATTTCAGGCACTTTCTATAATTTTTTGCCATTTGTATAAAATCAATAATTCTTTTGTTAAAGCATTTGCAATTTCACGGAAATCATAAGTAAAAGGCTATGGTAAGCCAAAAAAATGTATTTCCACTTATGGCTGCTTTGCGCTAAGCTTGAAGCGTAAACAAAGGCTTCCGAAAGGCAGAAGCAGAATTATATGAAAAGAGGTAAAAAATCATGGCAAAAAAGAAAATGACAGTTCTGGATTTCAAGAAGTACAAAGAGGAAGGGCGCAAGTTTGCATACTGCACCGCCTATGACTACACCATGGCCTCTATCGTTAATGACAGCGACGTTGAGGTCATTCTGGTGGGCGACTCTCTGGCTATGACCATGCTGGGCCGCAGCACCACCGTCGGCGTGACTCTGGATGACATGATTCACCACATCAAGCCCGTTGTCCTCGGCGCTCCCGACACCTTCATCGCCGGCGACATGCCTTTCGGCTCCTATCAGGAGAGCCCCGAGCAGGCCATCCGCAGCGCCTGCCGCATACTCATGGAGACCAACTGCGACTGCGTTAAGCTCGAGGGCGGCGCGAACATGGCTCCCACCATCAAGCGCATGGTCGATGTCGGCATCCCCGTTATGGGCCACATCGGCATGACCCCCCAGAGCGCCTCAAGCTTTGGCGGCTTCAAGGTTCAGGGCGGCACTCCCGAGGGCGCGCTGAAGCTCATTGAGGACGCAAAGGCTCTGGAGGCAGCAGGCGTGTTCTCCATCGTTATCGAGTGCGTTCCCAGCGTGGTTGCCAAGGCTGTGACTGAGTCTGTCAGCGTTCCCGTTCTCGGCATAGGCGCCGGCCCTGATGTCGACTGCCAGGTGCTTGTTACCCACGACCTGCTGGATATGTACGGCGACTTCAAGCCCAAGTTCGTCAAGCATTTTGCCCACATCCGCGAGGAGATGGTCAAGGGTCTGAATCTCTTCCATGAGGAGACTCTCTCCGGCGAATTTCCCACTCCCGAGTACAGCTTCAACAAGGCTGTTGACATTCCCAAGCTCTACTGAGCGCATGATTTTCGCTAAAAAAGAGGTAATGGTAAAATGCAAGTACCGATATTGAAAACTCTTAGAAAAATCCCCGGCGGCGTTATGATTATCCCTCTTCTTATTGGAGCAGCAATGAACTCGTTCTGCCCGCAGGTTCTTGAAATAGGCGGTTTTTCAACTGCCATGTTCAAAACCGGCATCAATGCCTTTGTTGCACTGTTCTTTGTCTGCTCCGGCTCACAGATAAAGATCAAAGAAGCGGCACTTCCTTTGGCGAAAGGCACTGTGCTTTTGATTAGCAAATTTGCAGTTGGCGCGATTCTCGGGCTTTTGATAAGTAAAATTTGGGGCATGGCAGGTGTGCTGAGCATTACTCCGCTTGCGGTCGTCTCAGCGGCAACCAACTCCAGCGGCACTTTGTATGTGGCTCTTGCCCAAGAATACGGAGATAATAGCGATGTGGCGGCTATCGGCCCTCTCTGTCTAAACGACTCTCCGTTCCTGACAATGCTGTTCTTTGGCGCAGCAGGATTGGCGGACATTCCGTTGCTGTCCCTTCTTGCGGCAATTCTTCCGCTTTTGCTGGGAATGCTTATTGGCAATCTGGATTCAGACTTCCGCAAGCTCCTCGAACCGGGAACCGCAATAATCACACCCTTTGTTGCTTTCGCGCTGGGCGCAAATCTGCGCCTGCAGGCAATTCTTTCGGCTGGCGTCGGCGGTATCATCCTCGGCCTTATGACAGTGCTGTTCACCGGTATTGGCGGATACTATGCAATCGCTGTCTGTAATCATGGTAAGCCTAAAGCGGTGGGTGCTGCAATAGGCTCGTGTGCCGGAATTTGCTCCGCAACTCCTATGTATATTGCGCAGATTGATCCCTCTCTTGTGCCATATGTGGAAGCATCTACGGCAAGCTGTACTGCGGCAACGATTATCACGGCTATCCTTTGCCCTGTTCTTGTTGCGTTCTTGTCTCGCGTTGATAAAAAGCGTGAACAGAAGCGTCTGAACCAAACTGTTGAGGCTTGAGTTGATAAGGAGAAAGCGAAAATTTGTAGGAGGGAAACAATCCCTCCTACAAATTTTATACTTGAGTATTTTTGTTAAATCGGCTATTGTAGGAATGAACAATTTAAGCCCGGCGGCTTTGACGTTTCTACGAACATTATAGGCAATTATCTATGAGAGCTTGAAAAGAAGTATTTCCTTTATTTTTCAAAAAGGTTTATTATAATAACAGCTAAAGCAGACGGGAATCGAACCCATGCCGGTTTTAACAGGCAAATTTCCCCCAATACTTCGTTAAGTGGCTTGGCAATATCAACGGATATTACCTGCGCCGCTTGCCTCGTCTTGAGAAAAATTTGCTCTGCTAAAACTGCTTTGCACCCGTCGCGAGATAATTTTGATTGATTTTTTCTTTTTGAGTTGCAGATGGGCTGTCGCCCATCAAAACGAAAAGAGGAAAAAGCGGCTGAATTAGCCGTCGACGGGCGGTATGGGTTCGACTCCCGCCTGCTTAACCGGATTTACGTATAAGGTGGTATAACTTATGGAATTCAAATCTGACATTGAAATTGCCCAGGAGGCAAAGCCCCTGCAAATTAACAAAATCGCGGCAGAGCTTGGCATCCCCGAGGATGCGGTAGAGAACTACGGCCGCTTTAAGGCCAAGATAGACCCCCGCGCTCTGAAGGACATGCCCGAAAAGGCAAAGCTCATTCTTGTCACTGCCATTACCCCCACCCCGGCGGGCGAGGGCAAAACCACCACCAGCGTTGGGCTTACGGATGGACTGAGAAAAATCGGCAAGAATGCCGTTGTCGCCCTGCGTGAGCCGAGCCTTGGCCCGGTGTTCGGCGTCAAGGGCGGCGCTGCCGGCGGCGGCTATGCTCAGGTTATTCCCATGGAGGATATAAACCTCCATTTTACCGGCGACTTCCATGCCATTGGCGCTGCCAACAACCTTCTTGCCGCAATGCTGGATAACCACATTCAGCAGGGCAACGCCCTCGGCATTGATGTAAAGCAGATTACCTGGAAGCGGGCCGTTGACATGAACGACCGCCAGCTGCGGCATATCATAAACGGCCTTGGCGGCAAGGCGCAGGGCGTCCCCAGAGAGGATGGATTTGAAATCACTGTGGCAAGTGAGATCATGGCGGTTCTCTGCCTCGCTTCTGATATTATGGACCTGAAGGCCCGCCTTGCGCGAATGATCGTCGCTTACACCTATGACGGAAAGCCCGTCACCGCCCACGATCTCAAGGCCGAGGGCGCTATGGCCGCCCTGCTCAAGGACGCCATCAAGCCCAATCTGGTTCAGACGCTGGAGGGAACGCCCGCCTTTATACATGGCGGCCCCTTTGCAAACATCGCCCACGGCTGCAATTCCGTCAGCGCGACCCGCACCGCCATGAAGCTTGCCGATTATGTTGTGACCGAGGCCGGCTTTGCCGCTGACCTTGGCGCTGAAAAGTTTGTTGACATCAAGTGCCGCATGGCAGGGCTTCAGCCCTCAGCGGTTGTCATCGTCGCCACAGTGCGCGCGCTCAAATACCACGGCGGTGTGCCCAAGGCGGAGCTTAACAACGAAAATCTTGAGGCCCTTGAAAAGGGTATGCCGAACCTTTTGCAGCATGTGTCCAATGTGAAGAATGTCTATGGGCTTCCGTGTGTGGTTGCAATCAACGCCTTCCCCACGGATACCGACGCGGAGCTTGCGCTGGTTAAGGCCAAGTGCCAGGAGCTGGGCGTGAATGTGGCGCTCAGTGAGGTCTGGGCCAAGGGCGGCGAGGGCGGCAAGGCGCTGGCCGAGGAGGTCGTCCGCCTTTGCGAGCAGCCCAACAGCTTCTCCTTTACCTATCCTCTGGACTGCTCCATTGAGGAAAAGCTGGAGCTTATCTGCAAGCGCGTGTATCACGCCGACGGTGTGGAGCTGACAGCAAACGCCAAAAAGCAGGCGCAGCAGCTTACGGAGCTGGGCTTTGCGGGGCTGCCTATCTGCATGGCAAAGACCCAGTACAGCTTCTCTGACGACGCGGCGCTGCTGGGCGCGCCCACGGGCTTTACCGTCACGGTTCGCAACCTGAAAGTATCCGCCGGCGCAGGCTTTATTGTCGCGCTGACAGGTGATATAATGACAATGCCCGGCCTGCCGAAGGTCCCCTCCGCGGAAAAAATAGATGTGGACGAAAACGGCAGAATCACCGGCCTGTTCTGAAAAACCATCTCCATATTGCTTTTCCGGCGGCGCCTGCCTCCGGAGAGGCAGATAAAAGGGAGGCACAGATATGAACGAAAAACTCAATGAGAAAAGCTGCGCGGAGTTTTCAAAGCTGCTGTCATCCAAGGCCCCCGTTCCCGGGGGCGGCGGTGCTGCGGCTCTCGTCGGAGCGCTGGGAATATCCCTCGGCGAGATGGCGGCTAATCTCACTATCGGTAAGAAGAAATACGCTGAATTTGAGACTGAGCTGAACGAGGCCGTTTCGGAATGTGACGCTCTGCGGCTTGAGCTGCTTGAATATATCGAGCTTGACGCCGCCGCGTTTGAGCCCCTGTCCAAGGCCTACTCGCTGCCGAAGGACGCGCCGGATCACGACCAGATTATGCGTGAGGCCACCATACGGGCGGCAGACTCGCCGTATCAGATGGTGAAGCTCTGCTGCCGGTGCGTCTCGATGCTTGAGCGTCTGGAGGCCATTACGAGCACACTGCTTATTTCCGATGTCGCCTGCGGAGCAGCCCTTTCCGGGGCCGCCCTTGAGGCTGCGGCCTTGAATGTGTTTGTCAACACAAGGCTGCTGCGGGGCGATCCCGAGGCGGACGCAATGGAAAGCGACACGAAAGCGCGCCTTGAGCAATACAGGCCTCTTGCAGAGCAGATAGCGCGGCGCATCGAGAGCAAGCTGCTGGAGGGCTGAGACTATGGCTGAGATATTAAAGGGCGCGCCGGTGGCTGCCGCGATAACGGAGCATTTGAAGGCCCGAGTTGAAAAGCTGAAAGCAAAAAACATCATTCCCACGCTTGCTATCCTGCGTGTCGGTGAGCGGCCTGACGACGTGGCTTATGAGCGCGGGGCGCTCAAGCGCTGCGAGCAGGCCGGTATTCGCACAATGCAATTCCTGCTGCCCGCCGACTGTGAGCAGGCTGAGCTGATGAAAGCGATAGGGGAGATAAACCGCAACGACGCTATCCACGGCTGCCTGATGTTCCGGCCCCTCCCCAAGCACCTGGACGAGCATGCCGCCTGTGAGGCGCTGCGCCCGGAGAAGGATGTGGACAGCATGACCGCTGCAAGCCTGAACACGGTTTTTACCGGGCACGGCTGCGGCTTTCCGCCCTGCACGGCGCAGTCATGTATGGAAATTCTTGACTATTACGGCATTGACCCCGCCGGGAAAAATGTGGCGGTGATAGGCAGGAGTCTTGTGATAGGAAAGCCTGTTTCCATGCTGCTTCAGGCGCGCAATGCAACCGTCACCATGTGCCACACAAAGACTCAGGATATGCCCGGCGTATGCAGCAGGGCGGATATCCTCATTGCCGCTGCGGGGAAGGCCGGCGTTGTTGACGCAAGCTATACCAACCCCGGGCAGGTCGTCATTGATGTGGGGATTAACCCCGCTCTTGACGGAGGCGTCTGTGGTGATGTACAATTCGACGAGGTATCCAAGGCCGTCCGGGCCATAACACCTGTCCCGGCAGGAGTTGGCAGCGTCACGACTGCCGTCCTTGCAAAGCATGTCGTCGAGGCCGCAGAGAAGGTGGCAGGATGAAAGCGATAAAGGCATTCGTCTCTGCGATTCTTGCAGGCATGAGCGTGGGCTTCGGCGGAATCGCTTTCCTGTCTGTGGATAACAAAATTGTCGGTGCGGCGCTGTTCACCATCGGGCTTTTTGTTATCTGCACCTTTGGCCTGAACCTGTTCACCGGGAAGGTTTGTTATATCTTTGAAAACGACCGGATATACGGCCTCATGCTCCCGGTCATCTGGGCCGGAAACCTTGTGGGGACGGGGATAACCGCTCTGCTTGTGAGCCTGACGCGGAACGCGGGGGTTGCGGAAAAAGCCATGGCGCTGTGTCAGGTAAAGCTTGGCGACAGCCTGCTGAGCCTTTTTGTGCTGGGCGTGCTGTGCAATATCTTCATCTATATCGCGGTGGAGGGCTTCAAAAATAACCCCCATGAGCTTGGAAAATACCTGTCGCTGTTTTTCGGGGTGATGGTGTTTATCCTCTCCGGGACTGAGCACTGCATAGCCGATATGTTTTATTTCTGGATGGCCGGAGCATGGAGCGGCAGAGCAATATTGTGCATCCTCACCATCACACTTGGCAATGCGGTGGGCGGTGTGATCTTCCCCTTGCTAAGGGCCTTTATAAAAAAATAAGTTATCAGAGTAGGGTAAGCGCGTCAAGTGCTGCGGGATGGGAAGTTGCCCGCAGACGAAGCAGAAGTGCGCGGTGCTTGCCCGCATCCGCTGCCACAAGAGAGCAAAATGCTCCTTTCGTGGCAATGCTGCGAAAGGAGCATTTTTATTATGAAAAAAATCAGTACAAAAGTCATTACTACACTGGGTGTGCTCATAGCAATTGAGGTCGTTTTGTCCCGCTTTTTGAGCATAAACGCGTGGAATATCAAGATAGGCTTCAATTTTGTCCCCATTGCCGTCGCCGCCATTCTGTACGGGCCCATCGCGGCGGCAGCTGTCGCTGGCCTGGGCGATTTTATCGGCGCGATTTTGTTTCCCATCGGGCCGTATTTCCCCGCCTTTACCCTGACTGCGGTTTTGACCGGTGTTGTGCTGGGCGTGTTCTTGCATAAGCAGCAGAAGGCATGGAACATTCTGGGCGCTGTTGCAATCAACCAGTTCATTCTCGGCCTGCTGCTCAACACGCTTTGGATATCAGTTCTGTATGATTCCCCGTATTGGCCGCTGTTTGCCACCCGCATTATTCAGGCGCTGGTGCTCACCCCGGTGCAGTTCGTGGTTATCGGGATGCTCGTCAAGGCCCTGCCCCATCTGGGAAAGAAGGCTGTCGCATGACATTTGAGCAGGCGATAGCATATATTGAAGATTTTACCTGGAGCAAGTCCAGACTCGGGCTTGAGCGTGTGCGCGCCCTGCTTCACGCAATGGATGACCCGCAGAAGCGGCTGAAATTCATCCATGTGGCCGGGAGCAACGGCAAGGGCAGCACTTGCGCCATGCTGGATTCTATTCTGCGCTGCGCCGGATATAAGACGGGGCTCTACACCTCCCCGTATATTCAGGAATTTTGCGAGCGTATCCGCGTCAATGGGGAGAACATACCCGGTGATGCCCTTGCCCGAATCACGCAGCAGGTCAGGGAAATTGCTGATAGCATGGCAGACCACCCCAGCCAGTTTGAGCTTGTAACGGCTATCGCAATGCAGTTTTTTGCCGAGCAGAGCTGCGATATCGTTGTGCTTGAGGTCGGCATGGGCGGAGCGCTTGACAGCACCAATGTGATTGACAGCCCCGAGGCCGCGGTAATAACCAATATCGGCCTTGAGCATACAGAGTATCTGGGCAACACGCTGGAGGAGATAGCCTCGGCCAAGGGCGGCATCATCAAGCCCGGCTGCACCGCCGTGTGCTATGAGTGCGCCCCGGAGGTAATGCGCACGCTGAAAAAGATATGCGGTGAGCAGGGGGTTAAGTATCTTATCTCCGCCGCGTCAGACGCTCAGGGAATCAGCGCCGGGCTTGCGGGCCAGCGCTTCAGCCGTAAGGGCGTTTTGTATGAGCTGCCGCTGCTGGGCGCGCACCAGATACGCAACGCCGCCGTGGCGCTTGAAACGGTGGACGCGCTGAGGGCACGCGGCTGGGAAATACCGGAAGCCGCCGTCCATGACGGCCTGCGCAATGTTAAATGGCCTGCCCGGTTTGAAATTCTCAGCCGTGAGCCACTGTTTATTTTGGACGGAGGGCATAATCCCCAGTGCGCTCAGGCGCTGGTGCAGAACATAATCGACTATCTGCCGGGGCATAAGATAACTTTTCTGATGGGCGTCCTGAAGGACAAGGATTACGGGCAAATGCTTGACCTTATCGAGCCCTTTGCCGCGAAAATAGTCTGCCTTACGCCGGATAATCCCCGCGCCCTATCCGGGGATGAGCTTGCGCGGCTCGCCGGGGAGCGGGGAATCCCCGCTATGAGCTGCCCGAGCATAGAGGAGGGTATTTTGCATGCCCTCCAGAGCAATGAACCAGTAATTGCGTTTGGCTCCCTTTATTTGGCCGGGCAGATTCGCACGGAGTTTTCAGGCTGCTTAAAAAAACAACAGCGCAGGCAGGTGCTGAAGAGAAGAGACGCGATTCCGGCCCAAATCAGGCAGGAAAAATCCGCGGCCATCTGTGAGCATATCCGCGAAAGTGAGCTTTACCTCAGGGCAAAAACCATTATGATTTATAAGGCGTTTCGCAGCGAGGCGAAGCTTGCCGCACTGGAAAATTTTGCCCGCCTTGATGGCAAAGTGCTCCTGTATCCCTATTGCATAGAAAACTGCCGGATGCTGGCGCTGCGCCCCAATCAGCCTGATGCCTGGGAAAAGGATTCTTATGGAATCTGCGTTCCAATTCCCGAACAGTCCGAAAGTATTCCGCCGGAGGAAATTGACCTTGTCATCTGCCCCTGCGCGGCGTTTGACAGCGCCGGGCACCGCCTCGGGATGGGGAAGGGCTATTATGACCGCTTTCTGCCGCGCTGCGTTAACGCGGAGATTGCGCTTGCGGCTTTTTCCGAGCAGCGGTTGGAGCTTGTTTGCACAGACCCCCACGATGTGATCATCAAGAATATTTTTACTGAAGAATAGCGCGCGGCCGGATAAAATTTGACCGCAAAATGGACAATTTACATTTCTAAAACAAAAAGCTGCCCCGCAGTTTTAAACTGCGGGGCAGCTTTTAAATCAATGCTATTCTTTATTCTTTATCAGAACTATCCTCATCATCGTCAGCGCTGGAGATGAACATTTCCTCGGTGGTTTGCTGTGCCAGCTTCAGCCTCTCGGTGATTTCAACCAGAGCTTTGGTCGTGGCGTCAAGCACATCCATTGTGGTTACCATACGCCCTGCAAGGTGATAATACATAGCCTTATAATCCGGCATACATAACCCTCCAAAAAATTTTTTTAAAATCAAAATATATTTAATTTATACCACACAAATGGCGGAAAATCAAGAATTTGCCGTAATGATATATTGCTGACGAAATATGAAATAATCCTTGCGGATTATGAAATATTTTGCCATTTGGCAAAATGTGAAATAAAATTCGTTCCTTAATATGCGAAGCATAGTTCACATTTGCGCAGCAAATATTTCATAGCGCAGCTATTTCACTCGTTCCGAAGGAACGAATTTCATTGAAAAAAGCACGCCGAAGCGTGCTTTTTTCTTGTCAAGAGACTACGAAAAAGATATTTTTGCGTTTTTGGCGGAGGGATTCAAACTCTTGAATTTATATGTTTGATGAAAAATAAATTGGAAGTTGTATACTTTAACCTATCAACACATTCA
>ULWX01008034.1_pt1 | contig 11979 bp, 9 predicted proteins | sample 1960851 | NCBI WGS metagenome assembly ULWX01 (sample SAMEA4835826, study PRJEB28245) | human gut metagenome | biome: gut microbiome; material: fecal sample | place: Denmark | collected 2008 | reverse complement strand
TGCGAGTGCCGCCGTACAGAGAAGCGTCGCAATTCCCGTTTGCAAACTAAAAATCGTCTTCATAATCACTCGTTGTTTTCGTTAAGTTTCGGAATCTCGATGCCCTGCGGCCAGATAATATCGTACTTGGCTACGCCGTCATTGCGGTACATCGAATAGTCCTTGACCGTATTGCCCGAGGCATCGTTGCACTTCCAATAGCCAAGAAGCGTCGGATCGTCCTGCGGGTTTTGAATGTCGTACATATTGTCCCAGATCTGTTCGGGCGTACGGGCCACCGACCAGACACGTGCTTCGGCGATCTTGCCGTTCAGAGGACGGTAATCGTCGTAGGAGCGGCCGAGGAAGAACTGGTAAGCCTCGCCCAGCTTGTTGTAACCCGTGTCGTCGGTCTCGTACTGCGGTTTTTCGTTGTCGGGAGCCGTATTCCACAGGTCGTAGAGCGCCCGCATGGCCAGATTGATCTGGTTCTTCTTGCTCTGCGCCGAGATGCCGACATCGGTCGCTTCGCTCTGAATCTGGCCATCGACATAGATGCGTGCGGTACGCGCCGCTTGGTCATATGTGCAGGCGACATGGTACCAGCGCCCCTTTTCGAGGTTCTTCGTCGCATCGCGTCCGGGAATCTTCCCGAAGGACGAGCCGGCGCCCGATCCGTCGAACTGCAACTGCTGACGCTCGAAATTCGTGTCGCCGATACGCAGCAGCAGATACTGCTCGACACCCATGATGGACGAGATGTTGACGGGGCTGCCCGTAGCGTTGCTCGTCGCAAAATCGTCGAGGTAGATAAGGGCCTCGTAGGTCACGGCCGTCAGACCGTTCCAAGCCTTGCTGCTTTCCGAATACTTGTCGAGGGTCGGGAACTCGATCCAGTTGTCGGTGAGCTGCGCTGCGACGGTGATGGCCGAGGATCGTTTCACGACATAATAGGCGACGTCGGAACCGTGAAGCACGTCCATCGAGGCATGGCCGATGCGCACGGGAACGAGATAGGTTTCGTCGATAGGAAGCGCTCCCGTCTGTTCCTCGCCTTGGCCCATCAGCTCCTTGAATTGCAGGGTCACGACATCCGAGGTTGTTTTTCCCGCGGCGATCGTGACACTCTCGGCCGACAACTCATAGTATTTGGCATCGAGCATCGTCCACTCCGTACCGTAGCGGGCGTTGTACGTCCCGACGAGCGACGGGTCGACCGTGAGCGTCACCGCCACATCCTGTCCCGCAGGATAGGTCAGCTCCGCCTGCAAGGCGCAGTCGTAAGTCGGTTTATTGTTGCCGAAGGTTGTAAGCTGCACCTCGTTCGTTTCCGCGACGTCGAGATAAACGGCGTTTCCGAACTTGTGGTCGTCGGCCTCATAATTATCGCAGGCCGCGAAAAACACGAGCCCCGCGACGGCTGCAATCAGATATTTTCCGTATTTTTTCATGGCGTTCACTATTTAGCGGGATTTAACGTCTGGATCGCCCCACGGATCGTCTGGTAGTTCATCTCCGCATGATAGTAATCTCCGGAAATGTTGTAAGCTGCCAGACCGCCCAGCGGGCCGAATTCGATGACGCGGCGCGACATCTCATCGACGGCCGCGAACTCCGTGCGATCCTCATCCAGCAGGGGTGCGCTGATCTCGGCCGCCAGCAGCAGCTTCTCCGGCGCGATACCGGCATACCCCGTGGCATTCAGCACCTGGAGCTTCACCTCCTGCACATTTTCGAGTTTCTCCGTATCGAGGGCAATAAAATCGACCTTGGGACGGTCGGCGGCCGCAAGCGACAGCGGGTTGCCCTCGAAGACGAGGAGCTGGCCCTCGGATTTCGCCGCAGCAAGTTTCTCGACGATGCGGGCTGTGGCATCCGTCGCCAGCGGGTCGGTCGTAAACGAGTAGCCGTCCATGCCGTTGGCGGCGACGGCGGCGACAACCTGATCCAGATAGGCATCGAGCGCCTGCATATCGACGAACTCTTCCGCGCGTGCGGCATAATCGACCTGATAAAGTACTTTCGTCCCCTTCTCGCGCATGACGTCCATATCCTCGGCGTCGAACTTCGAGAAGTTATCGGCGTTGGTCAGCGTCACGATGTCCAGCGAATCCGGGAGGCAGCGCATGAAATCCTGCTCACTCGATGCTTTCTCGGGCGAGTTGTGCAGACGGGCATAAACAATGAAATGTTCTGACTGTTTATAGGCCCTCAGCGCCGCGGTGTATTCGGCCCATAGTGCCGGATCCTGCTCCCAGGGCTTTTCCACCTTGCTGTCCACCGTTTCCATCTCCGTCCAGTCGTTGCAGGCCGCAAACGTTGCGACGGCAGCGCAAAAAGCGAGGAAACGTATCATTCGGTTTGGTTTCATATTCATAGCGATTACTTGTTATACGGTTTGCAATCCCACCATACGCGGGTTCCCATGACGTCGCCCGAACGGTCGCCGTTCTGTTGCTCTGCACCGAGCGTTTGAATGGCCGCCTGAAGGTTGGCGTTGTTCTGCTGGTACTCCTCGACAGGGTAAGGCAGACGGCGTGCGCCCTGTTCCACATTGACGGAACCTCCCGATTTGTCGGTAGGTACAGGCAGCAGTTTCGGATACCCCGTACGGCGGTGTTCCGACCATGCTTCGACTCCCAACGGGAAGATAGCGATCCACTTCTGCACGATGATGCGTTCGAGGTTGCGCTCCTGAACGGCCTCCGTATCGCTGCCGTCCGTCGCCGTTTCCCACGGAACGGTGATTTCGCTCCGGGCAGATGCGCTGTAGTTGCCCAGCGGATCGGTATAGGGTGCAGGCTTCTTCGTGGCGTCGACCAAATAGGCGTCTGCCCCCGATGCTCCCCGCTCCTCGAACGAAAGTCGGACAGCCTGCTCATAGAGCGTCTTCGCCGTCTCGGCCGATCCCCAGCGCAGTTCGTACTCTGCATGCAGGAAGGTCGCTTCCGCGGCATTGAACCATAAATAGGGCGTATCGCTCGCAACGATCATATTCGAATACTTCGACATGGCCGTCGATTTTCCCGCCACGTCGATGCCGATGCGGATACCCACGTAGTCGTCTACGTCGTTGGGCAGGAACATCTTTTCCAGACGCGGGTCGTCGTAACCGTCCAGATAGCTGATGATGTCGGCCCCGACACGGTGGTCGCCCCAATCGTTATAGATCAGCGTCATGCGGTTTTCGGCTGCGTGCATAGCCGCATTATCGGCATTGACCGTAATGATACCTCCGGCAATCGCCTCCGCGGCTTTTGCCCGGGCAATGTCAGGCTTCACATAGGAGAGGCGCATCGCCATACGCAGCTTGAGCGAATTGGCGTATTTGAGCCATTGAGCGATATTGCCGTAATAAACACCGTCGTAACGGCTCCATGCCTCGGCAGGAAGCGTCGTATTGCGGCCCAGTATCTCGATAGCCTCGTCCAGCTCCTCGAACATCTTCGTATAGACTGCCTCCTGCGAATCGTACTCCACATAGATCGACTCGTTGCTTTCCAGCTTCGTGTAAGGGATCGGGCCGTAGGAATCGGTCACACGGTGCATGATGGCCACACGCAACAGGCGGGCAAAAGCGATGGCCACTTCGTCTTCCGTGCCGTTGATGATGCCCTTATAAGGGGTATAGGTCTCGGTGATGACGTTGGCGAAAGGCCATTTGCGCCAGTCGGCAGACGGATTATACGTCTCGAACTTGGTCTGCCACGTATCGACCGTAGCACCGATGTAACCGCCGAACGGCCCGCCCGAAAGCGATTCGTTGAACTGATACATATGCTCCTGCACCGGAATCACAAGACTTTGAAGAGCTTTGAACTTCGTTCCGGTCTTATAATTCAGGGCATCCATCTGGTCGTCCGTAACCTGATTGGGATTGCGGTTGATGTCTTCGAAATCGCCGGTGCAGGCTGCCAATCCGAACAGCGCCAGTGAAAGCAGCACCGACTGCCATCTGTTATTCATCTTTTTCATGGTTGCTGCGCTTTAGAATTGGAATTTGACATTGAAACCGAGGTTGCGCACCGAGGGCATCATGAAGTAGTCGATACCCTGATAGTTCAGCCCCGTCGAAGCGACGGCTTCGGGGTCGAACGGCGCTTTGCAGTAAATCATCCACAGATTGCGCCCTACGAACGACACGGTAAGCCCCAGCTTATTGCGGAACCACTTGCGCGGGAAAGTGTAACCCAGCGACAACTCCTGCAAGCGGACATTCGTCGCCGAATAGAGATAATACTGCGGCAAACCCGACTGCGAGCCGATCGCCTGATACCATTTCTGGGCATCGACCATCTCACGGCCGTTGATCAAAACACCGCCCGCATCGCGCGCCGCGGCCGAAGCCTCCGAGACGCCGTACAGGTCGAGGTTGGCCTGCGTCGCCGAATAGCAGACACCGCCCAGACGGGCCGTAAACAGCACGCCGAGGTTAATACCCTTATAGCTGAAGTCATTGCGCCATGCGAGGTTGTGGTTCGGGAAAACCGATCCGAGATAGATGTCCTCGCCTTCGTCGGTCATCAGCAGGTTGCCGTTCTTGTCCACCTCGACATAACCGTTGTCGTTGAAGCGAAGGTTGGACGTCGTGTAAAGGTCGCCCAGCGTACCGCCTTCCTTGAGGATGTACTTCGCCTTACCCAGCCCCTTGATGTCCAACTTGGTAAGATTCAACGCTTCGCCCGTAACCGGGTTCACGGCATTGGCTGCCAGTTCGATGATCTCGTTCTTGTTCCATGAGTAGGTGAAGTTCGTCGTCCAGCGGAAATTCCGCCACTGATTGTCATACCCGAGCGACAGCTCGACACCTGTATTGCGAACGTGTCCGGTTTGCAGGTAGATGGTCGTATAGGACGACGAGGGCGGAAGTGACGGGTCGAAGGTCTGGTTTTTCGTGTCGGCCTGATACCACGAAGCCGAAAGGTTGATATGCTGCCACAGACGGGCATCCAGACCGACCTCATAGGTAATGGTACGCTCCGGCTTCAGGTCGCCGATCGGATAGTGCGTCTTGTCCTTCCACACTTTGTTCGTAGCGTCGTATTCGTAGGTCGGAACCGTCAGGTGACGCGGGAAAGGCATACCTACCGAGGCGATCGAACCGCGGATCTTCAGATAGCTGAACGTCTTGCCCAGATCCCATGTCGAAGAAGGCACCCAAGACAGGCCTACTGACGGATAGAAGAACGACGACTCGGGCGAATTGGCCAGTTGCGAAGCCCAGTCGTTACGCCCCGTCACCGTGAGGTAAAGCATCTGTTTCCAACCTACTTCGACCGAGGCGAAAATCGACTGCGTCTGGTCGTGCCAGCCGACCTTTTCGGCACGTTTTTTCGTGTCATCCAGATCGAAAACATTGAATATGTTGGGAAGTCCGTTCTCCTGAATCGGCCCACGGTATGACAACTCATCGGTCTTGATATTGTTGATCGAGGCGCCGATATTCGCGTTCAGAGACCAATCCTCGCCGAAAGTCTTGTTAATGTTTACCATCAGATCGGCGTAGGTCTGCGTGTCGTAAGCACGGGCTTCGGTATAGTGGCCGTTTTTGCCGCCTTCCGTAATCGTGGTGTTCGACGAGGCATAGAGTTTTTGCGTGTAGAGCGAATTCGAATTATCAATGCGGACACGTCCGGCAACATTAAGCCACGGAAGAATGTCGTAGCTGGCCGAGAACGACAGCATATAACGCTTCTTGTCCGTATTGCGCAGGTTGCGGTAGTTGATCCAGTAGGGATTCTGCATGCGCAAATCACCGCCTTCCATATCCGCACTCCAGAATTGCTCCATGAGTTTCGTCCCTTCGTTGTAACGCTCGAAGCGACGGTAAAGGTCGAAATTCTCACCCCGCGGGAACAGGTAGGCCGGAACCAGCGGGTTCGAATAGACTCCCTGATTGGTCATGTTCTGGTCTTTCTGATAGATGTAGCTGGCGCTCGCATCGAGCTTGAGCCGGTCTTTCAGAAAGTACGAAGTATTGCGGAACGTGAAGTTGTAACGGTCGTATTCGTTATTGGGGATAATGCCGTCCGAATTGACCGAAGCAGCCGAAAAATAGGTCTGGTTCTTGTCCGTACCGCCAGAAACCGTAACAGCATTCGTATAAACGTGTCCCGTCTCGAAATAATCGTCCGGAGTATAACCGTAACGGGCTTCAGGGCGTAATTTCTCGCCCCAACTGTAAATGCTCGAGCCGCTGCGCTGGCCGTTCAAACCCGTACCGTAGCGATTCTGAAATTCCGGCTGGATGAAAGGTGCGAGAAATTCGATATTACTCGAAAACGTAGCTTTCAGAGTCCCGGCTTGGCCTTTTTTCGTCGTAATCATCACAGCGCCGTTCGCGGCTTCCGAACCGTAGAGCGCGGCCGCGGCAGCACCCGTCAGCACCGACATCGACTCAATATCCTCGGGGTTGAGGTCTGCGATGGATTCCGTAGCACCGCGCGAATCGAACTCCGTACCGCCACCACCACCGAAGTTGTACATCGGAATGCCGTCGATAACGTAAAGGGCGTTCGAAGACTGCGAAATGGACTTGTTGCCGCGCAGTACGACCTTCGAGGCACCGCCGACACCTGACGATGAGGCGTTGATCGTGACACCGGCCACTTTACCCGTCAACGAGTTGATGAAGTTGGCATCCTTGACGGTTGTGATGTCTTCGGCCTTGATCTGCTGAACATTGTAGGCTACGGCCTTTTCCGAACGCTTAATACCAAGAGCAGTGACCACGACCTGCTCGATCTCGGACGCAGCCTCTTCGAGCGTGATTTCGAAAGAAGTCCGGCTGCCCACGACAATAGACACAGGAGTATAACCAATAAAACTGATTTCCAGCTGTCTGTCTGCTGCGGGGGGGGGTACCTGAAGCGCAAACGCACCATCGGCGTCGGAGCTGACGCCTATTGTAGTTCCTTGAACAAGGATACTGGCTCCGACGATCGGATTACCTTTTGCATCCCTGATTTTTCCGGTCACGGAAACCGGATTCCCCGCATCGTTCTTTTTGGTCAGGATAATGTAGGATTCATCGATCCGGTAAGCGATTTCCGTGCCGGCGAACAGTTGTGCCAACACATCCTGGATCGTTTTTTGGACAGCGTTGATACTGACCTTGTTTTTGGTATCGACGCCTTTGTTGATAAACAAGTAACGGGTTTGATTTTCAATCTCTTTTATAACCTGCGAAATAGGGCCGTTTTCCATCTTAATGGAAATTCGGGCATTCTGTGCAGATGCAGCGAATACGTTCCCAAGCAAAGAGATTGTGAGTACGAACCCAAACAGTCTTCGAAACTTGTTGAAGAATACTGTTTTATTCATATCTTTGCGAAGTTTTAGATAATAGGTTAATTAGTGTCTCAAAAAAGCTCGATTCAATCTATTATCCGGCCTGCGGATCTCTACCTCCGCAGGCTTTTTCATTGAACAAGCTATGAACGATGTTGGTTACGTTTTCATAGGCAATCATTTTAGGCGTTAAACAATCAGGCTTTCACATCAATAGATCGTCACTACGTTTGTTTCCGAATTTTTCTTGTAAGAAAAGTCCGCGGTATACTGCAAAATGTGAAGGGCTTTGTCAATGCCGTCGTTCACACGAATTTTACCACTGACGTTTCTGATGTTCGGAAGTTTCTCAAGGGAGATGTCGATCTTCACGTCGAATGCCCGCTCGAATTTCTCCATCAGTTCATCGAAAGGCAGACCCGAAATGTTGATAAGACCTTCCGTCCAGCACAATATTTCCGGATCGGTTATCGGTTCGATGAAAAGATGACCGTTCGAGAGATTAGCAATATCGTTAGGTTTCAGTATAATGTCTTTTTGCGTGGGATCGAGCCGGTTTGTAATTTGCACCCGACCTTGGAGCAATGCAGTCGAAAAGCGTTGGTGGCGCTCATCGGCCACAACGTTGAATTTCGTACCCAACACCCGAATATCGGATGCGAAAGTTTCTACAACGAACGGACACCTCTCGTCATGTTCGACATCGAATACCGCCTCGCCGGAAAGCTTTACTCTGCGGAGATTCTTTTTGAATACGGATGGATATTCGATCTTTGCTCCGGAATTGAGCTGAACGCTCGAACCGTCCGGAAGCGTGAACTTCAAGCGTTGGCCGTAAGGAACCTGCAACGTGTTGATTTGCTCGGCAAGCATATCGTAGGTGCGTTCCTTGCTGATATATCCCCCGACGAACAGCCCGATGGCGAGCATGGCGGCAGCTTGTACGGTAATACGGACTACCTTTCTCCAGTGCACGGCGATCCAACTTGCTGGACGGATCTCTTCGCCGTACAACTCCATCATGTCGATCTGCATGTGCACCTCATCCGCGCAGCGCTGGAAGTCCTCCGGATTTTCGGAATGCCACCGTGCCACCTGTTCCAGCTCATCTGGGGTTGCTTCGCCGCGCAGAGCTTTGTATATTACCTCTTGATCCATTATCTTGTAATTAAATTATATGCCGGCTTCATTGCTTTCTCTTTTTAAACGCATGAGCGAACCGAGTTTACAGCCTTTTTTATAAATAAATATATTTAATAATAATGTAAAATTATTTATTTAGCCAATGTATTGACAATGAGTGTGTTGATCGCCTGCGTTTGCTTCCCGGAACCTTATTTTGTTTCAAAAATATTTTCATTTCTTTTTTGCAGGCGCTTTCAAAACATCGGAAACGAAAAACCGGGGATGAATTCTCGACTTGCATTTTCGGGAATAATTGCTATCTTTGGAAACAGTATCGAAAGATTGCGATGGGGAAGCCGACGAAAATATTGACAGCCGAAGAGTTCGACAGGCTGTTCAACGACAAGGAGCGTTTTATCCGAATCGCATACTCCTATATAAATGATATGGAGATGGCAACGGATATTACGACCGATGGCTTCATGTATTTGTGGGAACACCGGGATCACCTTGAATTCGACGTGAATATCAAAGGTTATATTTACAATTACGTCAGGACTCGCTGTATTTCATACCTGCGTAAGCGGAAATCCATGCTCAAAGCCCAAAGCGAACTTTATAGAAAAGAACAATGGCGGATCGAATCGAGTATCAATACATTATCTAACGAAGAACAGATCGGCAAACTGTTCCAATCCGAGATAATCGAGATTTACCGGCGCGAACTGGCCAAAATGCCGTCTCTTACTCGTAATGTATTTTTGGCAAGCCGTCTGGAAGATATGACTTACCATCAAATTGCGGAAAAATTCAACCTGACCGTCCGGCAGGTTACTTCGGAGATTCAGCGGGCAAATTTCTTGCTTCGGACACCGCTAAAAGATTATCTGGTGAATGTTATAATTATGCTGCTATATCTACAATAAATGAAAAGGAATGGAAGCCATCGGCTTGTAATGAATGTCAAGAGATTTTAAGACGATCATCTCAGCCGATGTGTATTCTCCCTTGTAAATACGCGCTTCCATTAGTCCGAATACGGGTAGAGCCGGTTCGGACTTATTGTCGGAGACAATTTCCGGATATGAAAACGGATGCAGAGACATACGATGGATAGTGACGCAACTTCACACAGATTCCATGAAGAATTCAGTCGTATATCGGCCGCATCCGTGTTATTAATTCGAGTCGGGATTCAGCCACGGAACGGTTCGTCGGCTGATTTTCGGTATGTTTTTATGTGTTCGGTGGTGCGATAGTTGAAACCAGGGCAGGGTGCAACGGGCGCGGCCGCCCCGTAAAAAACTATCTTTCTCTGCCAGCAGACAGAAAAACCGATGGTAAATCAGCGAATCGGTATCATATTTATAATTTCGATAGTATTAGGGTCCAAAACAAACGCTGCTGCAAAGATATACCGATTCCGCCTGCCGGCGGTCGCTCGGCGGGTGCAATCCGTATGATGTAATGTATTCGGCGAATGGCGGCGCATGACGGTTTCGGGTTAGTGGATGATGTACCCACAGAAAACAAAAAGGGGGCGCGGTGTCAGCCCCTACTTGTCGGTCTTGGAGTTACCTTCAGATGGAAGCTGTCCTGCGCCCCAGTCAAGCCCTGCTTGCAAATAACAAACAGGACATAACCGGAGCTGACAACCATTATACCATCTGATTAAACATCCTCCGAAGAGGTCTCCAAGTTTACAAGTAGGTATAAAGAGTTGTTTACCCTTTATGATTATGTCCGTCGGCTACGCCGAACTATTCAATCGCAAATGTAGCATAATTTCTGTATTTAGAAATCCACGTATGCAAATATAATCAAATTTTTCGAATACACGTGAAATCACGTGTATAAAATTTTAGACATCACCTTTCCTTTGCAAAAAATGCGAACAAAGGTTCCCAAATATAGAGATACTACTTTTCAACGGCTCTTGATAGAACGTATGCAACAATTACGTTCGGATCATGGGTATTCTCAAGAAGAAGTTATTGAGTTTACACATTTAGATATTTCTCGGTATGAATCAGGAACCTCCATTCCAAACACACAATCTATACTGAAACTCTGTAAATTATATAACATCACAATCGCTGAATTCTTCGCACCGATAAATTATCCTGCGAAAAAAGAATAGAAAAGACGAAACGGAGCGGTTTCGTCTTTCTTTTTGCAAAAAAGCGACTATATTTGTGTTGAAGGAAAGAACTTGCCCAAACTTATTGATGGAAGAACTCACTACGATCCAGAGCAAAATCTACGAAATCCGCGGCCAGCGCGTGATGCTCGACTTCGACCTTGCGGCGCTCTACCAAGTTACGACCAGTGCATTGAATCAGGCCGTAAAACGTAACATCGAACGATTTCCGGAAGAGTTCATGTTCCGCATTTCCGAAATTGAATGGAAAAATATGTCATCACAATTTGTGACGACATCCAGAGTGAAGCGGCCGAAGACATCCCTACCTTATGCTTTTACCGAACAGGGAGTTGCGATGCTTTCTGCGGTATTGCGCAGTGGAATGGCAATACAAGTAAGTATCTCTATTATGAAAGCATTTGTCGCCATGCGCAATTATATTACGACAGCTACAACCGTTACTTCGGAATTGGCTGAAATCCGGGCAAAGCTGGCTCTGCTGGAGCGGGCGGACGAGGACAATGCCGAGGCGGTGAACGACCTTTCGGAAGACATGCGCAAGGAGCTGGACAACATCTACGAGGCCATCGCGGCCCTGTCGGTCAAAGTGCCCGAGGCCCGCAAACAGCCCCGGCCCATCGGGTTCAAACTCCCGAAGGAAGAGAAATAACCGTTCATTTTGACCCGAACCGATGGAAGAACTCGCTACGATCCAAAGCAAAATCTACGAAATCCGCGGCCAGCGCGTGATGCTCGACCGTGATTTGGCCGAGCTTTACGGCGTTACGACCGGCAACCTGAATAAAGCTGTAAAGCGAAATATCGAACGTTTTCCGGAACGGTTCATGTTTCAACTGACAGAACAGGAATTTTTGATATTCCAAAATGGAACATCAAGTTGGGGCGGCACACGAAAACGTCCTTATGCTTTTACCGAACAAGGGGTCTCCATGCTTTCTGCCGTGCTACGCAGCCCGACAGCCATACAAGTCAGTATTCGGATTATGGATGCTTTCGTCGCCATGCGCAACTACATTATGACAACCTCGACTATGACGGCCGAGCTGTCCGAAATCCGTGCGAAACTGACCCTGTTGGAACGGGCGGACGAGGACAACGCCGAAGCGGTGAACGACCTTTCGGAAGACATGCGCAAGGAGCTTGACAACATCTACGAGGCCATCGCAGCCCTGTCGGTCAAAGTTCCAAAGGCCCGCAAACAGCCCCGGCCCATCGGTTTTAAGCAATCAAAGTAAAAAGAGCCATGACCCAAAAGCAAGCGATACAACTTTTTGAAGAGCGTAAGGTACGCACCGTCTGGGACGACGAAGCGGGCAAGTGGTACGTTTCGATTGTCGATGTTATCGCAGTTTTGACCGAAAGTAAAGATGCCGCAGCCTACTGGCGCAAACTCAAACAACGGCTGAAAGCTGAAGGGAATG
>ULWX01030864.1_pt1 | contig 11980 bp, 8 predicted proteins | sample 1960851 | NCBI WGS metagenome assembly ULWX01 (sample SAMEA4835826, study PRJEB28245) | human gut metagenome | biome: gut microbiome; material: fecal sample | place: Denmark | collected 2008 | reverse complement strand
CCCCTGCCGCTCTCCGGCGTCCGGAGCTATGGAGACTGGCTGCTGTGCGCCTGCGCGGCGTTTGCGGAAAGCGCTGCAATCACACTCGCGTTTGATCTTGTGTTCTACCGCGCCGAGACGCTCGGCGCGCTGCGGGAATTTTTCAAAAAGTGGGGAGATACCCTTGTGGATTGACCGAATTTACCGGCCTTGGTGGGGCTGGAGGTATCAAAATTACTGCGCTTCCCATGGAAAAGAGCATCTGCTGTTTCAGCAAAACGGCGTCAAATCGTTTGGCTTCAGCTACGACCCGGTTGGCCCCTGCCGCATGGTGCAGAGGGGGATTTTGCTTCCGCCTGCTGTGCTGCTGTGCCCCATCGACGGGCTGACGGACGAGCTCACGCTGCTGGGCACGCCCGTCGTGCAAAGCCCGACCTATGCGTTCCTGCACGCGCTGGAGCACGGCGGCCCGCTTTTGGAAACAGAGTACATCCGCCGGTACGCCGCGGGCACGCTCGACCAGCGCTGGCCGCGCAATGTGCGGTATCTCCATCCGGCGGAGTTCCGGGACTGGTATGCCGCGCGCCGCGCGCAGGTGTGCGCCGATACCTATGAGCCGGTGCGCGTGTTTCGCGCTGGCGAGGGGTGGTACGTGCTCAACGGCAAGCACCGCACGGCGCTTTGCGCCCTGCTGGGGCGGGAGGTGCGCTGCGACGTGCTGGACACGACGTCGCATTATGCGCACTCCTTGTGCAGGATGCACGCAAAGATGCTGCGACGTCCCGCACAGTTTCGGAAAACACTTGCTTTTCTGGATAAAATCAGGAATGATTCGGAATAAAAAATAAAAAAAGGGAAAGTGTCTGCGATTCGGGAAAATGGTCTGACGAATTTGTCAAAGAAACGTCGAAAAACAGAGAAAAAACTCTCTGTTCTGACAATTTAATGTATTGAAGAACTGTGTTAAGATATCATTAAGTTTGTTGAAGTATCAACGGACGCTATGAGGAGAGGGGTGCCATACCTCTCAAATAAACGAAGAAAGAAGGCAAGCAAATCATGAAAAAGAGACTCACAGTTCTTCTCTTGGTCATGGTGATGGCTTTGTCGCTGTTCACCCCGGCACTGGCTGTTGATGACGGGGAACAGTACCTCCAGCAGAGCGATCTGGCAGCGATCAGCGCGCAGGTGGAGGGCGACGAAGCAGTCGCCATGGCGGTTGAGGAAGCGTCTGAATCCACAACGGGCGTTACGCAGCAGGAAGCGGCTCGTTTTCTGCTTCTCTATGCCGGCATGAAGGAATCCCAGCTCGGCACCTATCCCGACGACTATAACGCCATGGCGGAGAGCGTCGGCCTGACCAAGAACATCGAGTGGACTCCCGCCGAGCTTTGCACGGTGGACGAGTTCAACACCATGCTCCAGGATGTGCAGCCGCTCTATGACGCCATGCACAAGGACGTCAGGGAGCCCCTGTTCGTGGACGGCGTTGCGCAGCCCATTTTTGAGTACTCCGACCCGACGCAGGCCAACGGCGACACCGGCGTTGTCCGCTTCTGCGTTTATGTTGAGACCAACTACGACACCGACGGCGACGGCAAGCTCGACCTCGTCAAGGCGCTGGTCCAGCTCCCGCACGAGGTGCTCGACGGCCTGCAGGTTCCGACCATTTACGAAGCGCGTCCGTACATCACCGGCTGCACCGCCGGCGCGACCCCCTATGTGGACGGCGAGTACGATCTCGACAGCATGTATAACCAGCCCGCAGCGCGTACGCCTGCCGGCACCTACACCACGGCCGCCGCGGTTGCAAACGCAAACCCGGACGACTGGTATTACTGGAACGAGTACGAGAATATGTACGATTACGAGGATCTGACTTGGTATGATTACTATCTCGTGCGCGGCTTCGCTGTTGTCGAATGCGGCGGTCTCGGCACCAAGGGCTCCGAGGGCTTTGAGACCTGCGGCACCGATCTGGAGATTGACGCGTTCAAGTGCGTGATCGAATGGCTGCACGGCGACCGTGTGGCTTACACCGACAAGACCAGCAACCTCGCCATCACGGCGGATTGGTCCACCGGCAAGGTCGGCATGACCGGCCGCTCCTACGCCGGCACCACCCAGTTCGGTCTGGCTACCACCGGCGTGGAAGGTCTGGAGACCATCGTCCCCGTCGCCGGCATTGCAAGCTGGTATGAGTATACCAACTCCCAGGGCGTTACCACCGGCAGAGTCGCGTACAGCGACTGGCTCGCATGGTACTGCGCCGGGCGTTATCTCGACCCGGACGATTACGCCACCATCGCCGACGGCTACGGCAAGTATCTGAATCAGATCAAGAACGATCAGCTCGCGCTCAACGGCGACTACGGCGAGCACTGGGCGACCCGCGATTACACGCTGGATTGGGAAAACATCAAGTGCCCGGCGCTCATCGTGCACGGCCTGAACGATACGAACGTCAGAACCAAGGAATTCGACCTGATGTATCAGGCGTATGAGAAGGCCGGCGTGCCGGTCAAGCTCCTGCTGCACCAGGGCACGCACCTGACCCCGACCTATCCGTCTCAGGAATATGAGATGTACATTGACGACGAGCTGTACGACACCGTGCTCAACAAGTGGTTCAGCCACTATCTGTACGGTGTGGACAACGGCGCGGAGAACATGGCGCCTGTCACCGTGCAGAGCAACGTGGACGGCAGCTGGTCCTACTACGATGACTGGAAGACCGACAGCTCGGTGACCTATGCCCTCAGCTCTGCTGAGACTGCCACCAGCACTGTGACTCGCGGCAGCACCGCGACCTACACCTTCGAGGTGCCGGAAGATATCACCGTGCAGGGCGCGATCGCGGTGACCTTCACGGCGACCCCGACCTCCGAGAAGATCGACGAGCTGGACGGCATCCGTCTGACCGCCAACCTCAAGGACAACAGCGACACGGCATACATGGCCTTCGTTCCCAGCAGAAGCTACCTGCCGCTGACCACCATCAAGGAGAACGGCGCCTGGATGGGCGGCGGCGTGAAGAACTTTGACCTCGTCGAGTACAAGCAGACCGCAACGACCTCCAAGAGCATCGGCCAGGGCTACATCGACCTGTACAACCCGACCGCCGGCTATGATTCCGCCAGCGCTGCCGAACGCACCGCGCTGCAGAACGGCGAGTCCTACACCTACACCGTGTACCTGCAGCCGAGCTTCTACACCGTCAAGGCCGGCCACACGCTGGAGCTGTCCCTGAGCCTGTCCACCTCCGACATCAGCATCGAGGTAGACAACGCCGTTTCCTACGTGACCGTCCCGGTGCACGGCGACGCTCCGGTCGTTCCGGAAAATCCGTTCACCGATGTGGCGGAAGGCGCTTGCTACTATGACGCAGTTCTGGCGCTTGCCGAGCAGGGCATCATCAATGGCATGACCGAAACGACGTTCTGCCCGGACAACCAGCTCACCCGTGCGCAGGTCGTCACCATGCTCTACCGCATGGCGGGCGCGCCTGAGACCGATGCGGCGGCTGCGTTCGCGGACGTGCCGGAAGGCGCTTATTACGCCGATGCGCTTGCATGGGCGGTTGAGACCGGCGTCACCGAGGGCGTTTCCGAAACGGAATTCGCACCGGATATGGACGTGACGCGCGAGCAGTTCGTTACCTTCCTGTACCGCTTCGCGGCGCTGGAGGGCCAGGCGGACGGCGAACCTGCAGATCTCTCCGCGTTCCAGGATGCGGCGCTTGTCGCTGACTGGGCGCAGGAAGCGATGGCCTGGGCCGTTGGCCAGGGCATCGTGGAAGGCGTCACGGAAGACACCATCGTTCCGCAGGGCACTGCGACCCGCGCGCAGGCCGTCACCATGCTGTATCGTTACGAGCAGCTTGGCTGAGCAAAACCCAATAAAAAAATGACGCAGCGAAAGCTGCGTCATTTTTTATGGAATGCCGAAGGCTCAGATCTCGATCTTCGCGCCCATGAGCTTTGCAAACTCGCGGCAGATGGCGGTGTCGCCCGGCCACGCCGGCGCGGTGACGAGATTGCGGTCCACAACGGCCTCGTCCGCGTTCACGGGGACGTAGGTGCCGCCCGCGAGGGTGATGTCCGGGCCGACGGCGGGATAGGCCGTGGCCTGGTAGCCCTGCAGCACGCCGGCAGCCGCCAGCACCTGCGGGCCGTGGCAGATGGCTGCGACGGGCTTGTTTGCCGCGAAGAACTCCTGCACGATCTCCAGCACGCGCGCGTTGAGCCGGATGTACTCCGGCGCGCGGCCGCCGGTGATGAACAGACCCTCGTAGTCCTCGGTCTTCACCGCGTCAAAATCCGCCGTCAGGGCGAAGTTGTGGCCGCGCAGCTCGGTGTAGGTCTGCTCGCCGAGAAAATCGTGTACGGCGGTGCAGACGGTCTCGCCGGCCTTCTTGTCCGGGCAGACGGCGTCAACCTGATAGCCCAGCATGGACAGCGCCTGAAACGGCACCATCGTTTCGTAATCCTCTGTAAAATCTCCGCAGAGAAGCAGTACTTTCTTTGCCATAATCGGTTCCTCCTTGTATCGTTGTAAGGCGCAATGCTGCGCATCTGTGTGTATCGTAGCACTTGGTCAAAGCAATGTCAATCACAGACCTGTAAACAATTCTTTACCGATGTAAATAGCGGTGGGGCTTGCTGAAATACCACCAACATGGTATGATATCAAAAAACAATGCCGAAAGGAGCTGCCTATGAAGCTTGCAATGGCGCAAATGTCCATGTCGGGGGACGTGGATGCGAATCTGAACAAAAGTCTTCGCATGATCGAAGCCGCCAAAGGGTGCGATCTGCTGTTTTTCCCGGAGATCCAGCTCACGCCGTTTTTCCCCCAGTATCCCGGCCGGAATGTGGACGCCTATGTGCTCCGGCAGGAGGATGCGCCGGTGCGCGCGCTCTGCGCCGCCGCGCAAAAGGCGGGGCTGTACCTGTCGCCGAACGTTTATCTGGAGCAGGCGGGGTGCCGCTACGACACGTCGCTGTGGATCAATCCGCGGGGTGAGCTTAAGGGGCTTGCGAAAATGGTGCACATTGCGCAGGCGCATCAGTTCTGCGAGCAGGATTATTACACGCCGTCGGACGAGGGCTTCCGGGTGTTCGACACGCCGTTCGGGCGCGTCGGCATCGTGATCTGCTACGACCGCCACCTGCCGGAGAGCGTGCGCACCTGCACGCTGATGGGCGCTGACCTGATCCTGATCCCCACGGCCAACACCGCTGCCGAGCCGATGGAGCTGTTCGAGTGGGAGATCCGGGTGCAGGCCATGCAGAACAGCGTCTTCATCGCCATGTGCAACCGCGTCGGTACGGAGGACGAAATGGAGTTTGCCGGGGAATCGCTCGTCGCCGACCCGGACGGCGCGCTCGTAGTCAAGGCCGGGGCGGAGGAGGGGCTGATCACTGCCGAGCTGGACCTCGCGCAGGCCCGCGCCATCCGCAGCCGGCGGCCCTATCTCGCCACCCGCCGCCCGGAGTGGTATTTATGAGGATGAAAATTGCCGCCCGGTCAAACGACCGGGCGGCTTCGTGCTTGCGCGCTTATTTCGGCAGCTTGCCGTCCTTCAAAAACCGCTGCCACAGGGCGTTGAGATGCGTCGTCTGCTTCATGGCGATGAACGCCGCGACGACGGGCAGCACGCCGGTGAGCGTGCCGGCGGAGAAGAGATAGTACAGCATCGACGCCACCGAATACAGGCACAGAATCCAGGACGCGGCAAGGCTTTTGCGCAGGTGGATGAGCAGACCGAGCACGAGCGAAACGCCCGCGTCCGCAAACAGGGCGGGGAGCGAAGCCGTCACGGCCAGATAGACGGACACCGCCGCGTTCACATAGCACAGCACGGCGGCAACCAGAATCCACGTTCTGGTGCCGGACGGACAATACTGCTTGTAAAAGGTCTGCCGGTCAATCCCCTTGCGCGTCTGCCGGGACTGCTGCATCGCTTCGCTGACGCTGCTGCGTTTGTTTGCCATGGCGCACCTCCTGCGGAAAAGAATGTCTGCCTGTAGTTTACCACGATGCAGCGCCCGGCACAAGCGGTCTTTTTTTCGACAAACGGCAAAATGCAGTTGCAAATCTTCCGGCCGCCAGTATAATAGAGTCAGAATTCCATCGAACAGAGGAGAACGAGGACCATGCGAAAGAAATTGCTTGCCTTGCTGCTGTCGCTTGTGTGCGTGCTGACGCTGTTTGGTGCGCCCGCCGCGGCGCGCGCCGTGGAGGAGCCTGCGGCCACTGCTGTGCCCACGGCGGAGCCGACTGAGGAACCCACGCCAACGCCTGTGCCGGAACCCACCCCGGAGCCGTCCCCGGAGCCGGAGCCGACGCCAACGCCGGAACCCACCCCGGAGCCGACCCCGGCCGGCCCGTGGTATACGGAGGCGATGGCGTTTGCCGTGGACAATCACATTCTTGTCGGCGACGAGTACGGCAATCTGAACCCGGAGAAAAACGCCACCCGTGCGGAGATGGCGACGATGCTCGTGCGCATTTTCGCCTGCACGCAGGGCAAGAGCCTTGCGCATTTTCCGGATGTGAACCAGCAGCTGTGGTATGTTGATGCACTGTCCGTCGCGGCGGAAATGGGCATTTTCAAGGGTGATACGGGCGGCACCATGCGCCCGAACGACCCGATCACGCGGCAGGAGGCGTTTGCCGTGCTTTCCCGCGCGTTTGCCCTGATCTCCGGGGATCCTGCGAGCCTTGACCGGTTTGCGGACAGCGCGAGCGTGTCCGACTGGGCGCGCGCCGAGATCGCAGGCATGGTCGAAGCGGGCTTCCTGCGGGGATACGACGGCGGCCTGCATCCGAAGGAGTGGATCACCCGTGCGGAGATCGCACAGGTCTTTTTGAACCTGGGGCTGACCTTCTGCTCCGAGCCGGAAGAGCTTCCCGAAACGGGCATGGCGGTCTATAACGGCACGGCGCCGCTGGCGCTCGACGGCTTTTCCGGCACGGTCTATCTCGGCGGCGGCTGCGGCGGCAGCGTGACGCTCACCGGCGACGCGCCGGAGGCGAACCTGATCGTGCGCACCGATCCCGGCGTGACCGTGGAGCTGGACGCTGCGGTCGCTTCGGTGCAGCTGTATGCGCGCAACGGTACGCTGACCGGCGCGGGTTCTGCGGAGCGGGTGCGCCTGTGCGCACTGGGCTGCGCCGCGAACGTATCATACAGCGCGCTGGAGTCCGACTATGACGCGGGGCTTGCCGGCGTCACGACGATCCAGACCGACCCGGTCCCGGCGCTCACGCCGGAAAACCGCACGGTGTATCTGTACATTACATACTGCGACGTGGATCTCACCGGCGCGCAGGGCGATACGCGCACCTGCACCGTGCGCTGGTATATCGACGGGGTGCAGCAGCCGCTGCGCACCATCGAACTGAAGCATGCCTCCACGCCCGAATTTTCCGTGTCCGAGTCCGTTTGGCAGCGCACCATGCCGGGGAGCCACACCGTGAAGGTCGAGCTGCTCTACGGCACGGACGTGGTCACGACGGAATTTACCGTTCCGGTGCAAAACTACACCGACGCGGAGTATGGGAAGCTCCTCAGCACCGCGAAGCCGTACCGGCTGGAGGTCGTGCGCAACCAGTGCACCGTGCTGGTCTACGGTTTGGACAAGAGCGGTAATTACTCGATTCTCTACCACGCATTCGTCTGCGGCCCCGGCAATTCCACGCCGCTCGGCACGTTCCAGACGCCGTATAAGGCGCGCTGGAACCCGCTCATGGGCGGCACCTACGGCCAGTACGTCACGCAGATCACCGGAAACTATCTGTTCCACTCCGTGCCGTACAACAGCATGCACGAAAACGATCTGTGCTACAAGCTGTATAACCAGCTCGGTACGATCTGCTCGCACGGCTGCGTGCGGCTCACCTGTGCGGACGCGAAGTGGATCTATGACAACTGCCCCATCGGCACGACCGTGCGCATTTACGACAGCAGCACGCTCCCCGTGCCGAAGCCGAAAGCGCCGTGGCTGGACATCACCAGCCCCTACCGCGGCTGGGACCCCACCGACCCGAATCCCAATAACCCGTGGAAAAAATAATACGACTGAATGGGACCGGGCGGAAGCGATCGCTTCCGCCCGGTCTGCTGCGTTATGGAGATTCCGAAAAGACCCACTGCTGTACGAACCGGATAAATTCCTGCACGAGCGGCTTTGCGGCCTTGAAATCGGGAATGGCGACGGCGATCGTGCGCCGCGCCGGCGGCTCCAGCTCACGGACGATCACGTTGTGATTGTCGCTCCGGAGCACAAGCTCGTGCGCAATGCAGATGCCAAGCCCGCTTTCCACCATGGAGATCATGGCATAGTCGTCGGCGGTCTTGAAGCGGATGTCTGGCGTGACGCCCGCGGCGTTGAGCACGCGCAGCGCGTCCTGATTCGTACTGTCCACCAGACTGACCACCGGCTCCTTGCCGAACTGCGTCACCGGCACCGCCGCGCATGCCGCCATCGGGTGTCCTGCGGGCAGCACGGCCAGCAGCCGGTCCTCCTTCACCGGGAACATTTCGCACTCCAGCGAGCAGGGCAGCGACACGAAGCCGAAATCCACCGCCCCGGTGCGCACATAGGCGTCCACCTCCGCATACGCGCCGTCGAACAGGCGAAAGCGCGCTTCCGGGTGCAGCGCCTGAAACGCTTTCATCATGGCCGGCAGCCAGTTGACCGCGACGCTCTTGAACGTGGCAATCTTGATGGTGCTGCCGCCGCTCTCGCGCACCTCGTCCACAAGGCGGTGCAGGCGCGCATCCGCCTCGGCTACCTGCTGCACTGCCGCGTAGACCCGCTTGCCCTCCGGCGTGAGCCGAACGCCGCCCTTGTTGCGCACCAGCAGCCGGAAACCGAACTCCTTCTCCAGCGCGCCGAGCAGCTGCGTCAGCGCTGACTGAGACACGCCCAGCGCCGCCGCTGCGCCGGAGACCGACCGGCATTCCACCGTTTTGAGAAATGCGCTGTATTGCTTGAGACTCATTCCGTGCCTCCAATAATATAAGATTTTATGATATTATAATGCGGCGATCATAGCCTGTCAACCGGAAAAACCGTCATTTTTGAAAAATTCCGATTTAATCTTGACAAAAATGGCGGTATCACGTAGAATACGAGTGTTTTTCCGAAGAGAGAAAAGTATAAGATCTTCTAATGAATTGGAGTGGAAGTCATGAACACGGTTGAATTGATGGCCATGCTGCTGTACTTCGCCCTCGTCATCGGCGTCGGCGTGTACTTCTTCTTTAAGGACCGCAAGCAGGAGGGCGAGAAGGAATATTTCCTCGGCGGGCGCAACATGGGCGGCTGGGTCGCGGCGCTGTCCGCCGGCGCGTCGGACATGAGCGCGTGGGTGCTGATGGGTCTGCCCGGCTCGATCTACCTGTACGGCGTCGGCAAGGTGTGGATCGCCGTCGGTCTGCTGATCGGCACGGTCTGCGCGTGGCTCTTCGTGGCGCCGCGTCTGCGCCGCTATTCCATCCGCGCGAACGATTCCATTACGATCCCGCAGTTTCTGACCAACCGCTTTCTGTCGAAGAACCGGGGGCTGCAGATCATCTCGGCGCTTGTGTTCGTGGTGGTCTACTGCGTGTATTCCGCGTCGAGCATCTCCGCCTGCGGCACGCTGTTCAACACCGTCATCGGCATGGACAAGCAGACGGCCATGATCATCGCCACGGCGATCATCCTGCTGTACGTGTTCCTCGGCGGCTTCAACGCCGTGTGCTGGACGGACTTTTTCCAGGGCCTGCTGATGCTGGGCGCGTTGATGCTTGCGCCGATCATCGCCCTGTTTGCCATGAATGCGGCGGATTTCATCGCGCCTGCGGTCAACGTCACGGAAAACTACTACAGTCTGCTCTCCGGCGGCAGCTTTGACAAGCAGAGCCTGATGGACATTCTCTCCGGCCTCGGCTGGGGGCTTGGCTACTTCGGCATGCCGCACATCCTCGTGCGTTACATCTCCATCAAGTCCGAGCATGAGATGCGCAAGAGCCAGATCATCGGCAGCAGCTGGACGACGCTGATCCTGATTATGTCCTGCGTCGTCGGCATCGTCGGCCGGAAGTTCCTCGGCGACGGGCTGGAGGATCAGAGCCTTGTGTTCGTCACCATGGTGCGCAAGGTGTTCCCCGCGTTCATCGCAGGCATCCTCCTGTCCGCAATCCTCGCCGCGGCCATGAGCACGGCGGATTCGCAGCTGCTCGCCTCGTCCTCGGCTTTCGCGTCCGATATCTATAAGCCTGTGATGCGCAAGAACGCCTCCGACCACGAAATGCTCTGGGCAGGCCGCATCATCGTCGTGGTGATCTCCGTGGTCGCGTTCTTTATCGCCAACAGCCCGAACTGCGGCGGCATCATGGCGCTCGTCGAGTGCGCATGGGCGGGTTTCGGCTCCGCGTTCGGTCCTGTGATCCTGCTCGCGCTGTATTGGAGACGGCTGACGTATTCCGGCGCGGTCGCGGGCGTGACGGTCGGCTTTGTCGTGGACGCGCTGTGGTATGCGTTCCTGTCCACCCCCACCGGCCTGTATGAGATCATCCCCGGTTTCCTGTGCGGACTGATCGCAGCCATCGTCGTGTCGCTCCTCAGCAAGGCGCCCGGCAAGGAGGTCACCGACCTCTTCGACCGTGCGTTCGAGCCGACGGATTGACGTAGCGTCAGAAGACGCTCGCTTCATTCCGCCGCCGCGGCGAGCGCGCCGTCTCCATATCTGCTCCCGTCTTCTTCCTTTTCGCGTCGCAGCCGCTTCGCAGGGTTGCGACGCGAGATTTCGCCGCCTTCGGGCGGCGAGGGCTGCGTGACGCACCTGTGTAGGGTCTTTTTGACAGACTCAACCGCCCCGGCCGATTGGCCGAGGCGGTTTTCAGCTTGTGTACGCAGTTCAACAGCTCTCCTGAAGCAGCGCGGCGGCGGCAGTGCCGATGATGGTGGCGTTGTCCACGGCCTTGCAGACGCAGTAGCGATTGTGCTGCTCGGCGAGGAACGACTGGCTGAACGCGGCGATCGCCGGACGCAGCAGGGCGCTGTTGGCAAAAAGCGAGCCGTCCACGCACACGACGAGCGGCTTGTAGCGGTTATCCGCCCCGCCGACCAGCTCGAGCATGGCCGCGATGTTCGCGGTGAGCGCGCCGGCGGCGCGCTGGAAGATGGCGGAGATGAGCTGCGCGGCGGCAGTGCGGTCGGCTTCGGAAGCGCCCTGCAGCGCGGGAATCGCACCGCTGTCGGGATCGGCGGCAAACCGGTCCGCTTCCGGCGTATCGAGCGCGTCGAGTGCGCGAAGCTTCGCAGCGGCGGCGGGGGAGAAGACGCCCTCTTTGGCCGCGGCAGCGAGCGTCAGGCGGCAGAGTTCACCGAGATAGCGCCCGCCGGTCATCTTCTCAAACAGGTAGGCGCCGGGATTCTCGGACGCTGCGTCGAGCGCGCGGTCAAAATCGCCCTGCGGCACGCCGGTGAACGAGCCGGACTCCAGATTCACCAGCATGAGCGTATCGTCGTCCGGCCGGTGCAGCTTTTCGATCTCGCGCACGGGAAGCGCGAAGCAGGTGTTCGTACCCGTGCCGCTGACCATGCCGAGAAAGCCGTTGGTGTAGCTGTTGCAGATGCCGGTCTTGCCGCGCAGATACGCGGCGGGCGTATCGTTGAGCAGCGTAAAGCGCAGACCGGTCTTGCCGCGCGCCTGCAGCGCCTGCGCCAGATCGGCGCAGACGAGACGCCCCTCACAGCCCGTGATGCGTACCTCTTTCGTCAGTTCCAGTACCCGCGCGTCCAGCTCCGGCGTCACCTCTGCGGGATAGCAGAAGCACACGCCCACGTGAGCGACGCCGTCCAGCAGCGGCTCAAGCGCGTCGGCGGCAAAACGGAGGAATTCTTCCCACGTCACAGGCGCGCTGCTGCCCGGCATGGGGCGCGTTTCCAGGCGGGTGACCAGCGGCGCGCCGTCGCAGAACGTCACCACGGCGGTGCGCAGA
>ULWX01000898.1_pt1 | contig 12076 bp, 8 predicted proteins | sample 1960851 | NCBI WGS metagenome assembly ULWX01 (sample SAMEA4835826, study PRJEB28245) | human gut metagenome | biome: gut microbiome; material: fecal sample | place: Denmark | collected 2008 | reverse complement strand
GTAGGCCGAGCCGTCCGTTGACCCGCTGACGCTGACTTGCGTGGTGTCAATATTCTGCCATTCGCCGTCTGTGTCCTGATAATGGACCGGCCCGTCGTATTGGACGGCAAGAAAGCTGCCATCGCTCATGCGAAAGTGTTTGACCGCTTCCTCTCTCAGCTTATCCATTTCTCCGATCACGCAGGCTGTCTCATCAGTTCCTAACACATCCGTGGCTTCCGTCTCTTCTGTCAGATCGGAATTGGATCCAACTGCCAGCGCAGATGCCGGAACAAGTTCCAGCACAAAACAATAGACAATACAAATGACAATACCTGTCTCCCTATTTTGCTTCGCATATACTTCCTCCTCAGTTCATAAGAAATTATTATGATTCCTCTCTATTTCTTATATGTCGCAACCAGTCGGAAATTGGACAAGTTTTTTCGTATTTTTGTAATTGTGGCGGAATCGACAAAATTATAAGATGTGTTTTAGAGATTCTGAGAACAGATCGGAACCCGGTTTAACGTTGTTTCTCCTGTTTTCATCTTCTTTGAACTGCAGATTTTTAAAAGAATCTCCGTTTTCAGAACCATAGATCTTTCGATTGTGGTGCAACATCCAGCGCTATTTAAGCACCAAATTGGCATGCTGGTTTCCGAATTTCCACATAAATTTGGCATGCAAAAAGCCCTAGAACCATTGAAGTTCTAGGGCTTTTTGCTGGAGCTAGTGATGTGACTCGAACACACGACCTGCTGATTACGAATCAGCTGCTCTACCGACTGAGCTACACTAGCGTATTTCTCACAGCTTGCATATTCTAGCACAGCGGCGGCAGAAAGTCAACAAAAATTCTTTTTGATTACCATTTGTATTATTGCAGGAAAAAATGTGCCCGATTGTATGCTTTTGTCGAATTTGGTCTTCTTTCGTCGCTTGTTCAAAATTTGCACTGTAACCGAAGCCAGAAAAGATGCTTTATTTTTCAGCGCTTTTCCGGCGCCACAAATAATATTTTTCTTACAAAGATGTGACATTCAGAAGACATAATTTTTTGACTGAAAAGTTTTTCAATGAGTTATAAACATTCTCAACAGACTTTTCAACATTTGATTTCCCGTTGAATATCAATCTGTTTTTTCATATTTGTATATAACTTGAAATCCTTGAAACGCATTTTGTTCAAACTGAAAATTCAAAATCCGTTTACATAATTACATCTTATTCACGGAAAGAAACTGTAAAATTCCGGCTTGACAATGAAAATGCAGGAACTCTGTCCGAGTTCCTGCATGAAATTCGTCCGGTTCAGCTGCCCAGCAATCCGCTGTCTGCAAAAGACACAAAATCATCGCCGCAAACGATGATATGATCGGCAAGCGTGATTCCTACGAGCAAAAGCGCGTCTCGAACCCGGTAAGTCGTCAGTTCATCCTCCCGCGACGGAATGGCATAGCCATCCACGTGGTTGTGGCTGAGAATGACCGATGCGGCATTCCGCGCCAGCGCCGTCTCCACGATCGTACGGATGGAGACATCGACCTCATTGAGCGAGCCGCGGCCAAGCTCCTTTTGGCTGATCAGGCGGCCCTTGGAATCCAGACACAGGAGATAGACGATCTCTTCCCGTGCATAGAGATACCGTGGAATCAGATAGCGTCCCGCGTCCTCGCTCGTTTGGATGATACGCTCATCCGCCGTTTTGGAAATCTGATAGCGGCGGCTGACCTGCGGAATGAGCTTGAGTAACACAGCCGCGTTTTCCCCAATACCCTCCACGCGCATCAGGTCCTCATACCGTGCCTCGAACACTGCTGAAAGTGACCCAAACGCGTCCAGCAGCCGGTGCGCCAGTACGTTTGTGTCCTGCCTGGGAATGGCATAAAAGAGCAGAAGCTCCAGCACGCTGATGTCATCGAAATTATCCAGGCCGTAGCGCACAAAGCGCTTTTTCATCCGGCCCCGGTGCCCATCATGCACACCCATGGAAATCGACCTCTTCAATCTCCATATTCGCCCAGGCATTCAGATCGCTTCCGGCATGCACGCCGGCCAGATACTCATAATAGGCCTGACAGCCGATCATCGCCGCATTGTCGCCGCAGAGCTTCATCGGCGGGATATACAGCGCGACGCCCGCTTGCTCGCAGGCGCGCTCGAAATCGGTGCGAATCCGGGAATTGGCCGCAACGCCGCCGGCAACGGCAAGCTTCCGGTAGCCCAATTCCTTTGCCGCCAGCATGGTGCGCGGGACAAGGCTCTCGCTCACCGCGCGGCAGAACGACGCAGCAAGGGACGCCTTGTCCAAGGGCTCCCCTTTCTGTTCGGCCGTATGTGCCAGATTGATGACCGCCGTTTTCAGGCCGGAAAAGCTCATATCATACGGGTTCCCGTCCACGTGGCCGATCGGCAGCGCGTATTTTTGATCGTCGCCGGTCTGCGCCAGCACGTCGATCGGCTTTCCGCCGGGATACGGCAGTCCCAAAACGCGCGCAGTCTTGTCGAAGCACTCCCCCGCCGCGTCGTCGCGCGTGGCGCCAAGAATATGGAAATCCGTATACCCGCGCACATCGCAGATCAGCGTGTTGCCGCCCGAAATGGCCAGACACAAAAACGGCGGCTCCAGCTCCGGATAGGCAATGTAGTTCGCCGCGATATGGCCGCGCACATGGTGTACCGGAATCAGTGGAACGCCCAGCGCCATGGCAGCAGCCTTCGCAAAATTGACGCCCACGAGCAGCGCGCCGATCAGCCCCGGCGCGCAGGTGACAGCAACCGCATCAATGTCCGCGCGCGTAATTCCTGCCGTCTCCAGCGCCCGGTCGGCCAGCTGCGCGATCACCTCCACGTGGGAGCGCGACGCAATCTCCGGCACGACGCCTCCATACACCGCGTGCAGATCCGCCTGTGAAAACACCTGGTCGGTCAGCACTTCCCGACCATTGCGCACAACGGCAACCGCCGTTTCATCACAGGAGGATTCCACCGCTAGAATGATCATATCTTCTTCCCCCCATTTAAAATAATGTCATCTTAAAAATAGTGTCATCAGAACCGCATCCTCTTCCGGCCGCTGGTAATAGCGCTTTCGTCTGCCAACCTGCCGGAAGCCCATTTTCTCATAGAGCCGTATGGCCGGCGCATTGGACGCGCGCGCCTCCAGCGTCAAAAACGCCAGCTCCAGCCGCCCGGCGCGCCGGGTCAGCTCTGCGATCAACGCAGCGCCGATTCCCTGCCGCCGGCAATCCGGAGACACGGCCACGTTGGAGATGTAGCCCTCGTCGAGCACATGCATCAGCCCCACATAGCCCAGCACTTCGTCGCCGCGCTCGGCCACAAGGAACACATGCCGGTCGTCCGGGAGCTGCGCGCGAAGCTGCGCTTCCGTCCACGGGACGGAAAAGCAGCGCTGCTCCAGCCGCTCCACCTGTGGCAAATGGCGCGCGGCAGCGTCCAGAATCGCATAATCCATCAATGCGCCTCCGCCCAGCTCGCGCCGATCTTGGCGTCCACATCCAGCGGCACGCTGTATGCAGCCACATGCTCCATCTCCTCGGCCAGCAGCGCACGCACATGCTCGGCCTCCTGCTCCGGACACTCGACGATCAGCTCGTCGTGCACCTGCAGCAGCAGCCGCGCCTGCAGGCCTTCCGCCTTCATGCGCCGCGCCACGTGTACCATGGCGGCCTTGATGATGTCTGCCGCCGTGCCCTGAATGGGCATATTCAGCGCCACACGCTCGCCAAAGCTGCGCACGTTGAAGTTCGACGCCTTCAGCTCCGGCAGCTCGCGCCGGCGGCCGAAGAGCGTGGTGACATAGCCGTCGTGCTTCGCCTGCTCGACGATGCGCTTCATATACTCGCGCACGCCGTGGTATTTGGCAAAGTAGCTGTCCATATAGGCCTTGGCCTCGTTCTGAAACACGCCGATGTCCTGCGCGAGCGAAAAGGCCGAAATACCGTAGACGATGCCAAAATTGACCGCCTTGGCGCGCGAGCGCTGCAGGCTCGTGACTTCGGAGAGCGGCACGTCGAACACCTGCGAGGCCGTGACGGCGTGGATGTCCTCCCCGTCCTGAAAGGCACGGATCATCGTCTCGTCGCCGGAGATGTGCGCGAGCAGGCGCAGTTCGATCTGGCTGTAGTCCGCGTCCACGAGCACCTTGCCGGGCGATGCGACGAACATCCGGCGGATCTGACCGCCGAGTTCCTTGCGCACGGGGATATTCTGCAGGTTCGGCTCCGTGGAGGACAGCCGCCCCGTCGCCGTGACGGTCATTTGGAAATTGGTATGAATGCGTCCGTCGGCGGAGATCTCCTTCAAAAGTCCGTCGGCATAGGTGGATTTCAGTTTGGTGAGCATCCGGTAGTCAAGAATCTGCTCAATGATCGGATGTTTGCCGCGCAGCTTTTCGAGCACGTCGGCGTTCGTGCTCCAACCGGTCTTTGTTTTCTTGCCGGACGGGAGCATGAGCTTGTCGAACAGGATCGTACCGAGCTGCTTCGGAGAGTTGATGTTGAACGTCTCCCCCGCCAGCTCCCAGATGCTCTGCTGGAGCTGCGCGATACCCGACGTGAGGCTCTGCCCGAAGTCATAGAGTGCCTGCCGGTCCACAAGAAAGCCGGTCTGCTCCATCTCGGCCAGCACGGCGCACAGCGGCAGCTCGATCTCGTCATAGAGCTGTGTCATGCCGAGTGCCTGCAGCTTCTGCTCCAGCACGGGATAGAGCGCAAACGCCGCCTGCGCGTCCGGGCATCCATAGCCAAGATAGCCCGCCGCAAGCCCCGCAAGGTCGTAGTTCGCCGCCGTTGCGTTCAGCAGGTAACCTGCCAGCGCCGTGTCGAACACGAACCCGTCCGTCGGCAGCCCCTCGTCCAGCAGCAGACGCATCAAATCCTTGACGTTGTGCGACACTTTGCGCACCCGATCGGAAAACAGCGTGCGCAAAAATGCGTTATAGCCGTCCCCGAGCTGCGCCCAGGAAAGCATATAGCACGTCTCGCCGTCGCAGAGCGCAAGCGAATCCAGCCCGTCTACAGGCAGTACAGCCACATAGGGCACGGCGGTCACGCGTTCCGTGAGCATCTGGAGCGCCGCGCTGTCCGTTACGTCCCGCTGCGGCAGCACAGAGCCTGTCTGCACCTCAGCGTTCGTTTCGGGCTGCAGGCCCCACTTTTCAATGAACTTGGAAAAGCCGAGCCGGCGGAACAAGCCGTACAGCTCCGGCTGATAGCCATGGTTCCAGACGGCCTCCTCCGGCGAAAACGGGATCGGCGCGTCGGTGCAGATCGTGGCCAGTTCGAACGACAGCTCGGCGCTTTCGCGTCCCTCGCGGAGTTTTTTGCGCACGCCCTCTTTCAAATCGAGCGTGTCCAGTTCCCGGTAAATGGCCTCGATCGTTCCGAACCGTGCAATGAGATCCTTTGCCGTCTTCTCTCCGATACCCGGCACGCCGGGGATATTGTCCGAACTGTCGCCCATAAGGGCCTTCAGATCAACCATGCGGATGGGATCAAAGCCGTACTCCGCGCGGAACACCTCGGGCGTGTATTCCACCGTCTCCGTCTGCCCCATGCGGGTCTTGACGTGGCAGACGTGGGTCGTGTCCGTAATGAGCTGGAAGCTGTCCTTATCGCCCGTGACGATGACGCACTCCCACCCGGCGCTCTCGCAGCGCTTGCCGACCGTGCCGAGCAGATCGTCCGCCTCGTATCCCTCCAGCTCCAGACGGCGCACGCCCATGGCGTCAAGCGTCTGCTTCAGCAGCGGCATCTGCATGGCCAGCTCCTCCGGCATCGGCTTGCGCTGCGCCTTGTAGCCGTCGTACTGCTTGTGGCGGAACGTCGGCGCGCTCAGATCGAACGCGACGCACAGCGCCTCCGGCGTCTCCAGCTCCAGCATGCGCTGCAGGATAGTCAAAAAGCCGTACACACCGTTGGTGGGCGTGCCGTCCGGCGCGTTGAGCATTCGAACGCCGTAAAACGCGCGGTTGACGATGCTGTTGCCGTCAAGGATCATCAGTTTCATTCGGGTTCCTCCCTGTTGGGTGGTAATTGATTCCGGCGCGTACCGTCTGCCAGAACTGCTCCTTCCGGGGAATGCGGTAGACGCGCCCGTCCTTTTCAAAGTTTGCGCCGGTCTGCCGAAAGGTAAACGGCACCCGTGCCTCGACGCACTGCCGGCGTAGATCCAAAATCCAATCGTAGCGGCAGAGACGCGCTTCGTTTCCGGATTCGCCGCCGGCGAGCACGCCCTCGCACCACGGCCCCAGCCAATCCGACAGGCGGATCGGGCCGAGCAGCGGCTCGCAGATGATCTGCTTATGGCAGACCGGCAGCATCCGGAACATCGGCAGGCGCTCGTTTGCCGTCCGCTGATTTTCGCAGGTGCAGCCAATCGTCACATTTTCGTATCCCCTGCCCCAGTCGGGCGGCAGGCACTGCCCCAGCCGCTCAATGCGCTTGGTGATAAACAGAAACTCACAGTCCGACCGTTCGCGCATCATGCGCCAGGCCTCCGGCCGCCAGTCGTCCGCCTCCTCCAGCAGAAAATCAGAAGTGAAGCAGGCGCCGATCACAGCGCCGGGCGGGATTTTATACGCGCCGTCGCGTCGACGGCGCACCGGCAGCGCATAGTCACCGGTTTTCCGAATCTCGGAGGCGTCGCGCCCGTGGCGCTCGTCCATGCGATACACATAACAATGCAGGCAGCCCGCGCTTTTTCTGCGGCACCCATGCCACGGATTCCACGTATACCGCAGCTCGCCCGATGCGATTGCGCCGCGCGCCGTCATTTTCCCGTACCACGCAGCTCGATGAGCCGGTCACGCAGCACAGCGGCATATTCGTACTCCAGCATTTTGGCCGCTTTTTTCATTTCCTTTTCCAGCCGTGCAATCTCCGCGCGGCGTTCCTGTTCGGTCATCTTCACGCCGTCATGCCGCGCCGTTTCGGTGACGGAGCCGGAGATCTCCAGCAGCTCGCGCACGCTCTTGACGATGGTCTTCGGTTGGATGCCGTGCGCCTCGTTATACGCCTGCTGCTTTGCGCGGCGGCGGTTCGTTTCCGTGATGGCCGCGTGCATGGCGGCCGTCTCCTGATCGGCATACATGATAACCTTGCCCTCGGCGTTGCGCGCGGCGCGGCCGATGGTCTGGATCAGGCTCGTCTCGCTGCGGAGGAAGCCCTCCTTGTCCGCGTCCAGGATCGCCACGAGCGACACCTCCGGCAGATCCAGTCCCTCGCGCAGCAGGTTGATGCCGACCAGCACGTCGAACTCACCCATGCGCAGGTCCCGGATGATCTCCATGCGTTCGATGGCGCCGATGTCGTGGTGCAGATACCGGCAGCGGATGCCGGCGTTCGTGAGATAGGCGGTCAGATCCTCCGCCATCTTCTTCGTCAGCGTCGTCACCAGCGTGCGCTGCTGCTTTTGGATGCGGGCGTTGATCTCGCCGATCAGATCGTCGATCTGCCCCTCCACCGGACGGACGTCGATTTCCGGGTCGAGCAGCCCGGTCGGGCGGATGATCTGCTCGGCGATCTGCCCCGCGCGCTCGCGCTCATACTCGCCCGGCGTAGCGGAGACATATACCGCCTGATGGATGCGCGACTGAAATTCTGCAAACTTCAGCGGCCGGTTGTCGAACGCGGACGGCAGACGGAAGCCGTACTCCACCAGCGTCTCCTTGCGGGCGCGGTCGCCCCGGTACATGGCGCGCACCTGCGGCAGCGTGACGTGGCTCTCATCCACGAAGAGAATGAAATCGTCTGGGAAATAGTCCAGCAGCGTCATCGGCGCGGAGCCGGGCGCGCGCTCGCTGATGATGCGCGAATAGTTCTCAATGCCGGAGCAGTAGCCCAGCTCCTGCATCATTTCAATGTCATAGTCCGTGCGCTGGCGGATGCGCTGCGCCTCCAGCAGCTTGCCGTGCTCCTCGAAATAGCGCACGCGCTCGTCACACTCGCGGCGGATCTCCTCGATGGCGCGCGCCATCTTCTCCTTGGTCGTGACGTAGTGCGACGCGGGATAGATCGCCACGTGGCTGAGCGTGCGGATCGGCGCGCCGGTGACGACATTGATGTCCGAAATGCGGTCGATCTCGTCGCCAAAAAACTCGATGCGCACCGCGTGGTCGGACGCATAGGCCGGGAAAATATCAATCGTATCGCCGCGGACACGGAACATGTTGCGTTCAAAGGCGATGTCGTTGCGCTCATAGCGGATGTCGATGAGCTTGCGCATCAGCTCGTCCGGGTCGCGGCGCTGCCCCGGCCGCAGCGAAATCACCATATTCGCATAGTCGATCGGGTCGCCCAGACCGTAAATGCAGGAAACGGAGGCCACAACGATCACGTCACGCCGCTCAAACAGGCTCGACGTGGCAGAATGGCGCAGCCGCTCGATCTCGTCGTTGATGGAGGCGTCCTTTTCAATGAACGTGTCCGTGTGCGGGATATACGCTTCCGGCTGGTAGTAGTCGTAGTAGGACACAAAATACTCCACCGCGTTTTCGGGGAAAAACTCCCGGAACTCCGAGCAGAGCTGCGCCGCGAGCGTTTTGTTGTGCGCCAGAACCAGCGTGGGGCGCTGTAGCCGCTCGATGACCTTCGCCATGGTATACGTCTTGCCCGAGCCGGTCACGCCCAGCAGCACCTGCTCCTCCAGACCGTTCTCCAGCCCGGAGGCCAACGTATCAATCGCCTCCGGCTGATCGCCAGACGGCTGATATTCCGATACGACCCTAAATTCCGGCAATTTGCTTCCCTCCCGCCCAAACAAAACAACATTTTTGTATTATATCACAAAACAACAAAAACCACAAGGCATTGCGCCTTGTGGTTTTTTTAATTACCAGAATCTTCACACGGCTCTGATTTTTTCAATGACCTCGCGGCAGCGCGCAGCATTGTAGACAACGGGAACCGGATAGTTCGGGTTGGCCTCGGCCAGCGCCCATTCGATGATCTGGGGAATGTCCTGCTCCTGAATGTTGTCGAATCCCTTGGGAATGCCCATACGCTCGTTCATGGCGTAAATCTCCGCAATGAGCGCCTTGGCCTTCTCCGCTTCCGTGCCGGTAGTTTTGACACCGGCGATCTCCGCCAGCCGCGCCAGCTTCGGATACACGACCGCGCCGTAGTCCTCCAGCACGATTGGCAATATGACGGCGTTTGCCAGTCCATGCGGCGTGTTGTACAGGCCGCCGAGCGTGTGCGCAATGGCGTGCACGTTGCCGACGCCCGCGCGCGTGAACGCGAAGCCCGCCTTGAACGCGGCGATCATCATGTTCTCCCGCAGGGTGAGATTGCTGCCGTTCTGGTATGCCTTTTCCAGATTGGCAAAGATCAGCTGCACCGCTTCTTCCGCCAGACGCAGACTCTCCTTGGTATTGTAGGTCCAGCTCACATAGGCCTCGATGGCGTGGGTCAGCGCGTCCATACCGGTAGTGGCCGTGGTACGCGGCGGCAGGCCGACGGTCAGCTCCGGGTCGAGCACCGCGTAGCGCGGCATAAGATGCAGATCCATCATCGCATATTTGTGGTGCGTCTGCGAATCCGTGATGACGGCGGCAATCGTCGTCTCGCTGCCGGTGCCGGAGGTTGTCGGAATGGCGACGATGGGCGGCACGGTCTTGCCGACGCGCAGCATGCCCGCCATCTGATTGCAGGTCTTGTTCGGACACGCGACGCGCGCCGCCGCGCCCTTCGCTGCGTCCATCGGGCTGCCGCCGCCGAGGGCGATGAAGCCTTCGCACCCGCCGGCGCGGTAGCGTGCGACGATCTTCTCCACCGTATCGACCGAGGGGTTGGCCTCCACCTCACTGAACACCTCGTACGGAACGCCGGCCGCGTCCAGAATCGCAAACAGCTTTGGCCCGAGCGACTTCACCACATGCGAGCCGGTGACGACCATGGCCTTTTTGACCCTGCTTTCCGACAGAAGCGCCGGAATCTTCGCGAGACTGCCGGCGCCGGTAACCACGACCGGCTTGCGCCAGCGCAGGCAGCGCGCGCCGATGTTGAACACTTCCTGATAGCTGCGGTAATATGCTTTTTTCAATGCGTCCATATGTATCTTCCCCCATTGCAGTTCTTGCTAAGCTTATACTAACGAATTGCAGAAATTTGTCAAGCGCTTTCTGGCAAAATCAGAAACCGGCGGCCAAATGGCCGCCGGTTCTGAGACATTATTCCTTTTCAGCGAGTCTCCGCCCCATGAGCACGCCCATGGCGGACGCCATCATCAGGCCGCGCGTCCAGCCGGACGAGTCGCCCAGGCAGTGCAGACCGCGGATGTTCGTGTTGAGATCGGAGTCCATCTTGATACGGTTGCTGTAGAATTTCAGCTCCGGAGAATACAGCAGCGTCTCATACGCCGCGAAGCCGGGCACAACCTCGTCCATCGCCTTGATGAAATTGATGATGTTGATCATCGCGCGGTACGGCATGGCGGAGGTAATGTCGCCTGCCACGGCGTCCGGCAGTGTGGGACGGACGTTGGACTGGCTCAGTTCCTTCTGCCACGTGCGCTTGCCGTCGAGAATGTCGCCGAAGCGCTGCACCATGATGTGTCCCGCGCCGAGCATATTCGTCAGCTCGCCCACCTTCTGTGCATAGGCGATCGGCTGGTTGAACGGCACGGAGAAATTGTGCGAGCAAAGGATGGCCACATTCGTGTTTTCCGACTTCAGCTCCTTGTACGCATGGCCGTTGACGACCGCGAGATCGTTGTCGTAATTCTCCTGCGAGACGAAGCCGCCGGGGTTCTGACAGAACGTGCGCACCTTGTTTTTGAACGGCTGCGGGTAGCCGATGAGCTTGGACTCATACAGAATACTGTTGACCGACTCCATGACCTCGTTGCGCACTTCCACGCGCACGCCGATGTCCACCGTGCCGGGCTGGTGCTCCACACCGTGCTCCAGGCAGATTTTTTCCAGCCAGTCCGCTCCGCGGCGCCCGGTGGCGATCACGGTGTGCTTGGCGTAGATCTCATAGGTCTGCTCGCCGTCCTCCACCACGACGCCCAGACACACGCCGTCATCCATGATGAGATCGCTACACTGGCAGCCGAACATCATCTCCACGCCGTGGTCAAAGAGATAATCCTCGATGGCGTGATAGACATCGTGCGCCTTCTCCGTGCCGAGGTGGCGGATCGGGCAGTCCACAAGCCGCAGGCCGGCGCGGATGGCGCGGGTTCGGATCCGTTTGACCTCCTCGGTGTTGCCCAAGCCTTCGACGTGCTCGTCCGCACCGAACTCCAGATAAATGCTGTCGGCGTAGTCGATCGTCTCCTGTGCGCATTTTTCGCCGACGAGCGTCGGCAGGTCGCCGCCGACCTCGCAGGACAGGGACAGCTTCCCGTCCGAGAACGCGCCCGCGCCGGAAAAGCCGGTAGTAATGTGGCAATAGGGCTTGCAGTTCATGCATTTGCCGGTCTGCGCCTTCGGGCACCGGCGGTTTTCAATGGCAAGGCCTTTTTCGACCATCAGGATCTTCTTCGTGCTGCCCCGGCGGATCATTTCCAGCGCAGTGAAAATGCCGGCAGGCCCGGCGCCAATGATGACAACGTCTGTATTCATGAAAAACGCCTCCTTTGTCTGTGTAACGCTCTGGATAAAAACGCAGAGCCAAGCATCAAAATTTCATGGAAAAAGCGACTTGCTTGTGCAAGTCGCTTTTCGCTGGAGCGGGCGACGAGATTCGAACTCGCTACCTCCACCTTGGCAAGGTGGCGCTCTGCCAAATGAGCTACGCCCGCATTTTTCGGAATGCAAGCGTTATTTTACCACAAAAAGACGACTTGTCAAGTGTTTTTTCGCTGATTTGCCGCAAGCGATCATTCCTCCGGCAGTGTGAGCGTCTGCCCCAGCCTCCATGAGAAGCCCTGCGAGTCGCAGGCGGGATAGCTCTCCGCGTCCCACCAGTAGCGGCCCCAGATATCGCTGTCGCGCTGAAGCCATATGGTGCCGGAATAGCCCGCGAGGTCCAGATGATAGTATTTGCCGCCAATCTGCACGATGTTCCAGTAATGCGTCGTGCTGTTCAGCCGCCCCGCCACGACCTGGCAGGGAATCTCCAGTGCA
>ULWX01019738.1_pt1 | contig 12086 bp, 10 predicted proteins | sample 1960851 | NCBI WGS metagenome assembly ULWX01 (sample SAMEA4835826, study PRJEB28245) | human gut metagenome | biome: gut microbiome; material: fecal sample | place: Denmark | collected 2008 | reverse complement strand
GGCTGCAAACCACAGGGAAGTCAGGCAGCCAAAAGCCAGTTCCAAACCCAGAAAGACTAAAAATGATACAAGCCATCCAACTGATAACATAATCCCTTTCTCCTTTCTGTGGACAGGACGGGCCAGCAGTTACCGCCGGCGGTTTCTCCTCTGCCTGGCAGTCTCAAACATAAGAACAGATGCTGCAATGGCCGCGTTCAGGGACTCCACCTTACCCTCCATGGGTATCTTCACCAGGCAGTCTGCCAGCGAGGTGGTTTCCTCCGTGAGACCGTTGGCCTCATTTCCAATTAAAAAGCCCACATTGTCAGTATAATCTTCCTGGTCATAATTATTCATACCTTTCAGATGAGCCGCAAAAAGGCGTACCCCCCTGTTTTTCATCATTCTGCAGGCTTCCTGCAGGTCATCCACATACACAAACGGCATTCTGAATATAGACCCCATCGTGGAGCGGATGACCTTTGGATTATACAAATCCGCAGTATCATGATTCATGACAATCCCGGTGATTCCCGCGCCCTCTCCGGCACGGATAACGGTTCCCAGATTTCCCGGGTCCTGTATGGTTTCCAGGACCATGATGGCAAGAGGTCTGCCGTCTGCGGGCTTTAAAATGTCCTCCATGGTATAACGCTTCTGTCTCACCACGGCCAGCACTCCCTGGGGAGTCTGTGTATCCGCCATCACATTCATGACCACATCACTGACTGTCTCCGGACGGAACTTTTCCATCCATTTCCTGTTGTTTCCGTCTCCTGCGAAGCTCTCTGTAACATACAGGGCATCCACATCCTCCGGTTTCAGTTCCCGGCACATCCTGAGACCTTCCACCACATACATATTCTCTTCCCGCCGGGCCTTTGCTTTGCTTCTCAGGCTCACAACACGCTTGACCTGCTTGTTCGATGTACTGTTAATCATCTGTATCCATTCTCCTGACCCTGCTTATTTAATGCCTTCCAGCTCCTCCAGCCACAGCCTGCCTGATGCATCACTGGGCATTCTTAAATCTCCCCTGGGAGAAACCGCCACCGAACCCACCTTCGGTCCGTCCGGAAGGCAGGAACGCTTAAACTGCTGGCTGAAGAAACGTCTGTAAAACACCTTCAGCCACTTAAGTATGGTTTCCCTGTCATACCGGGACTTAAATGCCTGGAGGGCCAGACGGAAAATCTTGGACGGGGCATATCCATACCGGAGTATATAGTAGAGATAAAAATCATGAAGCTCATAGGGCCCCACTAAATCCTCTGTTTTCTGGGAAATCCTGCCATCCTCCGGAGGCAGCAGTTCCGGGCTGACAGGTGTATCCAGCACGTCAAGGAGTACATCGGCCAGTTCCTTTTCATTGCAGGTATCCGCATAGTAGCGGACCAGATGACGGACCAGTGTCTTGGGAACCGACCCATTGACTCCATACATGGACATATGGTCTCCATTGTAGGTAGCCCATCCCAAAGCCAGCTCAGACATGTCGCCGGTCCCGATTACCATGCCTCCCGCCTCATTGGCAATATCCATGAGGACCTGGGTTCTTTCCCTGGCCTGGCTGTTCTCATAGGTCACATCATGCTTGTCCGTATCATGGCCGATATCCTCAAAATGACGGGTCACAGCCTCCCTGATTGGAATCTCCCGAAGCTCTGCACCCACCTTTTTCGCCAGGGTGCAGGCATTGTTGTAAGTCCTGTCCGTGGTCCCGAAACAGGGCATGGTTATACAATGTATGCCGGACCGGGGTATCTTAAGACTGTCAAACGCCCTCACGGTCACCAGCAGGGCCAGCGTGGAATCAAGTCCTCCGGACAGCCCAATCACCGCATCATGGCATCCCGTGTGTTCCAGACGCTTCTTAAGTCCCATGGCCTGAATGGAAAGAATCTCCTCACAGCGCCTGCTGCGCTGCCTCTCATCCCTGGGTACAAAGGGGGCCGGGTCCACAAACCGGAGCACATCCCCGCCTGCCTGGAAAGCCCCATAAGCCAGGACATCCTGACTCTCTGCGCAGTCCTCCAAATCCGCATCAAAGCTGAATTCCACAGTCAGATACCCGCCTTCCTCCCTGGCCGCCGCAGGGTCCGGGAAGGTACTCATGCGCCTGCGCTCACTGTCCAGCCGTTCCAAATCCATATCAGCACAAATGCTCTCGTTGATAAACCGTCTGGACTCCACCAGGCAGGTTCCGTTTTCAGCAATGATATTCTGGCCTCCAAACACCAAATCCTGGGTGGATTCCCCCTCCCCTGCATTGGCATAGATATATCCGCACACCAGCCTGGCTGACTGGCTGCAAATCAGCTCATGGCGGTACATGTCCTTACCTGTTGTCTCATCGCTGGCAGAACAGTTCACTACCACCGTTGCCCCGGCCAGGGCATGTCTGATGCTGAGCGGGCACGGCACCCACACATCCTCGCATATTTCAGCCGCAACCGTAAGCCCCTGCATGGTCTTACACTTAAACAGGAGATTCGTGCCCATGGGGACCCTGGCCCCATTCCAGTCAATCATGACTGCGCGTTCATTGCCCGGGCAAAAATTCCTGGCCTCATAAAACTCCGAATAATTAGGCAGGTTTCTCTTGGGCACCACGCCCAGAAGCCTCCCTTTATGGACAGCCGCAGCCGCATTGTAAAGCTTCCCATCCCGCTCCCAGGGAAGTCCCAGAAACACCAGGATATCCTTACCGTCCGTAAACCGGACAATGCGGTCCAGCTCCTCCCTTGCCTTCCTGAGCAGCGGCCTCTGTCCAAACAGGTCAGCACATGTATAAGCCGTAAGGCAAAGCTCCGGAAACACCATAAGCTTCACACCCCTGCTGTGTCCCTGACCAATCAAATCCATAATCTGCTGTGCATTATATTGCGGGTCAGCCACCCTGACCTTCGGCGTGGCAGCTGCAACCCGTAAAAATCCATCTTTCATGTCTGGCCTCCATCGAAAATAATTGTTTTGATTTAATATACCACAGATTGGAAGAAAAATATAGGGAGGAATTGGGCAGGGATTGAGGACGGGCAAACGGGCTGACACTCCCTCGCCTTCCCAAAACTCCCCATTTACATCCCCCTGATTCTATTATACAATCAATAAAACAAATAAAATGCAGGAGTTGTTTCTATATGATAAATGAATTTTCCAGAACTGAAATGCTCATAGGCGAGGACGGAATAAAGATTCTTAAGGAATCCACTGTGGCTGTTTTCGGGGTGGGCGGGGTTGGGTCCCATGCCGTGGAGGCACTGGCCAGATGCGGGGTGGGACGTCTGGTGCTTGTGGACAACGATACTGTCTCCCTTACAAATATTAACAGGCAGAGCATTGCGCTCCACAGTACCATGGGACAGTTTAAGACCCGGGTCATGAAGGATAAGATTGCAGATATCTGTCCTGATACCCAGGTCATTACCTTTGAGGAATTCGTCCTTCCTGATAATATGGACAACCTTTTTGAACAAATAAAACACCGGATGGGTCCAGCCGGCTCTGTTGATTATATCCTGGATGCCATTGATACGGTGACAGCCAAACTGGCTCTGGCGGATTTTGCGGCCTCACACGGCATCCGAATGATTGCTTCCATGGGGACCGGCAACAAGCTGCATCCAGAACTGTTCCGGATATCCGATATCTTCCAGACCTCTGTGTGTCCTCTCTGCAAGGTAATGCGAAAGGAACTTAAGGCCAGGAATATTTCCTCTCTGAAAGTCTGCTGGTCGCCGGAACAGCCTCTTACGCCGGGCCGGACAGCTGAGGATACCGGGTGCCGCCGCGCCACTCCGGGAAGCATTTCCTTTGTGCCGCCTGTGGCAGGCCTGATAATAGCCGGAGAAATCATAAGGGATATCTGCGCCCTTTCATAGCCTCAGATATCCCTGTGTCCGATTTATGATTGCTTCATTCCCTACTCCATGGGAGCCCGGTAAAACCTGCCCACAAACTGCTGTGTCCTCAGCACATTGATAATGATATGCTCATCCGCTTCCTGCATGATGTGGATGGCATTGTTTACCTCATAAGCGGATATAACCGTGTTTAACAGGTACATTTTCTTTTTGCTGTACCCTCCCATGGCTTCCACACAGGACATTCCATGACGGAAATGGCTGATATAGGCATCCACCACCTCCCGGCCCTTTATGGTGGTGGCCTGGAGGGTGACCAGCTCGTAGCGGTGGTGGAAGGCGGAAATCATGCGGGTTGAGATAAACTGGAAGATAATAGAGTATCCTGCGTGCTTCCAGCCAAAAATAGCTCCGTAAAAACAGTACATCACTGCATTTCCGAAAAACACATAGGACCAGATGGAATGCCCTGTGCGGTTGGATACAAACAAGGCGATAAAGTCAGTGCCTCCGGTGGATGCATTCCCCCTGAGTGCAATGACGATTGCGCTTCCAAAAATAACGCCTCCAAATATAACATTCAGCACCTCATCCGTGAAAATAGGGCTGAAATCAAATATCTGCAGGAAAATACTGCTCAGGAATACCTGGACCAGGGAAAAAACGGTAAAACGGATGCTGATTCCCTTACAGCAGAGAAACGCCACCGGAATATTCAGCAAAAGCATGGTGACCTGCATGGGAATATTAAGTCCCTTCAATTCTCCCAGCCGTTCCACAAGCATGGCCATGCCTGTGAATCCGCCGGATATAATACCGGCGGGACGCACAAAAACCTGCAGTGCATAGGACTGAATAAGGGCGGACACAAGCACTGCAGCCACCGTGATGCCAATCCTTACCCGTCTGTCTTTCTTCCATTGATTGATAAAATCAGAGATTCTCAGAATCTGTCCCATAGGGTACTTCGCTCCTGTTTCATATAGTCATCATATCACATAATTATCCTTCATGCTTTTCTGCCATTGAACCAAATCCTCCAATGTATATTTATCCACTACCCCGCTGATGGCCTCATCCAGTTCACGCCACAGCCGAAGGGTCACACAGTCCATCTGTCTGGTACAGGGATTCTCATCGCCGCTTAAACAGTCCACCGGAGCCAGACTGCCTTCCGTGATTCTCAGAATAGAACCCACTGTATAGTCCGAGGACGGCCTGGCCAGGTAATATCCTCCCTGGTTTCCCCTGATGCTGCGCACATAACCCGCCCTGGATAAGATGGAAATAATCTGCTCCAGGTATTTACCGGAGATACCCTGGCGGTTGGCAATATCCTTTATTTTAACAGGCTCGCCGTCTCCGTGAATGGCTAAATCCACCATGGTGCGGAGGGCATAACGGCCTTTTGTCGATACAAGCATGTATGTTCACGTCCTTTATCTTAAATTTTATCCTGTCATGAGTATATCATACTATTCCTGTAGGAAATATGTCAATAGTAAGTTATTGTCCCTGCCAGGTCTGCCTGAAAGCTTTATGAATAGAGTGCACCATTTTCGGGAAAATAATATGGAAACCGAGAAAAATTGCAGGGCTGATTCCATGCGGCCAGCCTGCTGACCACTGAGAACGGAGGATTTTCATGAAGAATGAACCGGTATTCCTGACAGACAAAAACCATAACATTGTGTTGGAGGCCCTTTCACCGGCGCCCAATGCAGCTCTCCCTGATTCCTGCAAACCCTTTGAAATCCTGGAGCCTACAACCTCTGAGGGTGCGGCGGAAAAGCATCTTCCGGTAGTGGAACAGGAAGGACTCCACGTAACGGTCAAGGTAGGAAACATTTTCCATCCCATGGGGCAGGAGCACAGCATTGGATGGGTATGCCTTGTGACAAAAGCCGGCTGCATCATGCGTGTTCCCTTAACCCCTGATTGCGAGCCAGTGGCATGCTTCACCCTGGAAGATGGCGACAGGCCCGCCGCAGCCTATGCTTACTGCAATCTTCACGGACTGTGGAAAACATCGCTCTGATATTCCCGTCTGATACATCCGGGTGTGATGCTCCCCGGTGTGATGCTCCCAACCTGTTCCTGAACTGCTAGCGGGCTGTACCGGGACGAAGAGACTGATAACCTCTGCATCTTCAGAGGCGGATTGCCGGACACATCACGACAAAAATTCTGACAAAAAAATGAGAGCCGCCCTTCCCCCACAGAAGGCAGCTCTCAGTCACGTTCAAAAACCGTCACACTATTAGTTTATCTGGCATCCCCATACCAAACAAAAACCTGTAAGGCACTCCTTTGTGCTTCTTACATGGACACTATACCACTGCTCCCATGATTTGTCAATCATCTTTGTGCATATTAGTGAATTCCCTTACCCTGTAAACAAGTTTTTATATAAAATTCTTCCACCTGTGCGCGGTTCAAAGACAAATGTCCCCTGTATATTTATCTTTCATCGGTACATACTAACTTAAGCCAGAATTTTTATCTGAAGTCACACAGAAAGGAAGAAACCATGGAATTTTCCCAAAATTTAAAGGACAATATTACTTACCTTCACAAAAAGCTGAATGTACAGACGAATTTTGACGTGGTATACCGCGTTGTCCATATCGGCGGCCGGGAAGCATGCCTTTATTTCATAGATGGTTTTACAAAGGACGATTCCCTGTTGAAAATACTGCAGGTGTTTTCCACCATCAAACCTGAGGATATGCCTGAGGACGCCCACGGCTTCTCCAAACAGTATGTTCCTTACGGAGAGATTGGACTGCTTGCCAATGACCAGGATATGACGGTCCAGCTGTTATCCGGCGTATCCTGTCTCTTTATTGACGGCTACGATAAATGTATTACCATTGACTGCCGTACCTATCCTTCCCGCGGTGTCAGTGAGCCGGAAAAAGATAAGGTTATGCGGGGCTCCAGGGATGGTTTTGTTGAAACCCTGATTTTTAATACAGCCCTGATTCGCCGCAGAATCCGGGACCCCAGACTCACCATGGAAATCACGTCCGCCGGCGAGAGCTCCCACACCGATATTGCCATCTGTTATATGGAGAACCGGGTGGATAAACAGCTCCTGGATAAAATCAAAAAACGGATTCAGAATCTAAAGGTAGATGCATTGACCATGAATCAGGAAAGCCTGGCGGAATGCCTCTTTCCCTATAAATGGTTCAACCCTTTTCCCAAATTCAAGTTTTCAGAACGTCCGGACACAGCGGCTGCTTCTATTTTAGAAGGAAACATCATTATCCTGGTGGATAACTCTCCGTCTGCCATGATACTTCCTTCCTCTGTTTTTGATATCATCGAAGAGGCAGATGATTACTACTTTCCTCCCATTACAGGCACCTACCTGCGTCTGTCCAGGATGACCATATCCCTGCTGTCCCTGCTCCTGACCCCCACATGGCTTCTGTTCATGCAGAATACGGAGCTTATACCGGACTGGCTGGCTTTTATCCGGCTGTCAGACCCGCTTAACGTACCTTTAATCTGGCAGCTTCTCATACTGGAATTTGCCATTGACGGCCTGCGGCTGGCTGCTGTCAATACCCCCAATATGCTGACCACTCCCCTCAGTGTTATAGCCGGTATTGTTCTGGGAGAATACGCAGTAAAATCCGGATGGTTCAACAGTGAAACCATGCTGTACATGGCATTTGTAACCATCGCCAATTACTCCCAGGCCAGCTTTGAATTGGGTTACGCCATGAAATTCATGCGTATCATTATTTTGATACTGACAGCCATCCTGAATATTTGGGGATTTGTCATCGGAGTCATTCTGTCTGCCTGCGCTATCATATTCAACCGGACAATTGCCGGCAAGAGTTATATTTATCCGCTGATTCCCTTCAGCCTGTCGGAATTAAAGAAGCGTTTTCTCAGAGGACGGCTGCCCCATACAGAGAAGTAGTTGTATTTTTTTCCTGCGGGAAACATGGTGAAGAAACAGAGAACCGGCTTTTGGCCGGTTCTGTTTCCTAACTCATATTAGAATACATATCAAAATAGGCTGCTGCATCTTCTTTCGACAATGAAAAACGTTTCTCCAGCTTGTTTAAAATGATTTCCTTGTCTTTTCCCTCTTCCAGGTTATCTTCTATCATGGCTTTGATGCCCTGTGACAGTCCCTGCTCTAATCCCTGCTCTAATCCCTGCAATAATCCCTGCTCCAGTCCTTGGGACATCCCATTCTGAACCGCCTCCTGCGCCAGTTTCTTATAATAGCTGCGCATCGTAGCCTCATCGCTGGCTGCTTTCAGGCGCTGCAGGTACAGATAACGCAGTTCTTTGTCAGCATTCAGGCGTTCCAGTTCCTCTACTGCTTCCTTCATATAACGGTTTCTCTTTGCCATGTCTTTAAGCACCTCCCAGTCACGGGCGGATATAAGCTTTGCCCAGTGGTATACCTCTGTTTGCTTTTCTTCTTCACTGCAGGAATCTAATTTATTTAAGTATAGCACACGCAGACTGATTTTGTCACTATAGACTCTCCCTGTTCTGTCATCCCTGAGCCGTATAACTGAATAAAAATGTGTTGTGCTGCTCAGCGGAAATCCCAGAATGCTTATATGTACGCACTCCTCAAGGGCATCATAATTCTGGCCTTTTAAAAAATCTTCCGCATACATACGGCTGAGGTAGAACAGGCTTCGCTCCTCCCAATATGGATGGGACAGAACCTGAATTTCTATATTGATTTTTTTGGAATGATTCAGATGTACCTTGACATCCAGTATCCCTTCCCGGTCTTGTGCATATTCCCCGTGCAGAAATGTGTCAGGAAATTCCAAACTTATTATTTCCTTTTCAGGAATATCCAGCAGGCTGCTCAAAAGCCCTGTCAGCGCAATTTTATTGCGGAAGGTCTTCTTAAAAGCAAAATCATTGGTCAGACAGATATCCAGGGGCCTGCCGCTGTCCGCCAGCTGCTTTAGCTGCAAATCCACTTTCTTTTTACCTTCCTTAAAAAACCGTATGATGCGCCCTCTGCGCCATTTTACCATAGGCATAACCCTCCCTGACCTTTTATTTTATGAGACACCATTGGAATTCCCGGCAGATACGCCAGTCCCGGGCAGAAAATAACGGATTTCCCGCCGGGCAAGACTCTTATATAGATTGCTTGGAAACAATCTGATTGGTTCAGTATACCATATAACGGACCTGTTTTCAATAATCCCCGGCCTTTTGACACCTCTTCTCTTGCCACCTCAGCATATAAAAAACAGCGCCGGCCTCCCTCCATTCTCAAGAAGGGGAATAACCGGCGCTGCCAATCTCTATTTTAATTCATAAGGTTTTAAATACAGATATTAAATCTTATCCGCATTCCTGAACAGGGTATGGCCGTTTGCGTTCTTCACCAGACCTGATACATCCGGCTTTGCCAGGACAACGGCGTTCAGATAATACAGAGGTATAATAGGCATCTCATCCATCAGAATGGCCTCTGCCTCCTTAAATATCTCCATACGCCTGCTGTTATCTGCCAGGTTGCGGCATTCCTCTATCATGCTGTCATATTTCATGGCATTGTCCCCGCTCCAGCGGTTCTGGTTGTAGGCCCGGGCCTGGGTAAAGCAGTTCAGGTTTGTGTCCGGGTCCAGGTAGTCACCGGTCCATCCGTCAAAGCATACATCAAAGTTTCCGGCCTTCTGCTCATCCCAGTAGACCTTTGACTCAAAGGTAACAATATCTGCCTGTACGCCAAGATTATCCTTCCACATGGACTGGATTACCTGGGCAATGTCCTTGTTCTCTTTTGTGTTGGTGACAATAAAGGTCAGGGTTGGGAATCCCTCTCCGTTGGGATATCCTGCATCTGCCATGAGCTGCTTTGCAGCCTCCACATCCTCTTTGATTAAATCACCAGATACGGTGCGGAAGTCATCAGCGGAACCTTCATAGGGTATCCCATAAGGTACAAATCCGTAGGCTGGTTCCGGTTTGGACGGAACAATGGACTCGCAGATTGTCCTGCGGTCGATTGCCATGGCCAGGGCCCTTCTCACATCCGGATTGGACAGATACTCCCTGGAACAGTTAAAATCATAATATCTTGTTCCAATCTTGTCATATCCTTTCAGTTCTTCCGTGTTCCCATACTGGTCAATGGCCTGGGAGGTCACCAGGTTATCGCCCATGGCATCAATCTCACCTGCATTGTATGCGGATAAGGCTGACTCGGGAGACTGGATGATAACGATTTCCACCCCGTCCAGTTTAACGGAATCGGCAGCATAGTAATTAGGGTTTTTCTTCAGCACATAGCTGCTCTGGGGATTTATCTTTTCCAGGGTAAATGCACCGTTGCACACATAGGTATCCGCGGACTTGGTCCAGGGCTCCTTTCCCTCCACCACATCCTGCTTTACCGGGAAAAAGTTGCTGGACGCGGTCAGATAGAGAAAATACGGCGTGGGTGCCTTCAGGGTCACTTCCAGGGTTTTATCGTCCAGGGCCTTCACCCCAACATCCTGGGCAGAGCCTCCCTGGGTGTTATATTCTTCTCCGCCCTTCAGATAGTGCAGTTCCCATGCTGCGGGGGAAGCCGTATCCGGATTCAGGACGCGTTTCCAGGAATATTCAAAATCCCCTGCCGTCAAATCGCTTCCATCCGACCATTTAAGACCGTCCTTCAATGTAAAGGTATAGGTCAGTCCGTCACCGCTTACCTTGTATGTGTCGCACATGGCATTGCTCAGGCTTCCGTCTGCCTCCAGCTGGAACAGGCCGCAGAACATATTCTGCAGAAAGGTGGATGACGTACTGTAGTTATTCATGGTGGGGTCCAGGGTTTCCGGTTCTTCCATCACTGCATAGGTAAGGATTTTCCCTCCCTTGTCTGAATCAGACCCGGCATCCGCCGAGGCTTCCGTACCGGCATCTGTTCCCGCCGGACTGTTTTGTGTTCCGCCGCAGCCGTACAGGGCGGCGGCCAGGGCCGCACACAGCAACAGGCTTAATTTTTTCTTCATAAATTTCCTCCTTTTTCCAGGATTCCCGTTAAGCAGAATCCAATACAGGAAATTATACCTGTATCCCATACGGAAAGTCAATACATGAGAAACAGTTTGGCGGCCTTCTTCTCCCGGCATCTCTTCCCCTGTCCGCAGTACCAGTCCTCCCGTATACAGCCGGCAGTACATACCGGCATTGGACTGCCGGGATATCAGGGCGCACAAATATAACAGGACCGGCAGCACACCGGACTGCGCCGGGGATTTCCCCGACTTTCTTAAAAACCGCATTTACAACCTGGATTTTCCTGCTATAATTGGTAGGGGTGTCTTATCCCAATTCACATTCTGAGAGGTTATCATGAAGCACAATTCACATCAATTTCATTGCGGACTGAAAGATGGGGTTCCCATCGGGCTGGGATATCTGGCCGTGTCCTTTACATTCGGAATCATGGCAAGGGGGGCCGGGCTTACCACCCTCCAGTCCGTTATTATGTCCTTTACAAACCTGACAAGCGCAGGACAGTTTGCAGCCCTGGGAATCATACAGGCCGGGGCTCCCTTCATGGAAATGGCAGCGGCCCAGCTCATCATCAATCTGCGCTACTGCCTTATGTCCTGCTCCCTGTCCCAGAAGCTGGACCCGGATGCGCCCTTCTTCCACCGTTTCTTTATGTCCTATGGGGTTACGGACGAGATATTCGGCGTATCCGTATGCCGCCCGGGCTGGCTGAGTCCCTTTTACAGCTATGGGCTTATCTGCGTTGCCGTGCCCGGCTGGACCCTTGGCACACTGCTGGGAGCTGTTTCCGGCGAGCTGCTTCCGGCACGGCTCTTAAACGCCCTGAACGTGGCACTGTATGGAATGTTCCTGGCCGTGGTGATTCCTCCTGCCAAGACAAGCAGGATTCTCACCGGCGTCATCCTTGCCTCCATGGGCTTAAGTCTTGTGTTTGCCCATGCACCCATTCTGTCCGGCCTGTCCTCGGGTTTTAAAATCATCCTGCTGACCATCCTGATTGCCGGTGCGGCAGCCATCCTGTTCCCTGTAAAGGAGGATAATGAACATGAATCCTAAAGTATACCTGTACATCCTTGTAATGGCAGGCGTGACCTACCTGATTCGTCTCCTTCCGCTGACCCTGATTAAGAAGGAAATCAAGAACGCATATATAAAGTCCTTTCTTTATTACGTACCCTATGTCACCCTGTCCGTCATGACCTTTCCTGCCATACTCCACGCCAC
>ULWX01016232.1_pt1 | contig 12087 bp, 15 predicted proteins | sample 1960851 | NCBI WGS metagenome assembly ULWX01 (sample SAMEA4835826, study PRJEB28245) | human gut metagenome | biome: gut microbiome; material: fecal sample | place: Denmark | collected 2008 | reverse complement strand
AGCCGGAAACGCCGCCGCCCGGCCGCCGCAGCGTGCCGGGGTCGCTCCCGTGGGTGCCGTCCAGCGCGGGACTTCTGATGGCGCAGGGCATTGTGCAGGCGCTTGTGCGCGCTTGAAAAACCGAAAAAGGGAACGCCAGTTTGGCGTTCCCTTTTTGCGTGTGTGGAATTTTTACAGCGCGTCGAAGATCGCGGCGCCGCGCGTTTTCAGCCAGCGGTACGTGGCGACGGTGGCTGCGAGCACCAGCAGCGTGCAGATGCTCACATACGGCAGCGGTGCGAGGTACCGGTACAGCAGCGCAAAATACAGCGCGGTCGGCGCGCCGGCGGCGAGAACGCCGATGAGCATCGTGAGCATCACGGGCATATCCTGTTTGATTGGGCGGCTCTCATCCGTCCAGTCAAAGTTCGGACGGCGGAGATTTTCGATCAGGCCGAGGTTCCCCATGAACCACGCAAACAGCAGCGGCAGCACGAACATCAGAATGCCATACACAAAAGTGGGGCGGAATACCCACAAACACACCAATAAAAACAGGATCATTGGCGGGAAAGTGGCGGTAAAGTGCAGTCTCAGTTTTGCCTGCAGCACTTCCCAGCCGGTGACAGGCGCGCTGCGCACAATCCACAGGCTGCGCCCTTCAAGCGAGACGCTCGGTGCGGTGAACAGCAGCATGCAGCAGAGGAACACCGCTGCGGCCGCCGCGAGCAGGGCGGAGGTGTTTCCATTCGCGCCCATTTCCAGCAGCATGGCGCACACGTCCTTGCGGAAAATGACGAGCGCGACGGCTCCGGCCAGCAGGAACACGACTGTGAGACCGGCGTTGAGCAGGTACACCGAGCTGGACAGCAGCCGCTTCCATTCGCGCCGCAGCAGCGCCTGCCGCGCGCCGGAGACTTTCAGAGATTTCTCACGGTACTCGATCTTGGCCAGCGCGTGCTTCGTTGTCGTGATGCGCAGGAAGAACGCGGAGAGCACGGCGTACACCACAGCGAACACTGCGAGACACAGCAGCACCGTCAGCAGCAGATGCAGCACGTTCCCGTTTGCGATCGCGTCGCCGAGCCAGTAGAGCGGCGCGGCGGAGCGCCACTGTGCGGCGGTCTGCACACCGGTGACGGCGAGCTGCTGCACGACGGCCATCAGCTTGTTGTAGCCGTAGAAATACGCCGCGAGAAACAGCAGTGAGAACACCGTCGTCACAAGCGACTTGCGCCGCACGCGCGCCGTGATGAGGGCGAGCAGCCAGCCGAGCAGCGACGAGCACGCGCATGCGAGCAGCGGCAGCCCAAGCGCCACCAGAAGAAACGCGATCACGCCCATGACCGGCAGGGGCGCAACCCGCAGCCACACCACGAGCGCCGGAACGATCACGAGCAGCCCGAAGATCAGGTTATACACCAGCAGAGATACCATGCGCGACGCGAGGATCAGCCGCGGCGGGATCGGCATCGACAGCAGCAGCTCGTTGTCTTTGGCCTCAAAGAGCTGCGCCTTGGCCATGAACGCGGAGAAGATGAACATCACCGCGAATGCCGCCAGACCCATCAGCGCAAAGTAGAACCACCCAATGCCCGCGGCGGAAAACGGCCCGGCCAGCTCGCTGAAATACATGCCGAACAAAAACGCGAGGCATCCGAACGCATACAGCATCAGCAGCGCAAAACCGATGGAGCGGCCCTTTGATCTTTTCTTTGTCCGGCTGCCGCCCGTGAACCACATGGCGTAGGCCAGAAGCCGGCTTTTCAGCAGCGCCTTAAACATCCGCGACCTCCTCCAGCTCCAGGAACACGTCCTCCAGCGAGCTGTCGCCGCGCACTTCCTCCATCGTCCCGGCGGTCACGAGCTTGCCGCCGCGGATGATCGCCACGCGGTCGCAGAGCTTTTCGGCCACCTCCAGCACGTGGGTGGAGAAGAAGATCGCGCCGCCCTTGTCGCAGTGCTCGCGCATGAGCTGCTTGAGCAGGTGCGCCGCCTTCGGATCGAGGCCGACGAACGGTTCGTCCATGATGATGAGCTTCGGATCGTGCAGCAGCGCCGAGATGATGGCGAGCTTCTGCTTCATACCGTGGGAATACGTGCTCACGGGCTGGGCGAGGTCGCCCGTCAGCTCAAACGCGTCCGCATACCGCCGGATGCGCGCTTCGCGCTCCGCCTTCGGCACGGCGAAGATGTCCGCGATGAAGTTTAAGTACTGGATGCCGGACATGTATTCGTACAGGTCAGGATTGTCGGGGATGTACGCGATGACGCGCTTGCAGGCGATGGGATCGTCCTGCACGCACGTGCCGTTCACAAGCACGCGCCCCTCGTCCGGCTGCAGGATGCCGCAGCAGATCTTGATCGTCGTGGTTTTGCCGGCGCCGTTGTGGCCGATGAAGCCGCAGATCTCGCCCGGCGCGATGGAAAGCGTCAGGTGATCGACGGCGGCCTTGTCGCCGTAGCGCTTGGTGATGTTTTCAATGTGGAGCATAAGGTGGTTCCTCCAATATAAAAATGTGCGGTTGCCCGCTTCATTCCGCATCCGTCCAGAACAGATCGTCCAGCGTACAGCCGAGCGTGCGGCAGATGGCGATGCAGAGCTTGACGGTGGGGTTGTAGTCGCCCTTTTCAATGGCATTGATCGTCTGACGCGACACGCCGACCGCCTCGGCCAGTTGCTGCTGCGACAGATCGTGTGCGGCGCGCGCCGCTTTGAGCTTCAGGTTCTTCATACGTCCTCACGCTTCCCCTGCCACACGCGGATGGCCGCGACGATCAGGATGACCAGAAACATTCCCCCGACCAGAAGGTTTACGCTGTGGTAGGTCAGCATGCCGTGCTCGACGATCGGGTCGCCGCCGGTGACCAGATTCCAGACGCCGATGCCGAGGTTCAGCACCATCACGAGCGCGAAGATGCCAAGGTAGGTAGCCGGCTTTTCATTCACGGCAAAGTATGCGTCGTTCAAAATCGCCACGACGGCAAATACCGTGACCGACAAAAATACGCCGAGAAAGCAGCCGGTGTACGTGTCCCACAGGCGGATATCCGCTGCCAGTTCAAACAGACCCCACCCGAGCAAATAAAACAGCACCGTGAAAAACGCATACCGGTACGCCCGTCCGCGCGCGACCACCTGCCGCTCGTCAAACTGTGCGTTGGCGCACTTACCGCGCCGTTTTGTAACGACCATGAGAATGCCGTACACCAAAAACACAAGAAAAATCCCGGCAATCACGCCGAGCGCGTAGGAAAGACTTTTTCCCATTTTGACCGCCTCCGAGCTAAGATGGTCTGAGCATACTACAGAGACGACAAAATGTCAAGCATAATTTACAAAAAGTCTGATTGATTTCAACTTTTGTCAGGCGTCGCCGAGAATTTTTACCGCCGTGCCGTAGGCGACGATCTCAGCCGCGCCCTGCATGAGCGAGCTGCTGCCGTAGCGGACGTTGACGATGGCGTCGGCCTCCAGTTCCTCCGCCTGATCGACCATGCGCTTGGTGGCGATGGCGCGCGCCTCGTTGAGCATCTCGGTGTAGCCGACGATCTCGCCGCCGACAAGCCCCTTGATACCAGCCATGAAGTCCTTGCCGAAGTTCTTGGAATACACCACCGTGCCCCGTACCAGACTGATGGCCTCGATTTTTTTGCCGGGAATGGAATCAATATTGAGCAGCTTCATCTTCTTCTCCTCCTTCAATTTCCGTCAGCCGCGCCCGCACCGCGAGCACCAGCCCGAGGATAAGCCCCAAACAGACCGCTCCGGCGATCACCGCCACGGCCACAGGTACCTCGCCCGCCGCCGCGCCGACGGCCAGCAGCACGATGACCGCCGCGAACAGCGCCATGAACAGTGCAGCCACCAAAACCGGCGCAGCTTTTTTCCGCTGCTTTTGGTCGCGGTTTGGGTCGGTGAGCTGCACGCCGCCCTGTTCCAGCGTGTCGAGCCGCTGTGTCCAGTCGGCCACGTCCAGCGTGTCCAGCTCCGCGCCGCTGTGCGCGAGCTGGGCGCACACCTCGCGCGTCTGCGTCAATGTGCGAGACTGCGCGGCGAGCGCGATCATGTGCCGCTGCATGCAGTCTGAGAGCGTAAGCTGGCCGCTTTGCAGACGGCGGATCTCGTCTACCGGGATGCCGAGCCGGCGCAGCAGACGGATGGTGCGCAGCGCGCGCACGTCCGCGTCGGAGTAACTGCGGTAACCGTTGCCGTTTTCGCGGGCGGGGGTGAGCAGCCCCTCCTCCTCATAGTAGCGGATGCTCTTTTTGCTCACGCCGACAAGCCGCTCCACCTCGTTGATGCGCATGTGCGTCACCTCCTTACCCGTATTGTGGACCTTCCGGTTGGGGGAAGGTCAAGTGTTTTTTTGCGAATTTTCTGATTTTTTTCAGTTTCAGCATACCGCACAGCGCCGGTATGTGCAACGCTGAATTTCAATTTAAGGTTAACATAATTTTGTTACACATGGCATTTTTCGCCGAAACGGGCCGGAATTTCCGTGCTTTTGGCTTGCATCTATTAACATAATCCACATTTTCAACAGACTTTTCCACACGTCAGAACGGACTCGTTTCATTCCGACGGCGCGCCTGCGCGCCGTCTCCATATCCACTCTTCCGTTCTTCCTTCATCCTCCGAGGGCGCGCGGAGCGAGGGATGCCTGACGGCAATGAAAAATCCACCGCAGACACACTTGTCTGCGGTGGATTTTTCAGCGGTTTTGCGGGGACGGGAGCGTGTTTATACGGATTCGGCTGTGGACGTGCTCAAACCATCCAGAAGTTTCGGCAGTGCGCAGAGCGCAATGTCCAGCGTGCGCATGTAATCGGTGTCCATATTATTGTTGACCCAATTGACCAGCATCCCGAAAAGCATGTCCGTATACATGTGGATTACGGCGTCCAGATCCTCTTGCGCGATGTTGCGCTCCTGCGCATAGCGCGTGATGACGTTTTTTGCGCATTGATAGTTCGCCTGCCAGGAGAAGCGCTCCAGCTCCTCCTTGCCGTAGCCGTGATACATGTTCAGAATGACCTGCCGGTCGCTTCCAAGGTATTCGGCCAACGCCAGAAAGCCTTTGCGCACCGTGTCGAAATTGGCGCTGTCATCTATGAACGCCTGCATCCGCTGATGACACACATATTGCGTCAGATCGTACACGTCGGTAAAGTAATAATAGAAGGTTTTGCGGCTGCAGCCCACCATGTCGGTGATCATTTTGACGGTGATCCGGTCGATCGTATAGTCATTCAGCAGTTGGAGATAGGCATCGGCGATTGCTTTTCGGGTTCGGTTCTGCTTCATCCTGCACGCCTCCGTTCATAGTGCGGCAATTTATACAAAAAGTGACAAGTTTCTTTTATTTTATCCCATGTGTAACGAAAATTCATTACCCAATTACCATCTGAATGTAACAAAATGTGACACTTTTTTCGGATGAGGGGGTTGCGAAAGAGAGCCAGATCTGGTAAAATGCAGCCTGTAACCGGGAAACCGACAACCATCCGGCGTAAGCCGGAAATCTTCAGAAAGGGGTAGTTTCAACATGCGTGAATTCGTACATTGGGGTCTGGACCTCGCCGGCTTCATTCTCGAAATCTGCGGCGAGACGAAGGCCATGGACATCGTTGATGTGATCAACAGAAGCATCGGCTGAAAAGCAGATTGACCGCAGCGTCCGCGTGCTAAGGACTGCGGCGGCCGGAACCCCGGAGCTTCGGCTCCGGGGTTTTCTTTGCGCAATCAAAAAGCCACGCACGGTAATGTGCGTGGCTTTGCTTGTACAGAGAACTTACTTGAGTTCGACGACAGCGCCGACAGCCTCGAGCTGCTTTTTGATTTCCTCGGCCTCGTCCTTGGAGACCTGCTCCTTGATGACGGCGGGGATGCCCTCGACCTTTGCCTTGGCCTCGGCCAGACCCAGACCGGTGATGCCGCGGACTTCCTTGATGACCTTGATCTTCTGATCGCCGAAGCTGGTCATGACAACGTCAAACTCGGTCTTTTCCTCAACAGCGGCAGCAGCGCCGGCGCCGGCCGCAGGAGCGGCGACAGCAGCAGCGGCGGAAACGCCGAATGCATCTTCGATAGCGTGAACGAGCTCTGCAAGCTCCAGAACGGAGAGAGCCTTGATCTCTTCGATCATAGCGGTGACTTTTTCGCTAGCCATTATAATTTTCCTCCTAAATGTTGAATTGAGTGGTGCGCCTTACTCGGCGGCGGGTTCTTCGGCAGCGGGTTCAGCTTCCGTTTCGACGGAGCCGCCCATCTGCTCGACGACCTGACCCAAAACGACGGCCAGGCTGGTGATGGGTGCGAGCATGGTGCCCAGCACCTTGGAGTACAGCGCATCCTTCGAGGAGAGCTGTGCGATCTCGGCGATCTCGGCCTCGGAGAGGACCTTGCCCTCCAGGAACGCGCCCTTGATGGTGAACTTGTCGTTCATCTTCGCGGACGCCTCGTGGATGAGGCGGATCGGAACGATGGGGTCGGCGGTGCTGGTGGCGAGAGACGTGGTACCGTTGAGGATATCGTCCAGACCTTCCAGACCGACCTTGTCGAGTGCGAAACGGACGAGGGTGTTCTTCACGACGGAATACTCGACCTCGTTCTTGCGCAGATCGGAGCGCAGAGTGGTGTCTTCGGCGACGGTGATGCCCTTGTAGTCGACGAAAACGCCGGCGCTGGCGGCCTGCAGACGCTCGACGAGTGCTTCGACGATTGCCTGTTTCTCACTGAGAACTTTTGCGTTCGGCATTTGTGTGTTTCACCTCCACAGGAAAGAGTAACACGCCCAAAAAAATTTCCGCGGCAAAGCCCCGGAAACAGAAAGATAGTCATCAAATCATGATGCATCCTCGGCAGGATTTCCGCTGAAAGCCACCTGCTGTCTTTGGAGCGCCCTAATATCATAGCAGGCTTGTCCGGCAGTGTCAAGCATTTTTTTGCGAGCATGGCCTTGGTGGGGAATGCTCGCCGCATATATCGAGCTTTTTAAAGGGAAATGGGGGAACAGTGCTGTTCCCCCGTGCGTTTTTTGCGTTATTTGCGTTCCAAAATCGCCATGAATTCCTCGCCGGTGATGGTCTCCTTTTCGTAAAGATGCATGGACAGCTCATCGAGCTGGGCGCGGTTTTCCTCCAGAATTTTGCGCGCCTTTTCGTGCGCGGCCTTGATGATGGCGATGACCTTCCGATCGATGGCGTTTTGCGTTTCGGCGGAGCAGGCGAGCGATGTGTCGCCACCGAGATACTGGTTCTGCACGGTCTCCATGGCGATCATGTCAAATTCGTCAGTCATGCCGTAGCGTGTGACCATGGCGCGGGCGAGCTTGGTAGCCTGCTCGATGTCGTTCGACGCGCCGGTGGTGATGCGGTGGAAGACGACCTCCTCCGCAGCGCGGCCGCCGGTGAGCGTGGTGATGCGACTTTCGATCTCCTCGCGGGACATGAGATTTTTGTCCGCCTGCTCGACCTGCATGGTGTATCCCAGCGCGCCGGAGGTGCGGGGGATGATGGTGATCTTCTGCACGGGTGCGGAGTTCGACTGTTTTGCAGCGACGAGCGCGTGGCCGATCTCGTGGTAGGCCACGGTGCGCTTTTCCTCGTCGGTGAGGATGGCATTTTTCTTCTGATAGCCTGCGATGACGACCTCGACGCTCTCCTCCAGATCGGCCTGTGTGACGATCTTGCGTCCGTTGCGCACGGCGCGCAGCGCGCCTTCGTTGATCATGTTGGCCAGCTCCGCGCCGGAAGCGCCGGCGGCCATGCGCGCGATGACCTTCAGATCCACGTCGTCGGAGAGGCGCACCTTGCGTGCGTGCACCTGCAAAATGGCGACGCGCCCCTGCAGATCGGGCAGCTCCACGGGCACGCGGCGGTCAAACCGGCCGGGCCGCGTGAGCGCGGGGTCGAGCGTTTCGGGGCGGTTCGTCGCGGCGAGGATGATGACGCCGTTGTTGCCCTCAAAGCCATCCATCTCCGTCAGAAGCTGGTTGAGCGTCTGCTCGCGCTCGTCGTTGCCGCCGAGCCCGCGGCCGTCGCGCTTCTGGCCGATGGCGTCGATCTCGTCGATGAACACGATGCATGGCGCTTTCTCCTTGGCCTGTTGGAACAGGTCGCGCACCTTGGATGCGCCCATGCCGACGAACATTTCCACGAATTCCGAGCCGGACATGGAGAAAAACGGCACGCCCGCCTCACCGGCCACGGCCTTGGCCAGCATCGTCTTGCCGGTGCCCGGAGGGCCGACCAGCAGCACACCCTTGGGCATCGACGCGCCCACCTCGGCGTATTTCTGCGGGTTGTGCAGGTAGTCCACGATCTCGGAAAGGTTTTCCTTCGCCTCGTCCTCGCCCGCCACATCGTCAAACCGGATGCCTTCCGACGAGGGGACGTAGACCTTGGCGTTGCTCTTTCCCATGCCGAACATCATGGAGTTTCCGCCGCCTCCGGCACGCTCCAGCAGCTTTTTGTACATGTATTGGCCAATGCCGATGAAGATCACCAGCGGCAGCAGCCACGTGAGCAGAAAGCTCAGCAGGGGGGACATCGTGGCCGGCGCAACTTTGGTGAATGCCGCGCCGGACGCATACAGGCGCTCGGTCAGACCGGGATCGTCCATTGCGCCGGTCTTGTAAATTTTGGAGCCGTCCTGATTGGTGAACAGGATTTCGTCGTCCTCGATTTCAACTTTGCCGATCTCCTGCCGCTCCGTCATGCCCATGAACGTGCCGTAGTCCACTTCTTCGACCCGGTGCTCGTTGATGAGCGGCATGGCCAGAAGATTGAACAGCAGCAGCGCCGCGAGCACAATGGCGTAATAAAAGATCAGAGGCTTTTTCGGTTTCTTGACCTCATGCATATGTTACACTCCTCAGACAGAATTTTTCATGTTCTCATCTTAATCTGCACATGTGTCGAAAACAAGAACAAAAATCGAAAAAAATGTAAAAAACACGGCGCCCGGACTTCGGGCGCCGTTTGAGATCGGCAGATCGGGTCGTTTCAAAGGTCGCATTCCGGCATCAGCTCGTCGGAGATGATACCCAGTATGCGCGAGAACGTCTCCACATCTTCCGGGGAGAGGCGGTCGCGGATGCGCTGCATCACCGTCTTGATGTAGCTTTGCATCAGACCGTTGTAGTTGTAATATTTCTCGGAGAGTATCAGGTGGTATTCCCGGCGGTCCACATCGGAATTTTCCTTTACGATGTAGCCTTTTTTGATGAGATTGTTGACCTTGTACGTCGCGTTGGATTGCGAGATGCCCAGAAACTCCGCGAATTGGCTGATCGTCGGCGCGTTCATCTGGTGAATGACCTCCACGGCGAACGCCTCCATCGCAGTCAGAGAGCCCTCGCGCTCCCGCACCAGCGAGAACAGACGGCGGAAAAATTCCATCTTGAATTTGTCGTAAACCTGCAAAAAATTGTCTTCCAGCACGGCGTCTTCCTCCTTTATCTACAAGGCAACTGTACACCAAAATCCCCAAAAAGTAAAGTTTTTCAAAGCGATTCCGCAAAATTTCAGCTTGAGCAGGCGGCGGGGCGGCGTTATTGCTTGGGGTCCCCGTCCTCCACGACCTCGCCGGTGGTTTCCACGGCGGTGGCTTCATCAACCATATCGCGCACGGCGTCCTTTACGTCCTTGACGAAGACGGCCGCGTAGATGACGGTGCAGAGATTCTGCAGGCCGTCGGCGATGAGGGAGATGCCCATGACGGTGGCGAGCACCTGCTGGCCGCTGAACGGGTCGAACACGAGCAAAAAGCCCATGACCATGCACACGCAGGTGAACAGCAGCGTGACCCACCAGGACGACGCGCCCATGCGGCGCGAGTCGATGGCCACCTGCAGCTTGAATACGCAGTCCACCAGAATGAACAGGCCGATCACCACGGACAGAATGCCGACCATCGTCGGCGCGCGCCAGAGCAGCAGGGCTCCCACAATGACGGTGAACGCGCCGACGGCGAAATCATACCGGACGGCGACGCCCTCGATGTCGCGCACGAAATACAGCACGATCTTCACCACGCCGAACGCGAGCGCAATGCCGCCCAGGATGCGGCAGATGGTGACCATCGACGTGTCCGGATTGCAGACCAGCAGCAGACCGAGCACGAGGAAGAATACGCTCAGCAGCACGTATGTCCATTTGATCCGCTTGAATACGTTCATAAAAATGCCTCGCTTTCGCGTCACATGCCGAGGTCTTCGTCGATGAGCACGACTTCGATCTTAGCCATGTCGAACATCACGCCCCAGAGCACGAGCAGCGCGTTGCAGCCGCGTCCGGCAGCGCGGCAGTCAAAGCAGCGGTCCTGCTTCTGGCAGGGCTGCTCGCCGGGGAAGCGCTTCATGTTCTGCACGGCGGCGGTGTTGCGCGCGCGGTCGAGCGCACTGTGGAAATCAGGGCAGATCTTGTTCGTGCCCGCGACGATGTACACGGTCTTGCCGATGCCGTAGACCATGGCGGCGAGCCGGTTGCCGCGCCCGTCGATGTTCACGATCTCGCCGTCCTCGGAGATGGCGTTCGCGCTGCTCAGGAAGACCTTCGCGGTGATCTCCTGATCGAGCGTCTCGAAGCCGGGCTTACGCCAGTGCCAGAATACCTCGTTGTTCGCCGCCAGCCGGTCGTAGAGACCGAGCTGGTCGATCGTTTTGCTGCCGCCGATGCCGACGGTCGTGCCGCGGATCGCGCCGTCAAGATAGTCGGCAGCCTCCGCGCCGGTCGCAAAGTGCGTCACTTCAAAGCCGCGCCCGCGCAGGGAGCGGATGGTTTTTTCCAGATCCATAAACATGACCTCCATTGTAAAATGATGCGTTTATAAATTTATCCTATCATTTTCTGGTGTGCGCGTCAATTCACAATTGTATCTCCCGTGCACGTTTGTTATAATGCAGGAAGAAGCAAAGAGGGAGGGATCGCAATGCAACTGCTCTATGCGCTCGAGTCCATCCGCACCCCGCTGCTCGACACGCTCATGGCGTGGATCACCGAATGCGGCGGCGAGCTGGTGTTCATGGCCGTGGCGATCACGATGTTCTGGTGCGTCAGCAAGGCCTGCGGCTATTACATGCTCACGGTCGGCTTTACCGGAACGATTTTGAACCAGTTTCTCAAGCTGGCGTTCCGCATCCCGCGCCCGTGGGTGAAGGATCCGGATTTCACCATCGTGGAAAGCGCCCGCGCCGGGGCGACGGGGTATTCCTTCCCCAGCGGCCACACGCAGAATGTGTTCGCCTCCTTCGGCTGCGGGATGCGCTGGACGAAGCAGACGTGGCTGCGCATTGTCTGCGGCGCTATCGTCGTGCTCACGGCGTTTTCGCGCATGTACCTCGGCGTGCACACGCCGCTGGATGTGGGCGTGTCGTTCGGGATCGGGCTGGTGCTCGTGTTCGCGCTCTACCCGCTGTTTTCGCGCATCGAGGAGCGGCCGAACGCGATGTACTGGGTCTTCGGCGTGATGATTGTGCTGAATCTGGCGTACCTGCTGTATGCAGAGCTGTGGCCCTTCCCCGCGGACGTGGACGCCGCGAATCTCGCGGAGGGACGCAAGAACGCCTACACGCTGCTCGGCGCCGTCCTCGGCATGACGGGCGCGTACTTCATCGACCGGAAATATGTCCATTTCGACGTGCGCGCCGTCTGGTGGGCGCAGGCGCTCAAGGTTGTGCTCGGCCTCGCGCTGACTGTTGCGCTGCGCACCGTGCTCAAAGCGCCGCTGCTCGCGCTGTTCGGCGGCCACAACGCCGCGCATCTGCTGCGGTATTTCATCATGGTGCTCTTTGCCGGCGGCGTCTGGCCGATGACGTTCCGGTGGTTTGGCCGGCTGGGGAAGAAAACCTGAAAATGCAGCGTCCGATTTGACTTGACGCCGGAACTATGATAGTATCTTTATGTTGACATAATACTTCAGAAAGGAATGCGTGCAGTATGGAACAGAACGCATTTGATAACAGCAGCATCCTCGGCGCGCGGCTGTACCGCCTCACGCGCGGGGACTTGACGGCGCTGTGCGAAGCGCTGTGCGAGATCCTTGCGCGGACGGACGGCTACCACGGCGGCGTGCGTCCCGGCAACATCAGCTACGCCGGCGCG
>ULWX01021019.1_pt1 | contig 12185 bp, 11 predicted proteins | sample 1960851 | NCBI WGS metagenome assembly ULWX01 (sample SAMEA4835826, study PRJEB28245) | human gut metagenome | biome: gut microbiome; material: fecal sample | place: Denmark | collected 2008 | reverse complement strand
TGTAGGTGGAGCCTACGTCGCATCCGCCAAAGTATTTCATTGTGTTATTTCCTCCAATTATTGTCAGTCGTTTTTGTGCTGTCATATATCGTACTCGTAAGAGGGATACTTATCCATGTCGTAAGGCGTTTTCAGGGTGTCCTTACGGGGCATATCGTCATAGTGCTTTTTGAGGAAAGGCTCAACGACGTTGAACAGGAGCTTACCGTCAAGGTCGAAGAAGAACACCACAAAAAGCGCCACATTCGCGACGAGAGCCACGCCGACGAGCTTGCCCAGAAACTTGCCGAATTTGCATTTTTTCATTGCTTTCCTCCTGTTTACCAGACCATGGAATCGTCAAAGTCAAGCAGAGTCGGGTCGATAGGCTCTTCATGCATGACGGTGGTCATGTAGTCGTTGATGATACGGCGAATTTCGGCACGGGAGACGGTGCGGCTGTCAGGCAGAGCGTGAGGCACCCAAAAGGCCTTGGTGTTTCTCTTTCTGAACTCATCCTCAAACAGGCCGTGAACGCCCTGCATGCCCTTGCACTGGAGCTGGTCATACATACAGACCATGTCGCAGTTGAACTTTTCCATATTCTCCCACAGCTCAAAGATGTGGTTCATGCCGCCGACGGCCATGCGGCGCATAGGCGCCCACATGTGGTAGGTGGCCATATCCTCAAGAGTGTGCTCATAGCTGTCGGTGCGCAGGGTCATGTCGAACATGAGAGAGTCCATGTTTATGACGACCTTCAGGCCCCAGCAGTTATATGCCCAGGTGCACCAGTTGGAGTAATAAAGCGGGGCGCAGGACCATGCGATAACTCTGTGACGGGTGTTGGGGAAGGTGTTTATCTTGTTGGCGACACACTTGTTCATTATCTTGCGCACCTTGGCGTCTACCTTGTGCCAGATGGGCAGGTCGCCGTACTGGGACTGATAGATGCGGTAGAGCGCCTGAGCCGTGCCGCCGACGGGGTAGTACTCGGTTTTCGCGGCGACATCCCACTTCTCCCACTCAAACTCCTGAAGCTTGTTCTGGCGCTCGAGACACTCGCAGAGCAGCTCATAGTTGAAGGGAACGCCGGTCTGCTCCTCAATGAACTTCCAGCACTCCTCGATCTCTCTCATGCAGTGCTTGTGAACCAGCGGGTCATCAAACTGCATGGGCTGGGGCATTGCAAACAGGGGCTTGTTGAAGAACCAGTCCTGAAGAATAGAGGTGGCGACAGAGCCGTCGCAGGCCTCGTTGGAGGTGATGACGAAGGGAGCGTAATCGGGCATATCGTCCACAACGAACAGGCCGGATTCCGCCTGACACATGGGGCAGGGGTCGCCGGGCAGACCGATGGACTGGACAGCGTCGATATAGTTGTGAACTGTGTGGGAGTTGACGTGGCAGGTGACGAAGTAGGGGATCATCTCCATTGCCACGCTCTCGAACTTATCGGCCCAGGGGTAGAACACGCCGCCCCAGACCGTCTCATTATGGGCAAAGGTGTGATGCCATGCATCGTTATGCTTGCCGCCGTGGAGCTTGGCATCGGCAACGAACATGCGCATGAACTGCACGATGGTGGCGTTGACCATGCCGCGATAGTGCCAGGAGGAGGCGCGCATTGCGGGGCCGCGCATACCTTCCATGCCGCGGTCAAACCAGTGCATAACGGTCAGATAGGTCTGGCCGACCCAGCGGTAGCGCCAGACGCCCTTTGCGAAGGTTATCGGGCCGCCGTACTTCATAATGTCGCCGACCATGTGGATGTAGTTATACAGCCACACATTGTAGAAGTAATCCAGAGTGTCCTTCAGGCCGCGCCACTCTCTGTGCTTATAAAGGCCTGTCTTATCCTCATACAGCTCGCCCAGACGCAGGTCATCCAGCGGTCTGCCATGGAGAAAGACATTGACGGCTTCCTTGAGTTTGGTTTTGTTGAATGCCATATTACTTGCCCTCCTGGATCTTCTTGATCTCCACGCTCTCCACAAACGCCTGGAAGCGCGTGCGGAGCTGACCGGAGGCGGTGTTTATGTATTCCTTCTCAATGGAGCAGACGGGGATATCAAAGTCACGGCGCATGACAACGGTGTCGATAACGCGCTCATATGACCAGTACTCGCAGAACTTGTTGGAGGCGACGATAAGCCCGTCGGCGTTATAGTCCTTAACAAGATTTGCAAGGCGCTGCTTGCGCTCACGCATGACATCCTGCGGCATGAAGCGCGGGCAGTTGCTGGTGTCCAGATAATGGCGGGCGATAGCGTCCAGCGGGTCCTGACCATCCTTCACAACGATGGGGACGCGGCTCTCGACCGCGCCGTAGCAGTAACGGTCGGCAACGACCTCCGCGCCGCAGCTCTCGATGAGCTTTGTAAAATCGGGGTCGTCATTCTCGGAACCGGCGAGGACGACCTTGCAGCGGAACGGCCATTTGTCGTCCGGCTCGCGGGTCTTCATCTCCTCCGCGGTCTCGCGCAGGTAGGGGAGAATAAGCGCCTTCGGGCAGCAGAGGGACACAAGCTGGATAACATGGAACTCATAGCCGGTGATGGTGGGATTATCAAGCTTGCGGTAGTCGCCGATCTCGTTGATGAGGCGGCAGACCTCATTGTGCTGCTCAATGGCCTTCATAATGGCCTCGTCCGACACGTCGATGCCGAAGTGCTTGTTGAGCTCACCGAGCACATGGTGGCGCAGCTGCTCCTTATAGTGCTGGTAGCTGTTCTCGGTTTTCTTAAAGGGAACATCGATAAATTCGCAGAAGAAGTTGGGGTTCTGGATGATGTCCATATCATCGACGCTGTCCAGATTTTTCTTCTTCAGATGCTCCTGGAAGCGGCAGGTTACCGTGCAGGTTTCAGTAGCCATCTGGGCATCCAGGAAATTGTAGCCGCCCTCCAATGCCCGTTCAAAAAGACTGCGGCCATAGTGACATACGCGAGCTGACATATAATAAGTCGCAATGTCGGGAGAGGCGCAGCGCGGCGCTCTCAGCCTCACTGAGAAGCAGCCGGGCAGATCGAGAAGGACTTCAGGCATGAAGTAACAAGTATAGCCCAGAGCGTATTTTCCGTCCGCCTTCGCTTTCTGAACTAATTCGTTGTTGGCTTCCTGAAGCAGATTCTCAAAGTAGATCAAATGCTTGAGATCTTTCACGGATAACCTCCTAAAAATTTATTTTCGATAAGGGTACCGGAACCCCGTGTCGTTGCTAATATTTTATCAAATCGCAATAATAATGTCAAATTGAAATTGAGCAGTTTTGACATAAAACGGGGCTGAAACGCTATACAATTTAAGTCGAAGTGTCTAAAACGCACAGTTTTGTACAAAATTTCTAATTTCTTCCTCCGTTGCGGAAGCCCTGCCGCTGATGAGAGCGCTCTTGCCGCCGCCGCGCCCGTTTATGCCGGAATTTATGCTCTTTGCCGCTGCGCGCAGGTCGACGTGGCGGCTTACCATGATGTACTCATAGCCCGCCTTGTCGCTGCCGGAGAAGACCGCGGCAAAGCCCGTGCAGCGCTCGGCGAGGAGGTTTGCAAGCTCACGAAGAGCGACACCCTCAAGGCTCGGCTCAAAATGGCAGATGTTTCCCACGGTCACGGGGAAGCCCTCCGCCTTGACGCGGGCAAGCTCCATGCTCAGCGCGCCTATCCGCTCCTTGAGCCGCTCCTGCTCGCCCATGATGCGGAAGAGAGCGGGGGCAACCTCGTCCCGCTTCGCGCTGAGCATGGCGGAGACAGCCTGTACGCTTTCCTGCCGCCGGCGGAAAAGCTCCAGCGCGTCCATGCCGCAGGCAAGCTCGATGCGCACGCCGCCCCGGTGGCGCTGGGCGTCCATGAGCTTTATGATGCCGATCTCCCCGCTGCGCTTTACATGCGGGGCACAGCAGGCGCAGCAGTCAATATCGCCGATGCGCACAATGCGCACATCGCCTGTAAGCTCTATTTTGCTGCGGTAATCAAGCGTTTCAAGCTCCTCCGGGGAGGGAAACCAGGTCTCCACCGGAATATTATCGCGCACGGCCTCGTTTGCAAGTGTCTCAATGCGCGTTAGCTGCTGCGCGTCGAGCTCCCCGTCAAAGTCTATGGTCATGCACTCCGCGCCCATGTGAAAGCCCACGTTGTTAAGCCCATACAGCCTATGCGTAAGGCCGGAGAAGATATGCTCCCCGGAGTGGTTCTGCATCCGGCGCAGGCGCTGCTCTTTGTCGATGGCGCACTTAAGCTCCGCGCCGGGGGTGACAGGCTCATCTGTGAGGTGGAGAATCTCCCCGTCTTCTTCCTGCACGTCCAGCACGCGCACAGAGCCTATATAGCCCGTGTCCGCGCTCTGGCCGCCGCCCTCCGGGAAAAAGGCCGTTCTGTCAAGGCAAAGGGCATAGCTGCCCGACCGCTCCCGGCAGGCGAGAACCTTCGCCGTGAACTCAAAAATGTGGCTGTCGGAATAGTATAGTTTATCTGTCATAATGTACCTCTTAAAAATAGAATAGTTCCTCGAATTTTTTATCAAGCGCGATGCACAGCACCAACGCCAGCTTCGCCGTGGGGTTAAACTGCCCCGTCTCGATGGAGCTTATGGTGTTTCGCGAGACACCTACCAGCTCCGCAAGCTGGCTCTGGGAGAGCTTGCGCTCCGTCCGTGCCTGCTTGAGGCGGTTTTTGAGTATCAGCTTATCCTCCATGCTCAGTGCCCCATGAAAAAGCGCACCGCGGCGAAAACGGCGGCAATGAGCGTGATGACGGCAATGACGAGGTTAAATTTATCCTTCGTCTTTGTATAGCAGTAGAAGCGCCCCGCGCAGACGGAGATGCACACCGTCGCGCACAGATCCATTATCGGCTCATCATGCATCCCTCGTATGAGGGAGAAAAACGCCGCGCTCAGCACCAGCGCGATGTATGTCCACTTCATGGACTTGTCCCGCACCTGAACCTCCATCTCGTCATTTTTCTCCCCGCGGCTGCGCCGCAAAATCTCGTCTCTGTCCATAACGGCCTCCTTGAATTGCCAAGTTTTGTTGTCAACACAGAATATAACACTGCCAAGTTTACTTGTCAATAGCATATAAAAGAAAAATCCCGCAGAAGCGGGATTTTTCTTTTATCAGTCGGACAGCTTGATTACCGCCGTGTCGCCGATTATGCGCACGGAGCCGTCGAGCGGCCAGACGGGCATATCATCCGTCACGCCGGAGGCAGCAAGCTCATCAAGCTCCGCCTCGCTCACAGGCGTGTAGCCGCAATCAAGCACGGTCACCATATAAGAAGAAGCGTGGAGGTGGTCATATATCAGCGTCGGCTGAACCATGTTTGCAAAGACGGTAAGTTCCTCTATGCCCTCCGCCCCGCTGCTCACCAGCGATTCATCGGTGCCGCCCACAAAGGCAAACTTTTTGACGCTGCCGTCATCGAGCAGATGTATGCGTGTGAGCATTTCAGAGGCGGTAACGTGGCTTGTTCGATTGCAGCGCTCAAGCAGGAGATAAGCCTGATTTGCCTGCACGGTGAATTTAAGCGCGATAACCGCAAAGAGCACCGCCGCCAGCGCGCGCAGACGCTGACCACCGAAGCGCTCTGCAAGCACAGGGGCCAGAATATACAGCAGACACAGGCTTTGCAGCATCACAGGATAATAATACACTCCTGGAGAGGCAAAGAGCCAAATGCAGGCAAAGACCGGCAGTGATACAAGGCTCAGGATAAGCAGAACGAGCCGCTGCCATTTTGCAGCGAGTCCGGCCTTGGCGGCGGCATATACCAGCAGCGCCGCGAGGGACAGCAGAAAGGCAATGTTCAAAAGCGCATAAAAGCTAAAGCCATTTTTGAATACATTCCCGCCGAGGAAAAAGGAGGCCAAAGTCTGCGCCATTTTGACAAGAGCTGTGGAAAATGCCCCACCGCCTATGCTGCCGAGCTCGTTTATGCCCTGATAGTTTTGCACGGGCAGCCCCGAAATGAGCAGGCTCAGCTTCCAAATCACGTAATAGACCGCAAGTGCCGCTCCATAGACAATAAACTGCCTGCCTATCCAGCGGTAAAGCAGTTTGTCCTCCCGTTTTTTGTTCAAAAGCTCAGTAATAAAATGGCTCATGGACAAAAGTAGCGCGAAGGACACATAGGCCTGATATATCCCGCAGCAAAAGCACACCAGCAGCGCCGCGGCCGCCGCGTGGAGCCGGTTTTTATCGCCCACCATATTCAGCCGCACGGATAGCGCCGCCAGCAGCATGGCCAGCATGTAGGCGTCGGCGGTGAACTCATAAAAAAAGCTGATCGTTACGCAGGGGAAAGAAGCGAGCAGGGCGCCGGTGATCACTGCTGCGCTCCCGCGGTGGAGCTTGAATATATCCGCAATCACCGCGGCAGTAAGGCCTATGTATATCAGCGAGAGCAGACCGTTTATCCAGGGCAGGTCAAAGCAGGAGCTTGGCATGCTTGCCGCCGCCAGAAACCAGCGCCCGGAGCCGATCATGTTGTTTTTGAAGCTCCAGCCGAAGATGGCGTCATGGTTATAGAGTGTGTTTGTAAATTTATAAATATGCGCGGCGAGGCCAACAAGCAGCGCAGCCCAAAACGCCTGCTTCTGCGCGCTGCCCCAAAAACCGCGAAGATGGGAGTATAAGCTCGACTCTTTTTTCACAGTATATCCTCCCGGATTATTCTGTCCGTTATCTCAAGGCATATCTCCGAGCTGCGGCGGATTTGCGCGTAAAATGCGTCCGCACCGCCGTCGACCCCGTCGGAGACGGTCTTTATCGCGAGGCACGGCACGCTGCAGCGCCGGCAGGTCAGGGCGATGCCGGCGGCCTCCATCTCGCAGATGTCCGCGCCGTACCTCTCGTGCAGGGCGCGCTTGGCCTGCTCATTGCCGACAAACTTGTCCGCCGAGGCACAGACGACCCTTTTCAGCTCCGGCGCTATCTCCACGGCCTTCTCAACAAGCTCCGGGCTCATGGGGATGTATACGCTGTCATAGCCGGGATAGCGCCCCGGCTCAACCGGGTCAATCTCCGACAGGTCAAAATCATAGTGCACCAGCTTTTCAACCACGCAGGTGCGCATCTCGCCCATGTCCTCGGTAAGCCCGCCGACAACGCCGAAGTTTACAATGAGACTTGCATCGTAATGGTCAATGAGAAGCTGGGCCGCGGCGGCGGCGGCAAGCTCACCGACGCCGGAGTTGAGCACATAGAGCCTGCATCCCGCCATGTCATAGCGAAAAATCTTGAAGCCCCAGATGCTCTCCTCGCCGTGGGGCGTCCCGTATCGCTCAAGGACGGAGGCAATCTCCACCGCCACTATCATACCGATATTTTTCAAGCTTATCTCCAATCTGACACCTTTGCAGATGTCAATTTAATACTTGCTTCCCCCTGCCAAGAAAGGGGACTTCCTTACAGCAGCACCCGGACGCGGAGCACATCGCTCATGGATTTGATCGAGAGCGCCGTGTCCTCGCCGATGCAGGTGTCCAGGTCAACAATAGTGCAGGCGTATTTGCCGCGGGACTTGTTTATCATGTGCTCGACGTTTATATCCAGCGCGCTTATGAAATCCAGAATACGGGTAAGCATGCGGGGGATGTTGCGGTGGATGACGCAAAGGCGGCAGGCTCCGGAGCGGCTGAGGAATATATCCGGGAGGTTGACAGAGTTTTTGATGTTGCCGTTTTCAAGATAGTCGTACAGCTCGTTTGCCGCCATCACCGCGCAGCGGTCCTCGCTCTCGGGGGTGCAGGCGCCCAGATGCGGCATGGCGATGACATTGGGGGCCTTGAGAATCGTCTCATTGGGAAAATCCGTCACATATTTTGCGACTCTGCCGCTGTCAAGCGCGGCGGTCATTGCGATATCGTCCACAACCTCGGCGCGGGACTCGTTGATTATTCTCACGCCGGTGCGCATCTGGGAAAAGGCCTCGGTACCCAGCATATGGTGTGTGTCCTCGGTATATGGGACATTGATGCTTATATAATCGCTCCGGCGGTAGATGTCCTCCAGCGAATCCGCGTGAATGACCTCGCGCGAGAGGCGCCACGCGGCGTCGACCGACATGAACGGGTCGTAGCCGTAGACCACCATGCCCAGCTCCAGCGCGGCGTTTGCCACCAGCGCGCCCACCGCGCCAAGGCCGATGACGCCGAGGGTCTTGCCCAGAAGCTCAGGCCCCGCGAAGGAGGACTTGCCCTTTTCGACAAGGCCGGGGATCTCCGCGCCCCGGTCGGCGATGGAGCGCACCCAGTCGATGCTGCCAAGAATGTCGCGCGAGGACATGATGAGCGAGCATATCTCCTGCTCCTTGACGGCCTCGGCATTCGCGCCGGGGCTGTTAAAGACCGCGATGCCCAGCTCCGCGCACTTTTCGATGGGGATGTTGTTGTACCCCGCCCCCGCGCGGGCGATGCCGAGCAGCTCCTCGCCAAAGTCATAATTGTGCAGATCCGCGCTGCGGATGAGCATCCCGTCCGGGTTCTGCACGTCACCGCCGACGGTGCAGCCGCGCTTTGTCAGCTCCTCGATCCCGCCGGGGGAGATGGTGTTCATGGTCTTTATTTTATACACGGTGCTTCACCTCAAAATCTTTCATATGCTCCAACAGCGCCTGAACGCCCTCCATGGGCATCGCGTTATACAGAGAGGCGCGCATACCCCCGGCCACCTTGTGGCCCTTGAGGTTTATAAGCCCCTTTGCCGCTGCGCTCTTTACAAACTCTGCGTCAAGCTCAGCGCTCGCGGTGCGGAAGGTGATGTTCATGTCACTGCGGGAATCGCGCTCGGCGTGGGGGATAAACAGGCGGCTGTTATCCAGATAATCATACACAAGCGCGGCTCTTTCGCGCTTTATCCGCTCCATGCCATGGACGCCGCCCTGACTCTCCAGCCAGTCAAGCATCAGCCCCAGCATGTATATGCACCAGCAGGGCGGGGTGTTGATCATCGAGTCGCCCGCGATAAGCTCATCATAGCACATGACCTGCGGTGTGTACGGAAGCTGCCGCCCGGCGAGGGCCTTGTCGAGGATGACGACCGTCAGCCCCGCAGGGGCCATGTTCTTCTGCGCCCCGGCGTAGATAAGGCCGAAGCGGGACACGTCCACCGGCTTTGAGAGAATGTCGGACGACATGTCGCACACGAGCGGCGCGGCGGTTTCGGGCACATAGTTCCACTCTGTGCCGTAGACGGTGTTGTTCGCGCAGTAATAAAAATACTTCGCGCCCTCGCTGAAATTAAGCTCCGACTGCGCGGGGATGCGGTGAAAGCCCTCCGCCGTGCCGTCATAGGCGATGTTGACGCCTCCGTATTTAGTGGCTTCCTTCGCAGCCTTCTTTGAGAAGTTGCCGGTGATGGCATAGTCCGCGCTCCCGCCCTCTATCAGGTTCATGGGAATACCCGCGAATTGCAGGCTAGCCCCGCCCTGAAGGAAGAGAATCTCATAGTTATCAGGCACGCTCAGCGCATTTTTGAGCTTCGCTTTGGTTTCGGCAAAAATCTCCGCAAACATGGGGCTGCGGTGGCTCATCTCCATGACGGATATGCCGCAGCCGTGGTGATCCAAAAGCTCCCGCTGCGCCGTCTCCAGCACGGAGCGGGGCATGATGGAGGGTCCCGCCGAAAAATTATATACTCTTCTTGCTGCCATTGTTTTCATCTCCGAAAAATTGACAAAAAATTATCTGCAAAATTGAATTATACAATAACTGAGCCTGCCCGTCAAACGATTTCGCCTATCAGTTCATCGCCCGAGACGCCCGTGATGCGCACGGGTAAAATCTGCCCTCTCAGCCCCGTACCGGGGACGCTGACGACAAGATAGGTGTCGCTGTGGCCGGAGCAGCGCCCGCCCTCCTCGTGCTCGAAAAGCACCGGCAGGATAAGGCCCACGCTCTCCTGTAAAAAGGCCTGGTGCAGCTCTTCGGCAATAAGCCCGGCCTCGTGAGCGCGCGTTGATTTCACCGCCTGCGTCAGCTGCATGGGCATGCTGTCCGCCGGGGTGCCGGGGCGGCGGGAGTAGGGGAAGATGTGCATTGCGGAGAAGGCGCAGCGGCGGATAAACTCAAGGGTGTCCTGCTGGTCCTGCTCCGTCTCGCCGGGAAAGCCTGTTATCAGATCGCAGGCGATGGCACAGCCGGGGAAGTATTTTCGCAGCAGGCACACCGCCTCATAAAAGCGCGCGGTGTCGTACTTGCGGTTCATGTTCTTGAGCGTCCTGTCGCAGCCGGATTGAAGCGAGAGATGAAAATGCCGGCAGAGCTTATTTGTCGCTGCAATGCGGCGGCAAAAATCCTCGGTTATGACCGTCGGCTCGAGCGAACCCAGACGTATACGCATATCGCCGCAGCCGTTGGCCACGGCCTCAATAACATCGGCAAGGCCGGGCCTGCCGGGCAGGTCCGCCCCATAGGAGGCGACCTCGATACCTGTCAGCACCAGCTCCTTGTAGCCCTCAGCGCTAAGCCTCCGGGCCTCGGCGGCGGCCTCATCCATCGGCAGGCTTCTCAGCCGCCCGCGGGTGTAGGGGATGATGCAGTAGGTGCAGAAATTGACGCAGCCGTCCTGAATTTTGAGCATCGCGCGTGTGCGCCCGGCGAGGGCCCCGGCGGGCAGGCGCTCAATGCTGCGGCGCTTGAAGGGCTCGTCAATGCGCTGCTCCCCCTCGCCGCCGCTGACGGCCTTTTCGACCGCCGCGATAAAATCGCCCCGGTCGGCCGCACCGAAAATGACGCTCGCGCCGAGCTTTTCTGCCTCCTCCGGACTAATCTGCGAGTAGCAGCCGCAGACGCCCAGCACCGCGCCGGGGTTTTCGTCCCGCAGGCGGCGGATGGCCTGCCTCGATTTGCGCCCGGACTCGGCGGTGACGGCGCAGGTGTTGACGACTATCGCGTCCGCAATTTCACCGGCGATGGCGGGGCTGTGCCCGTGGCTCTGGAGCATCGCCTCCATCGCCTGCGTCTCATATTGGTTGACCTTGCAGCCGAGAGTTGTTATAATATACTTCATGTTTTTCTCCGGATAATTTCGATAATATATAAGAAATAGGAGTGTTTGAAACCGTGGAACACTATCTTGATAATTCCGCCACAACAAGGGTCTGCCCCGAGGCGGCGCAGGCCGCGCTTATGGCGATGACCGAGGTTTACGGAAACCCCAGCTCCACCCATACGCTGGGCAGGGAGGCCAAAAAGCTGCTGGATAAATCCCGCGCGCAGGTCGCGGCGGCGCTGGGCTGCGCGCCAAATGAGCTCGTGTTTACCTCCTGCGGCTCGGAGAGCGGCAACTGGGCGCTGCTCGGCGGCGCGGAGAGCATGAAGCGCGCAGGCAGGCACATCATCAGCTCCATGGTGGAGCATGACGCCGTGCGCAAAAGCCTTGACGAGCTTGAAAGCCGGGGCTTTGAGGTCACAAGGCTGAGGCCCGACAGCACAGGGGCCATCCCCGTCTCCGCTGTCATTGACGCGCTCCGCCCTGATACTATACTCGTTTCTCTCATGCTGGTCAACAACGAAACCGGCGCTGTGACGGATATTTCCGCAATTTCCGCCGCGATGAAGGCGGCGGGCTCCAAGGCCCTGCTGCATACGGACGCTGTGCAGGCCTTCATGAAGCTGCCCTTCACCGCCAAAAAGCTCGGCGCTGACATGATAAGCATCAGCGGGCACAAGATTCACGCGCCCAAGGGCATCGGCGCGCTGTATATCAGAAGCGGCCTTCGCCTCAAGCCCTTTATCGTCGGCGGCGGGCAGGAGAATGAGCGCCGCGCCGGGACCGAGGCCATGCCCCAGATAGCCGCCTTTGCTGCCGCCTGTGAGGCGGGCCGCGCGGGGCTTGAGGAAAACTGCCGCCGCATGGCGGAGCTTCGCCAGAGGGCGATGGATACGCTCCGCGCGGGCATCCCGGAGATTCGCTTTATCGAGAGCGCCGCGCCCCACATCCTGAGCCTGTCCCTGCCGGGATTTCGCAGCGAGGTGCTGATGAATTTCCTCGAGGCGCGGGAAATTTATGTGTCAAAAAGCTCCGCCTGCAAAAAAGGCGGGCGGAGCCATGTGCTTGAAGCTATCGGGCTTGACGCGCGGACAATAGACGGGGCGATAAGGGTCGGCCTTTCCCGCTTCACCACCGAGGCGGACATTGACGCGCTCTGCCTCGGCCTTATAGACGCGCATAATACGCTTGCGCACAGGTAAAGGGACTGCACCAA
>ULWX01048580.1_pt1 | contig 12192 bp, 10 predicted proteins | sample 1960851 | NCBI WGS metagenome assembly ULWX01 (sample SAMEA4835826, study PRJEB28245) | human gut metagenome | biome: gut microbiome; material: fecal sample | place: Denmark | collected 2008 | reverse complement strand
GAGCTGGCGGGCATCAATATGCTGCTTGGCGCAGCGGCTGCCGGCGCACGCGCGCTGACCAGCTCTGCAGGCCCCGGCTTTTCGCTCAAGCAGGAGGGTATCTCCTATCTGGTCGCGGCCGACCTGCCGGCCGTTATCATCGACGTTATGCGCATCGGCACCGGTCTGGGCGACATTGCCCAGAGCCAGGGCGACTACTGGCAGCTCACCCGCGGCGGCGGCCACGGCGACTATCACACGATCGTCCTCGCGCCTGCGTCCGTGCAGGAAAACTGCGATATGATGGAGACAGCGTTCGATCTTGCCGAGAAGTACCGTCATCCGGTGCTGGTCGCTTCCGACGCTGCCATCGGCCAGATGGTCGAGGCAGTGGAACTCAAGGAGTTCAAGGAGCACGACATCAACCAGTACGACTGGGCGATCCGCGGCTGCAAGGCTGGTCAGGAACCGCGCAAGATTCAGAATATCTACTACACGGATCCGGAGTATCCGGAGCACCTGCGCGCAAAGTACGACGCGATGGCGGAGAACGAGCAGCGCTGGGAGTCCTACTATGCAGAGGACGCTGATGTGGTCCTCGTGGCCTACGGCATCAGCTCCCGCATCTCCAAGGAAGCGGTGAACATGGCGCGCGCACAGGGCATCAAGCTCGGCCTGATCCGCCCGATTACGCTCTGGCCGTTCCCGGTCAAGGCTTTTGAGACCTGCAAAAACGCCAAGGCGTTCATGACGGTTGAAATCGACATTCTTGGCCAGATGGTAGACGACGTGAAGCTCGCGGTGGACTGCAAGTACCCGGTCGGTTTCTGTGGCACGTTCTTTGGCCTGCCGGAGCCGGACGTGATCATCGAGCAGGCTCTTGCGATGCTGGAAAAGGAGGGGAAATAAATGAAACTCAAAGCTCCCGAAACCGTCTTTTCCACGGCTGGCTTCTGCCCCGGCTGCGGACACGGCCTTGCCTCCCGCCTGATCGGCGAGGTCACAGAGGAACTTGGCATTCAGGAAAAAACGCTGGCCGTCGTGGACGTGGCATGCTGCTCGTTCAACATTGACTACTGGCGCTACGATACCATTATGTCGGCGCATGGCCGCGACATTCCGACAGCGGTCGGCGTTAAGCACATTCGCCCGGAAAACCCGGTCTTCGCCTATCTGGGCGACGGCGCGGCGTACTCCATCGGCATGGCGGAAACCATTCATGCGGCGCTGCGCAACGACAACATCTGTGTGTTCGTCGTCAACAACAGCGTGTTCGGCATGACCGGCGGCCAGATGGCCCCGACCACGCTGCCGCATCAGAAGACCGCGACCTCGCCGCTCGGCAAGGATCCGGCTCGCTATGGCACGCTGAATGTTGTCGATGTGCTGGGCAAGATGGATATCGCCTATCTGGCGCGCGGCGAGCTGGTCGGCGCGGCCGGAATGAACAACTGCAAAAAGCTGATCCGCAAAGCGTTTGAAAAGCAGCTTGCCGGAGAGGGCTTCTCCCTTGTTGAGCTGCTGAGCCCCTGCCCGACGAACCTGAACATGCCGCCGGTCAAGGCCAGAGCGCATGTACACAACGAGATGACGAAGTTCTTCCCGACGGGAGAATTCATTGATAAGGGGGGTAAAGTCTGATGGTTGAAATGATTTGCGCCGGTTTCGGCGGTCAGGGCGTTCTGACGACCGGGCTCATTCTGGCAGAAGCCGGCATGAAGCTGGGCATGAACATTCTCTGGTACCCGTCCTATGGCTCCGAGATGCGCGGCGGTACGGCCAACTGCACGATCAAGTTCTCCGACACCGAGATTGCGAGCCCCTATGCCAAGCAGATCGATATCCTCATGGCCATGAATGCGCCTGCGATCGACAAATTCGAGCACAGCCTGCGTCCGGGCGGTCTGCTGCTGGTCAACAGCTCCCTCGTGCACGACGAGCGTACGTTCCGCGACGACATCAAGGTCGTCAAGGTGCCAATGTCGGAAATCGCGGCGCAGTACGAGAATCCGAAGGGCGCCAACATCGTCATGATGGGCGCGCTCGCGGCCAACTCCGACCTGTTCAAGCCGGACGATCTGGAGCGGCTGATTAACGAATACTTCGAAAAGAAAGGAAAAATCAATCCGAAGAACGCGCTGTGCTTCCGCGCGGGTGTGGAAATCCACTGAGTGTCCGGACGGATTGAAAGGGAATATCCCGGAGGATGACGCCTCCGAGGCAGGAATAATAGGAGGAGACTGTGTTTGAGTAATCTGGACCTGGGCATTATTCTGCTCTATCTGGTCGGCATGCTGGCCATCGGCATTTATGCCAGCCGCAGGCAAAACAGCATGGAAGACTATTATGTGGCGGGCAGAAAATGCGGACCGATCTCGATCATGTGTTTGTGGATGTCCGCCTGGATCGGCGGCGCGTCCATCACCGGCACGTCTTCCAAGGCTTATGAGCTGGGGATTACGGCAGTCTGGTATGTGTTCATTATTGTGATCGGCACTGTGCTGTTCGCCGCCGTGATGACCAAACCGGTCAAGCGGATCGGCGACCGGATGCGCAACCTCACATTCCCCGATTTTATTGAAAGCCGCTACGACTCCAAAACACGCGTCGCCACGACGGTTACGACGATACTGGCCTACGTCGCTTACACGGCGAGCCAGTTTGTCGCCGGAGCCAGCATGCTGAACCTGCTCACTGGCTGGTCGCTGCCCGCGTGCTTTCTCATCACGACGGTCGTCATCGTCGTCTATACGGCCATCGGCGGCCTGCTCGCCGTCACCTATACCGACATTGCGCAGATGCTGCTGCTGGTGATCGGCGTGGTGGTGCTGGCCGTGCCCGTGTCCATGAACGTCATGCACACGGAGAATCTGAGCTTTCAGGCGCTGCCGGAGAGCTATTTTGATATCGGCGCGTGGGGCTGGCCGACCATCTTCGCGCTCGCGCTGTCCACGATCTTTTCCTTTTTTACGTCGATGGACAGCTATACCAAGGTGTTTTCCGCGCGGGACGACAAGGCCGCATGGCGCGGCACGATGCTTGCGGCGCTGGGCAGTCTGGTCATTGCGGTGTCGGCGACCTATCTGGGACTCGTCGCGCGCGTTGCCGTGCCCGGACTGGAGTCCGGCTCTGGGTGCCTGACGGCACTGGTGTTGGAAAAATTTCCGGCGGGCGTCAAGGGTCTTGTGATCGTGGCAATCCTTGCCGCCATCATGTCTACCGGCGACGTGTGCGTGCTGACGGCGTCGTCCAACATCACGCGGGACATTTACCAGCGGTATATCAACCCCAAGGCCTCCAACAAACGGATGATGGTGATCAGCGTCATCAGCTCGTTTGTGATCGGCGGCGTCAGCGCGCTCTTTGCGTGGTACAAGCAGGACATCGTCGATGTGCTGTTCATTGCTTTCACCATCAATTCTGCCGGCCTGTTCCTGCCAACGGTCTGCGGTCTGTTCTGGAAACGCTCCAATTCCAACGCCGCCTTCGCATCCATCCTCACGTCGCTTGCCGTCGTGGTGCTGTGGTATGTGCTCGGCGCGGTCACGGATGTTGCGCTGTTCCGGATCGACTCGCTCTGGCCGGCGTTCTTCCTCTCCGCCGCGGTCTATCTGATTCTCTGCTTCACGCACAGGCAGACGCCGGAGGAGCAGAGCAGGGCGGAAGCCTTTTACGCGGCGAAGTGAGCGGCTGAAACACAACAAAGCAACGGAGAAAAGATACTATGGAACGTAACGTAACAATGCCCCTGCAGGGCGTCAAGGTCGTGGAACTGGCGACGGTCGTCGCCGCGCCGACTACCTCTCGCATGCTTTGCGCCTACGGTGCGGACGTCGTCAAGGTGGAGAACCTGACGGGCGACGAGATGCGCTGGGCCGGGGAGTGGGAAAACGTGGTCTGTGAGGACGACAAAAACCCGCTGTTCACCATCCAGAACAGCGGCAAAAAGCTCACGGCCATCAACCTGAAAACCGCGGCGGGCAAGGAAGCGCTTCTTCGCCTGCTGGAGGACGCGGACGTGTTTTTGACGAATGTCCGCATGCCGTCCCTGAAACGGCTCGGCCTGGATTACGATACGCTGCACAAGCGGTTTTCGGGCTTGATCTACGCACATTTTTCCGGCTTCGGCGCCAAGGGACCCGACGCGGCGAAGCCCGGCTTCGACAGCACGGCTTTCTGGCTGCGCAACGGGCCTTTGGCCGACTGGCAGCCGCCCGGAAGCTTTCCGTTCACGCCGACCTACGCCTTTGGCGACATGTCCACAAGCTCGGTGTTTCTGTCCGGCATCCTGATGGCGCTGCTGGGCCGCGCGCAGACGGGCAAGGGCACGTTCGTGACCACCTCGCTCATGGCGAGCGGCATCTGGTGCAACGCCATCGGCGTCGTCTCGCATCAGGAGCAGTTCGGCGGCGCGCGCCCCATCGACCCGCTGCGCCCGTCGGATCCGTTCAGCCACTTTTACCGCTGCGGCGACGGGAATTACATTGGCGTGTTTGACAATGAATACGGCCGGGATCTGCCGAAGTTTGCGGCGCTGTTCGACATGCCGGATCTTCTGGAGGATCCGCGCTGTGCGTCGCTCGCATCGCTGGCCGAGACCGACGCTGTGGCCGAAGTGGTCACGCGGCTCAACGCGCTTTTCCTGACCAAAACGAGCGAAGAATGGGTCGCATATCTGGAGGAGAACAACGTCTCCTGCGAGCGTATGCGCACGATCCGCGACGTCAGCTCTGACCCGCAGGCGATCGCCAACGGCTATGTCCGGCCGGTCACGTTCCCGGACGACCTGACGGTGATGATGCCGTGCCCGCCGGTGCAGTTTTCCGAGTACGAGATGCGGGACTATACCCCCGCAGGACACATCGGCACGGATACCGAAGCGGTGTTCCGTTCGCTCGGCTATACCGACGACCAAATTGCTGAAATGCGCGCCGACGGCGCCATTCGCTGAAACAACCGAAAGTACAGGGAGGAATTCCGATATGAAAATCGTTCTTGCAGAAGTCCCATATACGAAAGACCGGGACATCAGCGTTGAAAAATCCTGCTGCCCGGAGGGCGCGGAGCTGACGATCGCCGTTTACGACGAGCACAGCGACAACAACGAGGCGTTTTACAAGGAAATCGAAGACGCGGATATCATCATTAACGGCTATGTCTACTTCGGCAAAAAAGAGATCGACGCCATGAAGCACTGCAAGGTTATCTCGTTCCAGTCCACGGGCTACAACGAGGCGGACCTGGAGTACGCGGCCTCCAAGGGCATCGCGGTCTGCTCTATCCTTGACTACTGCACGCAGGAGACGGCGGAAAACACCATGGCGCTGATGCTCAATCTGCAGCGCGCCATCCGGCAGTATGACCGCAGCGTCCAGCAGGACAAGGTCTGGGACTACAGTGTGGTGCAGCATCTGCGTCGCATCGAAGGTCAGGTCATGGGCATTGCCGGCCTCGGCCGCATTGGCCAGTCCGTTGCGAAAAAGGCGAAGGGCTTTGACATGGAGGTCATTGCCTACGACCCGTATCTGCCGCCGGAGATCGCCGAGAAGCTCGGCGTTAAGCTCGTCGATTTTGACACGCTGCTGGCGGAGGCCGACGTCATCTCCATTCACATGAACCTGACGGAAGAAAACTACCACATGTTCAACAAGGAGACGTTCCGGAAGTGCAAGAAGCAGCCCATCATCGTCAATGAGGGCCGCGGCGCACTCATCAGCGACGACGATCTGCTTTGGGCGCTGGAAGAGGGCTACGTGCGCGGCGCTGCGCTGGACATGCTGGAATCCGAGAACCCGGATCTCAACAACTGCAAGCTGCTCGGCCGCGACGACGTGCTGCTCACGCCGCACTCCGGCTACTTCTCCGACACCTCCAACTATCTGGTGGCCAAGCTCTCCATGGACAACGCCCTGTATTATTACAACGGCGAATATGACAAAGTCAAAGTGATCCGCAATGGCGTAAACGCCTGATTGAACCAAGCTGTTTTTCTCATCCTCTTTTCTGTTTCTCTCTTTTTTCGCGTATCATTTTTCCATCTCGGCCGGAAACGTTCCGGCCAACACACTCCCGTTTCCGGCCGGACTTCTCGAAGTCCGGCCGGATTTTTTTGGCTCTTTAGAGACAAAGAACCACCAGCTCTGCTGGTGAGGGGAAAAGCTTATAGCAATAAAAATCCTCCAATGATAGGATAGTGAAGGTTCGCCAACCGCACTACAATCAAAGGAGGATTGTCATGAAAGATGACATAAACAGTTTATCGCACTCGAAGTGGAGATGCAAGTACCATATAGTGTTCGCCCCAAAGTACCGGAGAAAAGAGAATTACGGAGATATCCGCAAGGATATTGGAGTAATACTTCGGAAACTGTGCGAACAGAAGAACGTGGAGATAATAGAGGCGGAATTGTGCCCAGACCACATCCATATGTTGGTGAGCATACCACCAAATCTTAGTGTAGCGCAGTTTGTAGGATATCTGAAGGGGAAGAGCGCCCTGATGATATTCGACAGACATGCAAATCTGAAGTACAAATACGGAAACAGACATTTCTGGTGCAGAGGCTACTATGTAGACACAGTAGGGAAGAATGAGAAGAAAATAGCAGAATACATACGAGAGCAGCTGCAAAGCGATATTATGGAAGACCAGATAAGTCTGAAAGAGTTCGTTGACCCGTTTACGGGTAAAAAGAATAAGTAGGCGTAAAAACAGGCCGCTTTAGCGGCGGCATGTAAATGACTATGCGATTGGCGAACTTTTTCATGCGTCTTGAGACGCGGCTAGCATCAGGCCCTTCTAGGGCCTTCACAAACCACGCGTTTTACGCGTGGTTTTGATTGTATGCGAGCGGCCGTCCTTGACAGCCGTTTGCGCCGTTACTATACTAAAAGAAGATGCCGTTTCGATGCCGGAACGATGTATTCTGCAAGCGAAGAAAGGGAGGTGGCCGGATGATCCGGATTCTGATCGTAGACGATGAAAAGCCGATCTGCGACCTCATCAAAATGAGCCTGACAAAGGCGGGTTATTCGTGCACCTGTGTGTACGACGGTATGGCGGCGGCGGACCTGTTGGATGAGACGGTGTACGACCTGATTTTGCTGGACGTGATGCTGCCGAACGTGGACGGGTTCGAGCTGATGGAGTACATCCGCCCGCTCGGCATTCCGGTGATCTTCCTCACAGCGAAAAACTCCGTGAACGACCGCGTGCGCGGCCTGCGCATGGGCGCGGAGGACTATATCGTAAAGCCCTTTGAGGTGATCGAGCTGCTCGCGCGCGTGGATGTGGTGCTCCGGCGCTACAATAAGACGGACAGCGTGCTGGAGATCGGCGGACTGCGTATCGACACGCGTGCCATGCGCGTCTACCGCGGCGAGGAGGAGATCAGCCTCACGCACAAGGAATATGATCTGTTGCTGTTTTTCGCGCGCAACCCCGGCACGGCGATCTATCGCGAGACGATCTACGAGCACGTCTGGGGCGGGGAGTACAGCTACGGCAGCAAGACCGTGGACCTGCACATCCAGCGCCTGCGCAAGAAGGTCGGCTGGGAAAACAAGCTCCGCGCTGTGAACAAGGTTGGCTACCGCCTGGAGGCATAACAGGATGAAATTCCGTGTCAAACTCACGCTGACGATCATTATCCTGCTCGCGCTGGCCTACGGCGTGGGCGGCAGCCTGATGATCTCGCTGTCGTTTTCCAGCGCCATGGCGCGCGAGCAGGATAATGCTGTGCAGACGTATAAAATGATCGTGGATGTGCTGCAGCTTGCCGATGAGGGCGCCGCTCAGACGACCGCGTATACCGTCACACGGGTGCTGAACCAACTGCAAGGGGGCATGGGGGCGGCTGTGCGCATCACGATGGGCGGCGAGAGGATCGACAGCGGCAGCATTACGCTGTTTGAGCATGCCCCGGTATGCACCGAGGAGGAAACTTGCAGCATGGCGGTCTATGCGGCGGAGGATGGAAAGCACTATCTGCTGCTCAATGCACTGCTGAACAAAGCAAATTCCTTTTCTGTGGATTTGGCCTTTGATGTGTCGGACGTGTACGCGGCGCGTCAGACGCAGCAGCGCGCCTACCAGACCACGTTTGTGCTCCTGATCGCGGCAGGGGCGGTGCTGTCCTGGGCGGCGGCGTATCTGCTGACGCGGCCGCTCGGCGCGCTTTCACGCGCGTCGCGGGAACTGGCCAATGGCAACCTCGCCTACCGGGCAAAGGTGCGCTCCAGAGACGAGGTAGGCGCGCTTGCGCGGGATTTCAACGAGATGGCGGAGCAGTTGGAGGCGGACGTCGAGCAATTGCAGGAGGCTATGGCGGTGCAGGAGCGCTTCATGGCCGACTTTTCGCACGAGATGAAAACGCCGATGACCTCCATCATAGGCTATGCCGATCTGCTGCGCAGTCAGGTGCTCAGCCCGTCAGAGCAGATGGATGCGGCGAATTATATTTTCTCCGAAGGCCGGCGTCTGGAAAGTCTCTCTCTGAAGCTACTGGATATGCTCTCGCTTGGCCGCTCCGGACTGAAGCTTGTCCCGTCCAGCCCCGCTGCGCTGGTGTCGGGGGTGGCGGAGCATCTCAAGACCGTGTATGTACGGCAAAACATCCAGATCCAGTACCGCTGCACGGAGGGCGTGTGCCTGCTGGAGCCGGACTTGGTGAAAACGCTGCTGGTGAACCTGCTGGACAACGCGCGCAAGGCGCTTGATGCCGGCGGGAACATCTATGTGCTGCAGGAGATGCTGCCGGACGGCTGCCGCATCCGCGTGCTGGACAATGGCCGCGGCATCCCGCCGGAGGCACTCTCGCACCTGACGGAGGCGTTTTACCGCGTGGACAAATCCCGCTCGCGCGCACAGGGCGGCGCGGGACTGGGGCTGTCGCTGTGCAACGAGATCGTGCACCTGCACGGCGGCACGATGCAGTTTGAAAGCCGTGTCGGTAACGGCACGGTTGTCACCGTGGAGCTGAAGGGAGGCAGAGCATGAAACAGGGACGCACCCTCCTTGCCTGTCTGCTCACGGCGGCGGCCGTCGTGGGCGGTTTCTTCCTGCCGGAACTGGTGGCGGCGGTGCAGGAGCGCACGGCACAGCCCGTACAGGTGGAGACCGGCCCGGTGCAGTTGTTTTCCGCATCGGCGCTCAGCCTGCGCGAAAAGCTCATGCTCATGAGCACGGGGAGCGTGGAATGGGTCGAGCTGGAGCGCGGGCGGAATCTGGACGAGGACGCGGCGCTCGCGACCGCCCGCGCCTATGCAACAGGCTTTTCCCGGGCGGCAATGGACGGGCTCACAGTCTCGGCGCAAAACGCGGTGCCGTATTACAACATGTTTTCCGATACCGGGGCGTCTTTTTATATTTGGGAGTGCTATTTCATTGCGGCAGATGGCAGCAGCCTCTGGATCTGCCTTGACGATGAGACCGGCTGCCTGCTGCAGCTGTCGTGGGTCAACGGCCGGCAGGCCAGCGATGAGCTTAGCTGGGCCAAGCGCGTCTATGCCGCGCGGGACTATCTCATGGATGTGTGCGCCGCGGCGTTGGGAACGGTGTATGACGGCAGCAGCTACGCGGAGGAGCCAAGCCAGAACTTGATGCTGGATGAAATGTCCGGCCAGCTCATGTACTGCCACCTGTATGAGCCGGAGACGGACGAGGTGTTCGACATCCCGCTCTGGTATAATGAGGTCAATTTTTATTTCAACATGTTCCCATGATGCCGTTTTGATGCTGCAATGTTGCCGGCTCGATTGGAATCCCTTTTATGATGTTCGCAGAACAACGAACAACATAGAAGGGGTTCTTTTTATGCAACAGACCATTTCATCCAACGAATTTGTCCCGGTGATTCTGGGCGGAGATATCACGGCCTACAGTCTGGCGCGTGCGTTTCACGAGGCGTACGGCATCCGCCCGGTCTCGGTGAGCCGGCTGCACAGCGAGATGATCTCGCGATCCGGTATTTTGGAGAACATCGTGATGCCCGATCTGGAGAACACGGCGCTGTTCGCGCAGCGCCTGTGCGGCGTCGCGGCGCGATATCCCGGAAGGCGGTGTATCCTGCTCGCCTGCGGCGACTGGTACGTCCGCCTGATCGCGGAGCACCGCGCGGCGCTGGAGGAGCGCTTCATCATCCCGTACATTCCGCTGGAGCAGATGAACCGGCTCGTGCGCAAGAATTCGTTTTACCGCCTGTGTGCGGAACTGGGCATCCCGTACCCGAAGACGGTCGTCTGCGACTGCGCGGCTATTGAGCTGCCGGAGCTGCCGTTCGGTTATCCCATCATCGCCAAGCCCGCCGCCTCGGCGGAGTACCACTACGCGCAATTTCCGGGGAAACGGAAGGTTTACCGCTTGGAGAACGAGACGGAGCTGCGCGATCTTCTGCGGCGGCTGCGCGCGTGTGCCTATCCGGGGAAATTTCTCCTGCAGGAATTCGTCCCCGGCGACGATACGAGTATGCGCATCCTCACGTGCTACAGCGATCAGAGCGGGAAGGTGCGCTTTCAGTCGAGCGGCCATGTGCTGCTGGAGGATCACGCGCCGATGGGCGTCGGCAACCCCGTCGCCATCCTGAAGGACTGCAACCGGCAGGTGATGGAGGACGCCAAGCGCCTGCTGGAGCACGTCGGCTACACGGGCTTTTCCAACTTCGACATTCGCTATGACGCGCGCGACGGCAGCTATAAATTCCTCGAGATCAATACCCGCCTTGGCCGCAGCAACTACTATGTCACCGCGGCGGGCGACAATGTGGCGCGCTGGCTGGTGGAAGACCTGCTGCGCCACGCGCTGCCGGAGCACGGCGCGCCCGTCCTCGCGGAGAACACGGACAGTCTCTACACCGTCGTGCCGCGCAGCGTGATTCTGGACTATGTGCGTGACCCCGCGTTGCGCACGCAGGTCAGCGCGCTCTGGGACGCGGGGAAGGCGGCAAACCCGTTGGACTACGCCAGAGAGACAAGCCTGGAACGGCGGCTGTATGTCCATTATTTTCTCTGGAAGCAGCGGCGGAGCTTTCTCCGCACGCAGGGAACAGCGGGAAAGGAGGGATGCGTATGTGCGGCATTGCCGGTTTCGCAGATGGGCGTTTGACCTACGACCCGGCGCAGGCGCTGCGCGCCATGGCGGACGCCATCGCGCACCGGGGGCCGGACGCGGAGGGGCACTTCCTGGAAAATGAAGTGGGAATGGCGTTTCGCCGTCTTTCGATCATCGACCCGGCGGGCGGCGGCCAGCCGCTGTACAGCGAGGACGGACAAATCGTCCTCACCTGCAACGGCGAGATTTATAATTTCCAGGACCTGCGCGCGGATCTGGAGCTGCGCGGCCATGTGTTTGCCACGAAGTCCGACGCCGAGGTGGTACTGCACGGGTATGAGGAATACGGCGAAGATATTGTGCAGCATCTGCGCGGGATGTTCGCCTTTGTGCTCTACGACCGGGCGGCACGCAAATTTTTCGGCGCGCGCGACCCGTTCGGCATCAAGCCGCTGTATCTCTATCAGCGGGGCGGCACGTTTCTCTACGCCAGCGAGTTCAAGGCGTTTTTGCCGCACCCGCAGTTTCGCCGCGCGCTCAACGAAAAATGGCTTTCGACGTATCTCTGCTTTGAATACGTCCCGTGCAGCGAGACGCTGTTCGCGGACGTGCATAAGCTCCCGCCGGGGCACACGGTTACCTATGAAAACGGCACGCTGACGACAAAGCGGTATTTCACCCCGGCATATGAGATCCGGCGCGGCAAGCCGCTCTCCGCATGGGCGGACGAGCTGGAGGCCGTGTTTGCCGACTCATGCCGGGCGCACCGCGTCAGCGACGTGCCGGTGGGCTGCTTCCTCTCCAGCGGTGTGGATTCCGCATGGGTGACGCGCATGGCTGGACCGGTGCGCGCGTTTTCCATCGGTTATGCGGAACAGCAGTACAGCGAGCTGCCCGCCGCTGTAGAGACGGCGCGGCGCCTTGGCATCCCGTGTGAAACGACGGAAATCACGGCGGAGGATTTCTTCGCCGCCGTCCCAACCGTGCAGTGGCACATGGACGAGCCGCTGCCGAATCCGTCCGCGATTCCACTCTACTATCTGTCGCGCCTCGCGGCGCAGAAGGTGAAGGTCGTCCTCTCCGGCGAGGGGGCGGACGAGCTGTTCGGCGGCTACAGCATGTATCAGGAGGGACTTATGTTTTCGCGGTATGCGCACGTGCCGCAG
>ULWX01025827.1_pt1 | contig 12199 bp, 10 predicted proteins | sample 1960851 | NCBI WGS metagenome assembly ULWX01 (sample SAMEA4835826, study PRJEB28245) | human gut metagenome | biome: gut microbiome; material: fecal sample | place: Denmark | collected 2008 | reverse complement strand
GCCAGCCACAGCCCATTCAAAGTCCTGCGCTGTGATGGATTGCCTTTTCCACGAATTGCAATGTAATTCATCTTTGGAACATTTACAATTTGCGGCTTATTTTTAGGGATATAAAGCTCTTTATATTCCTTTTTGAAGTCAAATGCCATATTTCTCTGCTCCCTTACAAATTTAAATTTTTACCCCGCCGGCTGGGATTTATGTTCCGCCATAATAACAATGTTGAAACACTTAGCGAAATCACCTAAAAGACAAAACCGCACCTTATTTCAAGCCCGCACTTATTTCAGGCCAGCCAGGGCATCCATACGGGTCCGGATATCATGGCGCACTTCAGATTCCCGCAGCTCCAGCAGCAGCTGATGCAGGTCCGGATAACATTTCCCAAGGGAACATCCTTTGTCCTTCACCCACTCTTCCAGTACGGTCAGCGCCATATTCCGGTTATTGACTACAGGCGCCTTCAATGCGGTTTGAATCAGCCTCACACCCATCCCGGGACGGTTTTTCAGATGCTGTATCATATAGACCAAAATCCGGTAGTCCGTAAAGGCCTCTCCTAATCCCATCTCATCCGCGCTCCCGGCGGCCATTTCATCCAATGGAAGTTTTTCCTCAAACAGGTGGATTAGCCTTACGGCATATTCCTCCTCAGACATGAGCAGGTCTATATAATGGTAATTTCGTTGGAAGTCCTCATTGATTGCAGCCATAGCGTAAGGTGCGTAGTCCAGGCCCAGCTGCTTTGCCAGCCGCAGACTTTCCCCGCGCTCCATATCCCTTTGCAGAACCAGCATGCAGCCCCTGCTTTTTAACAAACGCTCCGCTGCCAGGACTACAGGCTCCATTTTATTGTCCCTGGCATAGTCCAGAATCTGGGCAGCCACTGCGTATTCTGCTGCCGTCAAATCAAATCGGCCGCTTTGGCGCAGGAAGGATATCAGAACCTGCTCCGGATTATCGCATGCAGAGATTCCCCTGACCGGACCCTCGTCTAACAGCCCGGACATCAGCCCGGACATGGAGATGTACTGTTCCCTGGTCATCTCTTCTTCCAGCAGCTGGGCGCAACGTGCCTTTTGAAAACATTCCAATGCAGAGTAGGCCGGAAGGACTGTGTTATCCCATCCCTCAGACAGAATCCACCTTTCCATCTCTTCGTCCACCGGGGTAAGCCGCTCCACCGCATGGATTCTTCCCCATCCTCTCACCTTCCTGGCAGCTTGATAAATCTCCAGCTCCGGATTATCCCATGACTGCATAAGGAATAGGGCGAAAATCGTGAATTCGTCGGAACAGGCTAACTCACGTACTGCTTGCTTAATCTCCTCATTTCCATTTGTATTAAACAATTCCAGCAAAGCCATGCCAAACTTTACTTCCTCCCGGTGAGTGCCGCCCAGCATCAAATCCCTGCCCAGCTGATAGAGCTTACCAGCTGCAAGTTCTTCCTGATGTCCAATGATGTATTGCTGAATCTCGTCAATAGCGCCAATCATGCAGCCTGTCTCACAGAATCTCCTCACCAGCTCCCGGGCCCCGCCTGCGTCATCCCGGTTTGCGGCACATACAGCCTGTTCCAGCAATTCCACGCCTTGTGCACTGTTGGACGTATGAAAAATCGCTATCCCGTCCATGGCACCATCCGCAAAGTGAATCTTTTCTGCATTGGGCTTCGGCAGGCTGAAGCCCTTCGGAAGCATTCCCTCCGATGTCAATGCGCGGTGGATTAACTCATACAATGACTCCATCTGTTTATTCCTCCTCCATTCAATACCATGACACCAGTATAGCATGACTTCTGCCCTTTTTACTCCTCAAAATCTTTTTTCTGTAGCTTTTTGGCTATCTGGATTGTATTATCAATGAAAGGGTGGTGAGAGGATGGAAAAGGACAAGGAGGATTTTCAACTGGCCATGATTGAACGCTATTCAGATATGGTATACCGGTTAGCTTATTCCTTGGTAAAACAAAAGTTTGACGCGGACGACATACATCAGGAGGTATTCATCCGTTATCTGCGGAAAAAGCCAATATTTCAAAACCAGGAGAATGAAAAAGCCTGGTTCCTGCGTGTCACAATCAATTGCTGCAAAAATCATTGGAAATCGGCCTGGATGAGAAAAATCACCGGGTTGGGACCGGAGGATTCCGGCACTGTGTTCGAACTGGAGGAACGGGACCTGACAGTTATTGAGGCAGTGAAAAAGCTTCCGGAAAAATATAGGATTGTGGTGCATCTATTTTACTATGAGGATATGTCCGTGGATGACATCAGCAACACAATTGGCGTAAAGCCTTCCACGGTACGGACCCGGCTTACCAGGGCAAGGGATATGCTGAGAAGGAGGTTGGAGGAAAGATGATGTTTCGTGAAGATTATAAAAATGCATATGATAAAATCAGGCCTAACCAAAACAGTGTGGACTGTATCCTGTCCGGAGCAGGAAGAAAGTGCCGTAACAGACGCTTCATATGGAAAACTGCCATTACAGCAGTTTGCTGTATCTGTATCTGGAATGTCCTTCCTGTCTGCGCTGCCAATATTCCGGGATTTTATAAGGTGATTGAATCCATTTCTCCCGGAATGTCCGATTTGTTTTTACCGGTACAAAAGCAGAGCACCAGCCAGGGAATCATCCTGCAGGTGGAGGCCGTGAATCTGGTGGAAAACCGGGCAGAAATTCTTCTGTCTTTAAAAAATGCAGAAGGATTTGACCGGATGCAGGGAAAAGCTGATTTATTTGACAGCTATGGTTTAAAGAGTTATGGGGCTGACAGCAGTCTGGCTGGGTGCAGCTTTATCCAGTACAATGAGGCGGAGGAAAAGGCATATTACTTGTTATCTGTACAGGCAAATGATGCATTTGACCGTAACAAGCTGACATTCTATGTGCACAGCCTGTTGTGCGGCATCACTCAGGAAGAACGTGACATTGGCATGGACCGCTTACAGAATCACGGGGAGACTAAAAGCGTTTTTGTGTCGGGAAGCGGGGGCAGCTCTCAGGCCATTTCCCCGCATTTAGATGTGCTGGACGGAAAAAAGGAGCCGGATGATCCACGCAGGACGTTCCAGGTGCTTTCGTCAGAGGGACCGGACAGTTGTAATCCGGATGACTTTACAGTCACTGGGCTGGTGTATGAGGATGATATTTTACGGCTGCAAATTTGCATGGGAGATAATACAAAGGCAGACAGGCATGTACAGCCATTTCTTGTGGATGGTCAGGGCAGGGAACGCCATGAAGATTACTCCGTGAGCTGGAAGGAGGAAACCGGGAATTCCAGATACACATATTATGAGTTTTGGTTTGTGGGTCCTTTTAATCAGCTGGAGGATTATAGGCTGTACGGTATATTCCATAACTCAGGTGAGCTAATTGAAGGTGATTGGACAGTTACATTCCGGCTGGAATCATAAGCTGTCAATGGATATTCTAGTTATGCCCGCCTTATGGCGGGCTTAACTACATCCATCCGAACTCAGGTATGCTCCGGTGACGGAGTATAAACCGATTTCCGCCCATCAACCTCCATCAATACGGAACAGGCCGGCAGTTCCTTTTCCCCGAACCGGACCGGCTTATCGCTGAAATTAGCCACTGCCCGCAGATTCTCCCCATATTCTGTCATTTGTACCAGGCCGTCCTCTGTCAGGTATTGGAAGTCCGTCATTTCCCTCGCAGCCGCTTTTTGGCTGAAGCCGGACCATACGGTGGTATGGCGGACCAAATCGTCTTTGTACTCCTTCCATTGTTCCCCGTCCAGATGATACAGGGGCGGAACATCATACAGAACTTCCCGGACCATGCGCTGCCCGGTAAGTCCCTGAATCTTAAACGTAGACCAGTCCCAATGATAACTGGTGATAACCGAATCATGATAGACCAGCCTGAACAGCGGGACATCATATCCCGGATTTGCAAACAATGTATAATACTTGTCCTTTATAGGAATCCGTTTGGAAAAATGTTCCGCTACCCCGCCCTTGGGATTGTAGTATCTTCCAATATAAAACTCACTGTCCCTGTTATTCTTCATGTCTTCATCCATCCATGAAAAGCTCTGCATCTCGATTCCATGGGCAAATGCAATGGTGGATGCCGCAAAGTCGTTGCCGCCCTCCGAACCAATCACCATCCGGAACTGATTCCGGATATAAGCCATCCGCTCCAGACGGGCCTCCATGTCCTGCCGCTGCGTCGTTATATGCTCCGGTGTATAATCATCATATATTTCCCCGGTGGCATCACAGTCTATGAACCAGGAATTAAAGGGCAGATTATGCTTCATAATCCCCTGCATCCGTTCCTTTACTGCCGTGAGCGACAATGTGGGGTTGAGTTTACGTCCCACTCCCTGGAACCCCTTCACGCTGTTTCCATCTTTGTCAGTGACTGTGGCCTTTTCATAGAGAGACGCATCATCAAACCGGGCTGTAATCCACTGTTCCTGTCCCGGTTCATGTATTGAGTGATAGGAATCATAGCTGCCAATCAGATAACCGGCATCTGCCGCCGCCTTTACAAGCTCTGGCTTTGCATAGGCCTGTTCCCAGCTGTTAAGCCCAATCCAGGCCCGGCCGATACCTGCTTCCTGTAATTCCTCCACGAATCCAACCGTATCCCCATGCATCCAGCGGTCCGGGTCTTTGAATACCAGCGGCAGATTAGCAGCAAGCATTTGTTTATTGGCCTGAATACGCTCAGAGTCGTTTAAGCTTCCATACCCCCTGTCCAAATAGACATCCAGCTTGGGCGTTGTTTCGGTAAACACGGATGGATTGTAAAAATCAGGCTGCACCAGCATATGGCTCAGATAATTGCAGATTACATTTTTCTGGTATTCCGCCACATAATCCTGCGAACCAATCTCCTGAAGTGCCGACAGGTACTCTGCCGTTCCCCCGTCCCTGGGCTGCCGCTCCCCAAACACCCTGGTATACTCAATAACCGGGGTGTCAAACGACTCCCTGAACGCCTTCCAGTCCACGTCCTCCGGCGAGATTACACGTTCCCCCCACAGATAGATAAAGGGCGCGCCAAAAAGCTTCCCGATATCCGGATTATCGTCTGCTTTCTGCTCCAGTGTAACAAATGTCCCCTTCTCCTGCACATATCTCCGGTATATTTTAGCCACACTTACAGGGTTATTTTCCGTCAGATAAATGCGAAACCGTTTTGTCTTTTCCTTCTCAATCGCCGGGTATTCATAACGAACATCAAAGGCCAGGTCCGGCTGTGTCTGAAATTCCAGCATGGTATGGAATGGATTTTCCATGATAAATAACACTGCATAATCCCCGTGAACCTCTGCCCAAAACGGCATGGACAGTTTCTCCATCACGGGAAATTCCTGCCCCTCCAGATATTCTTTCCAGACCGGGTCATCCGCCGGAACCCGTTTGCCCTCTCCAAAGGGAAGGTAATAGCTGTCTGCCAAAACCCCGGGCCATGAAAACCCGTTGTCCTGAGCTGTCAGGGAAGTGATGGATACGCTCAGATAGTCTTCTGCCTGTTTTACGGAAACAGATACCTCATCCCCGGGATACTCCCACGTAATCCTATCCCCATCCGTTTTATATTGTTCCACAGTTCGTTTCTTGTCCGCTGCATTTACCTGCACCGTCCCATTCTCCGTGTGCAGGTAAATGGAAAAACTTTCCGGATTGATTTCAGGGTCAAACCCAATCCCATGTACCGGTTCCGGCACATCCTGTCCCTGTTGGCGTTCCTGTATGTCTGTCCTGCGTTTACCGTCACCCGGGCTGCTGACCGTGCATCCGGTCAGCACAAGGGCCATCAACAGACTGCTGCAGCGGAATAAAATATGGTTTCGCTTCATCTTTGCTCTCCTTTTCTGTCAAATCATTCTGACGCCAATCACTATACATCCATGATGTGACATTCATTTGACAAAAATAGAAAATCAAAAAATGATGGCAAACCAGATTATACCATCCCGCACTTCACAGACAGCCGTATATCCGCACCGGTCCGCAATCCGCTTCACAATCGCAAGACCCAGTCCGGTCCCTGCCAGGGACTGGTTGCGCGAAGAATCGCCTACATAAAACGGTTCCCAGATTCGGTCCGTGTCCAATCCTTCCTGCTGAATCTGATTGGTTATGGTGAACCGGCAGACAGAACCATTTTTCTGGAGGCAAATATCAATCACGCCGCAAGAAGCATACTTAACCGCATTGGACAGAAGATTGGAAAATATGGTGCTGACCAGACCTGCATTTCCCATAATCGTCAGTCCCTGCTGGATGGAGGTATGGATTTCCAGGTGAGAATCCGCGGACATATTCCGCCGTTCCATCACCGCGCGGTGCGCCTCTATCTCCTCCGCCAGAAGCCGGTCAAGCTCCACTGTTTCACCGGGATATTCCTTTTGTCCAATCCGCGACAGGGCAAGGAGCCGTTCCGCCAGCTGTGACATCCGGTGATTCTGGCGGATAATCGTATCCAGAAAGGTTCCGTCATCCAGGCCGTCCCTGATTCCGGCAGCATACATTCCTACCAGAGAGATGGGGGTTTTCAAATCATGGGCCACATTATCCAAAAGTTCTTCCATCTGCCGGTTTTTATCCAGCAGCATATTCTGATACTGTTCCAGGCTGCTGCTCATCCGGTTCATACTGTCCGCCACTGACTCCAGCTCATCGCCGGTGCGTATATCAAGCAGCTCATGACATGTATGGGAGGATATATCTTCGGAAAACTTCTCCATCTGTTTCAAAGGATTGGTAATATGGCGCACAAGTATATACATAAGAACCGCTGCCAGCAGAGAGGATGCAATACACAGAATGACCAGAAAATAGTTAACAATTCCCACGGCTTCGCCTGTGTCAGGTACAATGGCCGCAATGGCAAACATACCGTTTTCCGTCGGAATGTATTCTGCCAGAATACCATAATTCAGCTTATCCTGCCGGTAAAGACGCAGCTTGTTTCCATGTTCCAGGGCTGATTCAAAATCCTTCTCCCAGAGCCAGAACCTTTGAAAGCCCAGCCCCTTTTGCCGGAACTTTTCCCGAAGTTCACTGCTTAAGGCTTCGCTGTCCAAATCTCCCTGCGGCGTATGATTCGGCCTGCTGTCAACCGCACGTTCCGAATATACAATCAAAACTTTTTCTTCCGCCTCCAACCGTTCAATTACTGTTTCGGGAGACATTCCCTCCGACAAATACCGTTCCAGCTGCTCTCCAACACCGCGCAGGTAACGCGACTGTCTGTGCAGATAATACCGCTCAACAACAGCCGAGTTCACCGCAAGGGCAAGAATCAGCGTAAATGCCATGATTCCAACAATCCCGCATGTAAACTTTTTCCATAACCGGTTCATCCATTTACCCATTCTGTTCCCCCATCACATATCCAATCCCAATGCGTGTCCTGATATAATCCTCCCCTATTTTCTTTCTCAGTCTGCGAATATGGGTGTCCACAGTACGGATATCCCCCTCAAAGTCCATCCCCCAGATATTATTAAGCAGCTGTTCCCTGGTCAGTATCATTCTCTGATTCCTTAAAAAAAAGCAAAGCAGCCCAAACTCGATTCGGGTGAGGACAAGTGGACTGTCCCCCTTTTTTGCTTCAAATGTATTCTGATTCAGGGAAATGTCCCTAAACCGCAGGACCCCTTCCAGATTGCACAGCTTTTTAATCCGAAGCAGAAGAATCTGTATATCAAAGGGCTTTCGCATGTAGTCATCCGCACCGCAGGACAGACCTGTAATCTCATGTTTATTTTCCCCTTTTGCCGTCAGCATCAGAATCTTAACCGGAATATTCAGGTCCCGGATTTGACGGCAGGTCTCAATACCATCCTGAACCGGCATCATCCAATCAAGGAGAACCAGGTCCGCACCATGTTTTGCCAGGTATTGGACCGCAGCCTGCCCGTCTGATACGGTATCCACATCATATCCTTCTTTTTTGAGATAGAGGGCAAGTATTTTCTGCATATCAGGGTCATCTTCAGCAATCAATATATTCATAAATCCCTCCTGTCACATCAACAAACGCAGCGTCACCGGGCAATGCCCGCATTGACGGTGCCGGTATCATTTTTTGTACGCTTCGTTCCATCCGGCCAAGTCCGGTGTATTCCTTAATTTGAATGAAACAAAATGGAGCTACTGCCCCTTCACTGAATTCTCTGCTATTTTGTAACAGCTCCTTATCATGCATCACAGATAAAATCTATAGAAGGATTCAATATGTGGAGACATCAGCTTTAGGAGGACAACGGCTAAAACCATCAAAACAGCTCCGATTCCCAGGAAAACCGGGCCTATATATCGTTCAGCAGCTGTCCTGCGGTCAGCAAACCTAACTTCATCCGGTTTCTCCGGATTGTAATAAATACTGTAAAACTCATTTAAGGGAAAGGGTGTGGGGAATCCATCACGGCAGACCATCTGCTTTTGTTCGCCCTCAACATAGTATTCCAAAACCGGCTGATAGGTGGGAATAGAGAGGTCGCTGGTCTGCTCCTGTTTCGTATCCATAAGGCTCTTTATATTTCCAATTACCTTCGCAGTAGTCATAACCGTACATACATCCTTAATGTGCCGCGTCTGATGCATATATCCAATACCCATAACAAGGAGAATTAGGAAAGCGACCGACTTTACTGCATCTGGCTCCTCCTTCAATACCCCAAAGAAAAACGCTGACAATAAAAGCCATGCGGCAAAGACTCCGATTGTACGCCAATACCTCTTAAAAAGTCCATTTAGCATCCCCATTTTCTCCTTCCCTATTTCCTTATCCCCCTCAAGAGCCTTCAATATATGTTACACCGCGGCTCAATTTGGTTCGTTACTAAACATGGTTTCCTTCCGTTACAGTTATTGTAATGGATATTACTGACGTATTATATCACAAAAAATAATCACATCCACTAAATTTTGTTTACAGAACAATCATGCCCGCCTTGATGATAACCGGCTGTTTGCTATTGGCCATTGACTCTGGCGGGTTTTATCTTTTCAAAACGGAGGTGGACGGAAACACAGGAAAAATGCAAGAGTCACACAAAAATGATGATTGACAGATAAACTGAAAGTGGCTTATAATAAAGGTACAAAAAGGCAGTTCACTCCAGTGAGTGGCTTCCAAGTTAATAGCTTAATTAAAAATAGTCACTATTGCTTTGGGAGGCGGGTGACTATTTTTTTGTACCTATAATCATAACGATAACTACCCCAAACGCAATCATCAATTAAAGCGTCTCATATGTACTCATGTTATACCACCCCCTTTCGGAGATGGAAGTCACCCAGCAGCAGGAACTGCCTGTATAAAGTATATTAAATGATAAACCGGATGTAAAGGATGATATTAAAAATCTCTCCCTTGTCCATTCTTTGAATCTATAGTAAACCTTGCCTATCAAATTAAAATGGAGATACAAGTATGACCAACCAAAACAAAGGCACCATCAATATCCTTTTCGTTTGTTACGGTAATATTTCTCGAGGCATTCCAATAGGATTGAATATATGGACTGAAAAATGCAAGAGAAGAAGAGAAGAGCTAAAAAATCATGATTGACAGATGAACTGAAATCGGTTTATAATAAAGGTACAAAAAGGCAGTTCACTCCAGTGAGCGGCTTCCAAAGAATAATAACTTAAAAAATAGTCACATTTGCTTTGGGAGGCGGGTGACTATTTTTTTGTACCTATAATCATAACGATAAGTACCCCAAACGCAATCATCAATGAAAGTGTCTCATATGTACTCATGTTATACCACCCCCTTTCGGAGATGGAAGCCACCCAGCAGTAGGAACTGCCTACATAAAGTATATAAAATGGTAAACCGGATGTAAAGGGTGCAATTAGAAAAATCTCCCCTGTCTATTTCGGCCTTGTTCATTCTGTGAATTTATAGTAAACTTTACCTATCAAATTCAAATGGAGATACAAGTATGACCAACCAAAACAAAGGCACCATCAATATCCTTTTCGTCTGCCATGGCAACATCTGCCGCAGCCCCATGGCCCTCTACTACTTCCGCAGCCTTCTAAAAGAAAGAAGCCTGTCCGGAGTAATTCAGGCGGATTCTGCTGCTACGTCCACCGAAGAAATCGGTAATCCAGTACACCACGGAACCCGCGCTAAGTTAAAGCAGGCCGGCATCCCCTGCGACGGACACCGTGCAAGGCAGATGACCAGGGCAGACTATAAAACATTTGATTATCTGATTGGCATGGACAGCTGGAATATCCGCAATATGCAGCGAGTTGCCGGCGGAGACCCTGACCACAAGATTTTTAAGCTGATGGAATTTTGTGGTACCGGAGGAGATGTTGCCGACCCATGGTACACCGGTGACTTTGACGCAACCTGGTCCGACGTGACGGAAGGCTGTGCTGTGCTGCTGGATTATATATTAGAGCGGATTTAAATAACGCCTCCCGTCACCGGGAATACCCGCGCCTCACTGACAGCCTATACCAGTGCCCCATTTGTCTCTATGACACGGCGGTACCAGTGAAAGCTGTCTTTTTTAATACGCTTAAAGCTGCCCGTTTCCTGCTCATTTCTGTCTACATACAAAAAACCATACCGTTTTCTAAATCCTTCATGTGAACTCAGCAAATCCATAAAGGACCAGGGCGAGTATCCCATCAGCTCCACTCCATCGTCCATGGCCTGTCTGCAAGCCTGGATATGTCTTCGCAGATAGTCAATCCTGTAGCTGTCATGCACTTTACCATCTTCCGTAAGAAAATCCGCTGCCCCCAGACCATTTTCTGTTATGAGAAGCGGAAGCCGGTACTTCTGGTAATAACGGTTTAGCACTATCCTGAGGCCCATGGGGTCAATCTGCGCTCCATACTCTGTAGAAATCAAATGAGGATTTTTCACATGGCGGAAGTATCCATATTGGTCAAAATCCACCTCATTGCCGGGAAAACACCGTTCTCCTGCCGGATGCATCTCATCTGCCGGAAGATACCTGACGCAAAGCGTCCTGTAATAATTAAGTGCAATGTAATCAGGGGCGCCCCATTTCAGTATCACCTTATCGCCCTCTTCAGCAGCCGGCTTTATATTCCTTTCTTCAAGGTACCGGCTGTAATATCCCGGATATTCTCCGTATTGATGCATGTCCAGACAGTATTCCGCCTTAAACCAGTCATTGTTCACCGCTGCCCATACATCCTCAGGACGGGAAGTCTCAGGATAGGTACAGCAGGAGGACAGGGCCGGGCCTATTTTCCCTCCCGGAACCAGCTCATGACATGCCTTTACAGCCAGAGCATGAGCCAGGAACATGTGATAATCCATCTGGGCCCTGAGCCGGTCTGCCTCCCATTTATCTGCCGTATCAATATTCATCCTCTCATCTACCCGGACCATCAGATTCTGTTCGTTGTGGACCTGCCAGTATTTCACCCTGTCCCCAAAAGCCCTGAAGCATATCCTGGCATACCGTTCAAAAGCCATGACGCAGCGCCTGGATTCCCAGCCATTGTATTTTTCCACCAGCCCATAGGGCAGGTCAAAATGGTACAGGGTCACAAAAGGCTGAATCCCTTTTGACAGCAGGCTGTCAATGATTCCATGATAAAAATTAATCCCTTCCTCATTGACAGCCCCATCGCCATCCGGTATGATTCTGGCCCATGCAATGGAAAACCGGTACATTTTAAGTCCAAGCTCTGCCATTAAGTCAATATCCTCCTTCCAGTGATGATAGAAATCACTGGCGACCTTGGTATCTGCCTGTATATGGGAGCGTTTAAAGGAATTAAAGTCCGCCACTGTCATTCCCTTTCCGCCCAGATTCCATCCTCCCTCAATCTGAAATGCAGAGGATGAGGCCCCCCACAAAAAACCATCCGGAAATTCTGTATTTATCTGATTCATCCTTTTTCCTCCTCAACTTAAATCCTGCCGGATGAAGCTGCTAATCCAAGTCCTCAAAGCCCAGCAGAAATGTCATAAAGGCAGCCCCGAAAAATGAGATGCAAATACCCGCCAGATAGAATAGAAATTTTCTAATTCCAAAAGCAGCATAGGTTGCCAGCGTAAGGATGCCGTTATTTGCAAATGCATCCCCATATACTCCTCCTGCTCCCATGACAGCACCTCCAACGGCTCCGCAGATAACCGCATATACCATAGGGCGCTTAAGGCGCAGATTGCATCCATAGATAGCCGGCTC
>ULWX01024416.1_pt1 | contig 12307 bp, 12 predicted proteins | sample 1960851 | NCBI WGS metagenome assembly ULWX01 (sample SAMEA4835826, study PRJEB28245) | human gut metagenome | biome: gut microbiome; material: fecal sample | place: Denmark | collected 2008 | reverse complement strand
AGCGGACGAAACGGCCGGAGCTTCCAAAAATTTCGAGTCAGGGCCGTTATAACCACTTCGATACCGCTGCGTATAGCTTTATGATTATATCCGAAAGCGGCGGGAAAATCAAGCGGGGTGCGGACTTATTTCTCACAATTTACTCTGCGCCCCGTGTTCATATATAATTTGCAATTTTATTTATATAAATCTCTTGACAAAGTTTGTAAGAGAGAGTATATTCATCTCAAGAAACAGGAAGTATAGAAATATGAACCAGGAAGGGAGAGAATTATGAAGAAAACCCTTTACAGCCTCATGCTCAATGAGGACGTTGTCCGCGAGGTGGACGCGCTGGCCCACCGTATGGGCACAAACCGCTCGAGCCTGATAAACCAGATTCTGGCGGAGTATGTCAACTACACGACCCCGGAGCGGCGGATAAACGACGTGCTCTCCGCCATTGAGCAGATAATGAGCCCTTCGCGGGAGCTGGTGCCGTTTTTCGCGCCGAACACCTTCAGCATGTCGCTCAAAAGCTCCCTTGAATACAAGTACCGCCCGACCGTGAAATACGAGGTCGAGCTGTTTCGGGACGGCGAGGGCGGCATTGGCGAGCTGTCGGTGGTGTTCCGCACGCAGTCGGCCGCGCTGCTGAGCGCGATGAGTGAGTTCTTCCGCCTTTGGAAGCGCATCGAGGACGCCTACCTTGCCCCGCTCATCGGGCAGAAGCTGGATTACGCCCTGTATGACGGGCGCTTCACCCGCAGCATGGCCATGCCTGAGCTCGACTGCACTGCGGAGGAGCTGGCCGGGGCTATCTCGGACTATATCAAATTTTTCGACAAGATGATGAAGGGCTACATCAGCGGCAGGCTCAGCCCCCGCGATGTGGAGAGCGCCTACTATTCCGACCTGGCCGCAGCTTCCCTTCATATATAATCATTCATATCTAAGTTAGCACAAAAGGAGTGTGGAAAATGAACGCTCAAAACTATACTCAAAAGACCATTGAGGCGGTGCAGACCGCCCAGGCCATGGCTCAGGAGAGCCGCAACAACTACATTATGCCCGAGCATCTGCTCTACGCCCTTGTGGACCAGGACGGCGGGCTTATCCCCTCGCTGCTGGAAAAAATGGGCGTGGACTGCAACCAGCTTCTGGCCGAGCTTGACAGCGCCATTGGCGCGCTGCCCAAGGTGGGCGGCGACGCGGAGGTCTACCTGTCCCCGGAGGCAAACCGCGTCATCACCGCGGCGGAGAAGGCCGCCAAGTCCATGGGCGATGAATATGTCTCCGTCGAGCACATGATGATTGGCATATTTGCAGCCGCGACGCCCGCCATAAAACGGATATTCGCCGATCACGGGATAACCAAATCCGCCTTCACCGCCGCGCTGAGCAAGGTGAAGTCCGCTCCCGTAACCGGCGATAACCCCGAGAGCACCTATGACGCGCTGGCAAAATACGGCACGGACCTGGTGCAGCGGGCGCGGGAGAACAAGCTCGACCCCGTTATCGGCCGTGACAGCGAGATACGCAATGTTATCCGCATTCTCTCCCGCAAGACGAAGAACAACCCCGTGCTCATCGGTGAGCCCGGCGTCGGCAAGACGGCGGTGGCCGAGGGGCTGGCCCAGCGCATTGTGCGCGGCGACGTTCCCGAGGGGCTCAAGGGCAAGACCATTTTCTCGCTCGACATGGGCGCACTCATTGCCGGCGCGAAGTACCGGGGCGAATTTGAGGAGCGGCTCAAGGCCGTTTTGGAGGAGATTCGCCGCTCTGAGGGCGGGATAATTCTGTTTATAGACGAGCTGCACACCATTGTCGGCGCGGGTAAGACCGAGGGCAGCATGGATGCGGGCAACCTCTTAAAGCCCATGCTGGCGCGCGGCGAGCTGCACTGCATCGGCGCGACAACGCTGGATGAGTACCGCAAATACATCGAGAAGGACGCCGCGCTCGAGCGCCGCTTCCAGCCGGTGCAGATCGACGAGCCGTCCGTTGAGGACACGATATCCATCCTGCGCGGGCTTAAAGAGCGCTACGAGGTTTACCACGGCGTGCGCATACACGACAGCGCCCTTGTCGCGGCGGCGACGCTTTCAAACCGCTATATTACCGACCGTTTTCTCCCCGACAAGGCCATTGACCTTGTGGACGAGGCCTGCGCCCAGATACGCACGGAGATAGATTCCATGCCCGCGGAGCTGGACGACGTGCGCCGCAAGATAATGCAGCTTGAGATTGAAGAGATGGCGCTCAAGAAGGAGGACGACCGCCTCAGTCAGGAGCGGCTCGCGAAGCTCCGGGAGGAGCTTGCAAACCTCAAGGACGAGTTCAACGCGATGAAATCCCGCTGGGAGAGCGAGAAAAACAGCGTGGACGAGGTTAAAAAGCTCAAATCCCAGATTGAACAGGTGCATGCCGACATCGAAAACGCGCAGCTGCGCTATGAGTACGAGACGGCAGCGCGGCTTAAATACTCAGACCTGCCCGCGCTTGAAAAGCGTCTGGAGGAGGCCGAGAAGCTCTCCGCCGACGGAGCGAAGAACACCATGGTGCGCGACACCGTGACCGCCGAGGAGATCTCCGGCATCGTTGCCCGCTGGACGGGCATCCCCGTCTCCAAGCTCATGGAGGGCGAGCGTGAGAAGCTGCTGCACATGGATGAGTACCTGCATCGGCGCCTTGTCGGTCAGGATGAGGCCGTCCAGCGCGTGACGGAGGCCATTCTCCGCTCCCGCGCGGGCATATCCGACCCCAACCGCCCCATCGGCTCCTTCCTCTTCCTCGGGCCGACCGGCGTCGGCAAGACGGAGCTTGCAAAGTCGCTCGCTCAGTGCCTGTTTGACGATGAACACAACATCGTGCGTATCGACATGACAGAGTACATGGAGAAGTTCTCCGTCTCCCGGCTCATCGGTGCGCCCCCGGGATATGTGGGCTATGACGAGGGCGGCCAGCTCACCGAGGCCGTTCGCCGCAAGCCTTACAGCGTGGTGCTGTTTGATGAGATTGAGAAGGCGCACCCCGATGTTTTCAACATCCTGCTGCAAATCCTCGACGACGGCCGCATAACCGACTCGCAGGGGCGGACGGTGGACTTCAAAAACACCATCATTATCCTCACCTCTAACCTCGGCAGTCAGTATCTGCTTGACGGCATCACCGACAGCGGCGAGATAAGCCAGGAAGCTCAGGAGGCCGTCATGGCGGAGCTGCGCCGCTCCTTCCGCCCGGAGTTTCTCAATCGCCTCGACGAGACGGTGATGTTCCGCCCGCTCTCGAAGGATGATCTGAGCGGCATAATCGACATCATGATAACCGGTCTGCGTGGCAGGCTTGCGGATAAGTCCCTCAAGCTGGAGCTGACCGAAGCAGCAAAGCAGCTCATCATCTCCCGGGGCTATGACCCGCTCTACGGCGCGCGCCCCCTGCGGCGCTACCTGCAAAGCAGCGTTGAGACCCTCATCGCCCGCGCCATCATCGCCGGCGATATGCCTGCGGATTCCACCATCCTCGTGGACGAAGAGAACGGCGAGCTTGTTTGCAGGGAGAAGTAAGGCAATACCAGCACATCCCCTCCTGCACCGGGAGGGGATGCAATTTTTAAAAATCTGTGTTTTTGAATGAAATACAATCACAATATATAGCAAAAATGGGCAAAATTTAGACTTTTTCGCTATATCTTGCGATTGACATTTTGCCGGGATTTTGCGTATAATATTAACAGACGGCAGCAGGACTGTCCGTCGCGGCGTTGAAGCAGTTGACGGGATCAGCATCCGTATAGCTGTGGAGCCTTGAGCGAGGGTTAGACAGTTTCCACAGGCTGATGTAGGGGCAACCCGAAAGAAAATGTCATTTGGCGGGGTCTTCTTTTTTAGACCCCGCTCTTTTTTTCAGGAGAGCGTCGAAATGGGTCTGCTTTTGGATGCCGCCCACGTCTGGGACGAGCTGTGTAAAATCTCATACACTATCGTTCTTGGGCACAAGGGGAGCCTGTCGGAAATAAACCTTAGCTTTGAGGCGGCTGACCTTCCGCATCTTGTAGGTATGCAGTACGCAAGAGACGTGGACTTTGGGCTTCGCCCGGCGGAATATTACGGCGCAAATCTCCTTGATGCAGTTCTTAATGGTCGACTTAATGAAAGTCTCATCTGCAACGCAAGAGAGTGGCCGCGGATAGAAGGGCGGCTAAACGCAATTATTAATATGCGCAACACCCTGTCCGGTGATTTTGAAATTGCCCGGTTTAATCCGAAAAAAGTACACGGGTCGTGCAATATTAACGCCGAATATGTGATAAAAAATCAGCGCTCCGGGCAAATCTTTTTCGTGTTCTTAGACTCAGAGCGCGGCAGGTACTATTGCAAATCCGCGTTTCGGAATGAATACATAGATTATATGCGCTTTCAAACACGGATGACCGTGCTGTCCGTAACAAAGCATGATAGCTCCGGCTCTGAACCCCTTTATAGACGAGCCGGTTTTCCAGTGGGGAGCATCAATGAGGACTTATAACTTGACCGCGGGCAGTTTTTCCTTGGAGCTTGGGTTGATAACTTTTGAAAAAGACATAAGTCTCCCGGAAAATTCCCTGCTGAACATAAAAATAGTCAGCGATGATTTTGCTGCCGCCGGAGTATTGGATATAGGCATAAAAGCTTTCCGCGTTTTTGCCGGGGACTTACTGCACCTTTATGAGACCCTGCGCGGCTCTGCCGAGTTGAAAGAGGCTTATGGGCGTAACCACATTACATTTGAGGCGCTTGCGAACGGTCACATTTGCGTCAAGGGCACAATAAATAACAACTGCCGCGCTGGGCATGAGCAGGAATTGAAGTTTGAAAACGAATTTGACCAGACTTATCTGAAAGATTTTGTCCGCGAAATCAATAAGTAATAGCAGCGCAGCCTCTCCCAAACCGGGAGAGGCTGTGTTCATATCTTCAATTATTATAAGCTCCCGAGATAGCCCTCCAAAATCAGGCTTGCCGCGACCGCGTCAACGGTTTTGCGGTGGGCTTTTTCTTTTTTGCCGTTTGCGTGGAGGATGGCGTGCGCCTCGATGCTGCTGCGGCGCTCGTCCCATAGAATGACGGGCAGGCCGCTCTCTTTAATCAGCAGCTCCCGAAACTCGCGGGATTTTGCCGCGCGTTCCCCCTCGCTGCCGTCCATATTCTTTGGCAGGCCCAGCACAAGCTGCCCGACATCCCGGCTCTTAGCCTCCTCGGCTATGCGCTGTGCGGCACGCTCCATGTTCCACTCCTGCATTGTCCACGCCTCGCCGCAGAGCATGCCGAGCAAATCGCTCACGGCAAGGCCGATGCGGGCATCGCCGTAATCTATGGCCATAATTCTCATAAATTGTCCCTCATTTCTATACAAGACTGTCAGCGCAATCCAAAGCAGGCTCTTACTACGCCGGATATGTACAGCGAACCGACGGCGCAGACCATGCCGTCCGCCCCGGCCGCGTCAGTGGCGGCGGAGACCCCGTCCTCAATGCTGTCACAGACAGCGACGGGCTTGTTGTACTGCCTCAGCTCCTCGGCAAGCTGCTCGGCGGGCAGGGCGCGCTCGCTGTTATCGGGCGTGACGCAGACAAACTCGTCCGCCGCGGCGCTGAGTATGCGGCAGAGCTCCGGGTAATCCTTATCCCCGAGCACACCGACGAGCAGCACACGCTTTTTGTCGGGAAAATAGTTCTCCAGATTTTTAACCACCGTGGCGGCGCATTGGGGATTGTGCCCCCCGTCCACCACAAAGGGCGGCTCATCGTGCACAAGCTCAAAGCGGGCGGGCCAGCTCACCGCGTAAAGCCCGTGCTCCAGGTCCTCCTGCGCTATCCTCCAGCCCTTTCCGCGCAGGACATTGGCCAGCTCCACCACAACGGCGGCGTTTTTGAGCTGATTGGCCCCCAGCAGCGGTATGGCATAGGCGTCGCCCTTGTAGGAAAAGACCTGACCCTCAAGGCTGTCAAATTCCTTGTTTATGAGGCTGAAATCCGCCTTGTGAAGCCTTGCGTCCAGCTGCTCACAGCGCGCGGCGATGACGCGCTCCACGCTCTCGGACTGCTGATACAAAACGCACTCGCAGCCAGGCTTTATGATCCCGGCTTTCTCCGCGGCGATAAGCTCCACAGTGTCACCCAGCACCCTCGTGTGGTCAAGGCCGATATTCATTATAACAGCGGCTTCGGGCTTGTCTATGACGTTTGTAGCGTCGAGCCTGCCGCCAAGGCCGACTTCGAGCACCACGATATCACAGCGCTGTCGGGCAAACCACAGCATCGCGGCGGCGGTGATAAGCTCAAACTCCGTGGGGTGCTCGTCCATCGCCTCGGCGATAGGCTTTAGCTCCGTGATGAGCGCGGCAAGCTCCTCATTCTCTATCTCCTGCCCGTTTATCTGCATCCGCTCATTGAAGCGCACGAGGCAGGGCGAGGTGAAAAGCCCCGTGCGGTAGCCCGCCGCCTTGAGGACGGAGGCCGCCATCGCCGCGCAGCTGCCCTTGCCGTTTGTCCCCGCGATGTGGACGAACTTGAGCTTCTTCTGCGGGTCGCCCAGCTTATTGAGCAGCTCAGCCACCCGGGAAAGCCCCGGCTTTGAGCCAAACCACTGCAAACTGTCTATATATTCAAGAGTTTCTTTAATATCCATATTGCACCTCGTGATTGTTTTGTATCAGTTTTCCAAAATTGCACCACTCAAGGCTCCCTTGTGTAAGTCTGCGCCCGCAGTCGCTAATTCCGCTCTGCTTCTATACTTATCCCTCATCAAGACAGCCAGTATGATGAGATGTAAAATATATTTCGTCCTGCAAACCGCCCGGCAGAAATTATCACAGCAGAAGTTATCACGGCAAATATAGCACTATTTCACCCATGGGGCAAGTGAAAAAAGCCGGAATTTCCGCAAAAAAGCCTTGACCGCGGACTTTGCGTGTGGTATAGTCTTAGTTACCTGTCAGACGAGAGGTTTTATTTTCGTGCGCTTTTTTGCGCGAAAATGCCCTCGCCCCATACAGGGAGGCAATGCCCGCCAAGCGGGTAAATAAAATAGGAGGTGCCGAAAGAATGGCTGCAGGCGCAAGAGTTAAAATCACACTCAGGTGCGAAGAATGCAAGCAGAGGAACTACAACACGGTCAAGAACAAGAAGAACACTTCTGACCGTTTGGAGCGCAGCAAGTACTGCCCCTTCTGCAGAAAGCACACCAAGCATGTAGAGACGAAGTAAGTTCTGAAAGGATGCGTGAAAATGGCTGAAGAAAAGAAAAGCAAAGCTGCTCCCGCGAAAGCCGTCACCGCCGTTAAGAAGGAAGATGTGAAGCTTGGCTTCTTCAAGCGCATCGGAAAATGGTTCCGCGACATGAAGAGCGAGCTGAAAAAGGTCATTTGGCCCACGCCGAAGACCCTTGGCAAAAATTCTCTCATTGCGGTGTGCGTCATGCTGGTGTCCTCAGTGGTACTGTGGGGCTTCGATGAGCTGGCGCAGATGCTGGTGAAGGCGCTCTTCACGCTGGTAGGTTAACTATGGCTGAAGACGCAAAGTGGTATGTGGTTCACACATACTCCGGTTATGAAAACGCAGTCGCCGCCGCTGTGATGAAATCGGCGGAAAACCGCCACATGACCGACCTTATAAAAGAGGTCAACATCCCGATGGAAAAGGTCACGGAATATACCGACGCGGGCGAAAAGGTCGTCGAGCGGAAGGTCTTTCCGGGCTATGTGCTGGTGAAGATGATCCTCACCGACGATAGCTGGCACCTTATCCACAATGTGCGCGGCGCAACCGGCTTCGTGGGCTCCGATGGCAAGGCCATCCCCCTCACGGAGCAGGAAATTTATGATCTGGGCGTAGAACACAAGGAAATCGTCGTCGGCTATGAGCTGGGCGACACCGTCAAAGTCAATGACGGACCGCTGGCAGGCTTTGTCGGCGTTGTGGACGAGCTGGAACCCATCAACAACCGGGTCCGCGTCGTGGTTTCCATGTTCGGCAGAGAGACTCCCGTTGATCTGGAGCTCGACCAGGTCGAAGTAATCAAAGACTAATAAGAAAGAGGTGCTTTAAATGGCACAGAAAGTAGTTGGATACGTAAGATTCCAGGTTCCCGCCGGCAAGGCAACTCCGGCACCCCCTGTTGGCCCGGCTCTCGGTCAGTACGGCGTCAACATCGGTCAGTTCACCAAGGACTTTAATGAGCGCACCAAGGGCGATATGGGTTTGATGATTCCTGTTGTCATCACCGTCTACGCTGACCGCAGCTTTACCTTTATCACCAAGACTCCCCCTGCCGCTCTGCTCATCAAGAAGGCCTGCGGTATCGATACCGCTTCCGGCGTTCCCCAGAGGGACAAGGTCGCCACTATCAGCAAGGAAGATGTCCGCAAGATTGCCGAGCAGAAGATGCCCGACCTCAACTGCACCGACATTGACTCTGCCATCAGCATGATAGCCGGTACCTGCCGCTCCATGGGCGTTGTCGTCGGCGACTGAGCAAGCCGCACTATCGTGGGAGGATTTATCCATCCGATTCAACCACATAATTAGGAGGAAAACAAATTGTTTAGAGGTAAAAATTATAAAGAGAGCGCAAAGCTCATAGATAAACAGGCGCTTTACGATCCCATGGACGCTCTGAACCTGGTCGTCAGCGCAAGCAAGGCAAAGTTTGATGAGACTGTCGAGCTGCATGTCAAGCTCGGCGTCGATGGCCGTCACGCCGACCAGCAGGTCCGCGGCGCTATCGTGCTCCCCAACGGCACCGGCAAGACCGTCCGCGTGCTGGTGTTCTGCAAGCCCGAGCGTGTTGACGAGGCTCTTGAGGCCGGCGCCGACTATGCCGGCGGCATGGAGTACGTCGAAAAGATCCAGAAAGAGAACTGGTTCGAGTTTGACACCGTTATCGCCAGCCCCGATATGATGGGCACCGTTGGCCGTCTCGGTAAGGTCCTCGGCCCCAAGGGCCTGATGCCCTCTCCCAAGGCCGGCACCGTCACCCCCAACATCAAGCAGGCTGTCAGCGAGGCTAAGGCCGGTAAGGTCGAGTATCGTCTGGACAAGACCAACATCATCCACTGCCCCATCGGCAAGGTCAGCTTCGGCGCTGAGAAGCTCTATGCCAACTATGTCGCCCTCATCGGCGCCATCATCAAGGCAAAGCCCGCCGCTGCCAAGGGCCAGTATATCAAGTCCTGCGTCACCGCCTCCACCATGGGCCCCGGCGTGAAGATCAACGCTCAGAAGCAGCTTTAATTTAGTGGCCTATCAAAAAAGCACCCCGTTGGGGTGCTTTTTTTGTTGCGCAGATTAAACCCGCGTCTCTCCCTTGGCTCTCCCTCTGGGAGAGCCAAGTGTTAGGTGCAGATTTGCAGCAAAGTGCTCCGAAACGCGCCTGCGGGCGCAGCGAAAGAAGAGCCGAATCTCTTAAAATTTTTAGAATTTATCCCGCATATCTTAATAAAATCTCAAGGTCTTTTGCTCCTCGCCGGTGCTATAATTGCAGCAGCTTTTCTGAGGAGGACATGTATGAAAGCAAATTTTAAAGCAATTATCAGCACTGTTTTGATTTTATCTCTTGCTCTGAGCCTGTGTGCCTGCGGTAAAGGCGGAGATGCCGCCCCCACCGCCGGGCAGGAGGCGGTGAACACCGAAACGCCGGAATTTGTATATGCGGCGGAGCATAAGCCGCTGAGCCTGAGCGATGAGGATTACCGGGGCTTCACCCCCTACTCCCCCACGGCGGACGGCTTTTACATGAGCTACTCCGTCAAGACCGGAGAGAACATCCCCGAGGGTGTGACGCCGGAATACGAGGGGCAGTACGACGTATACGAGCCGCGCCTCGCCTTCGTCAGCTACGACGGTAAGGTAACGGAGCTTGAGAGCTACACCCCGCCCGAGCCGGAAATCAGCGCCGAGGGCAAGCGGGATTTTCAGGCCAGCAGCTCTGTTGTGCAGCTTTTCCTGAACGACGAGGGTAATCCTGTGCTGCTGGAAAATATCTACTGCTCATGGTCGGACGCGCCGGAGGACATGAAGGCTGACGATCCCGAGTACGGCAGCTATCTGTGCAGCGACGATGCCTATTACATCCGCGTGCTGGACGCCTCCGGCGCGGAGCAGAGCCGGGCAAAGCTCCAGCGCGACGAGGAGGTCTATCTCAACACCTACTCTGCCTGTCTTGATAACGCGGGGAACATTGTCATGCCCACGGAGACCGGCGTGCAGGCATACGACGTCGAGGGCAATCTGGCTTATGACCTCGACCTTGGCGGATACGTGATGTCCACGGCGCGGCTCAAGGACGGGCGCGTCGCCGCGCTGGGCTGGTTCGGCGGTGAAAACGCCATCGTCGCGATAGACGGCGAGAAGCAGGCCGCAGATGACAGCTCCGCCACCGTGAGCGACTATGTGTACAACATTTTCCCCGGCGGCGGAGACTACGACCTCTACTATACGCGCGGCACGGCCTTCTGCGCCCTTGACCTTTCAAGCGGCGAGAGCGAGACGCTGTTCGACTGGCTCGACTGCGACCTGAACGCCGACAATCTGCGCGCGCTGGCGGCTCTTGAGGGCGGCAGCTTCACCGGCATCTCCACCGACGCTGAGGAGACAGAAGCCTTCACCATCACCGAAGTGCCCTATGACTCCGTGCCGCAGAAGGAGCATCTGACGCTGGCAACACTGTATCTGGAGAGCGGCACACAGAATGCCATCATAAAATTCAACCGCGACAGCGACAAATACCGCATTGATGCGGTGGACTACTCACAATATGATACCTCGGAGGACTACAACGCCGGGCGGACAAAGCTGCTGACCGAGATCATGGCGGGCAATGTCCCGGATATCCTGTGCGTCTCCTCCGACCTGCCCTACCGCAGGCTTGCGGCGAAGGGGCTTTTGGCGGACCTGACGCCCTACATTGAGGCCGACAGGGAGCTGAAGCTTGATGACTTTTTCCCGAATGTCATCTCCGCGCTGACTGTGGACGGCAAGCTATGCGCCGCCTGCTCCTCCTTCGGCGTGCAGACCGTGGCGGGCGCGTCGTCCGTTGTGGGGGACACACCGGGCTGGACGTATGACGACTACTTCGCGGCGCTGGAGAAGATGCCGGAGGGCTGCGAGGGCTTTGACTTCGGTGTGGACAAATCCAATATGCTGATGGTCTGCACGGCGCTGGACATGGAAAATCTTGTGGACTGGTCCACCGGCGAGTGCCGCTTTGACAGCGAGGACTTCATAAAAATGCTGGGCTACTGTGCGAGCTTTCCCGACACACCGGACGATAATTACCAGTACAGCGCGGAGGACAGCTCCACCGCCCGCATCGCCGCGGGAAAGCAGATGCTCTACATGGCGCGCTTCCCCGGCACGGATTATATGACCGACGACTATGACGAAATGTTCGGCGGCGACGCGACCTTTATCGGCTTCCCCACCACTGACGGGAGCGTCGGCTGCGTGATGGCAATGAACGAGAGCTACGCCATAAGCAGCGCCTGCAAGAACAAGGACGCGGCGTGGGAGTTTATCCGGGGCTTCCTCACGGAGGAGTATCAGCAGGACATGTACGCCCTGCCCACGAACATGAACGCCTTTGAAACGCAGCTTGCGAAGGCTATGGAGGTCGAGTATGAACAGGACGCCAACGGCAACTACATTCTCGACGAAAACGGAGAGAAAATACCCCTGTCGCGGGGCATGATATATGACGGCATGACCTACAAGGAAATTTACGCCACCACGCCCGAACAGGCCCAGCAGCTCCGGGATGCTATCGCCGCCGCCACCAAGCTGATTGACCTCGACCAGAGCATCATCGACATCGTGACCGAGCAGGCCGCGCCCTTCTTCGCCGGGCAGAAAACCGCCGAAGAGACGGCAAAGCTCATCCAGAGCAAGGCAAACATCTATGTAAACGAACAGCGATAGTAAGCAACAGTTAACGCGCCGCCCTCCCCGATACCGGGGAGGGCGGCGTGCTTTTTGTGGAAGTATCTGCATTGTCAGCGATGAACAGACGCTTTTGCTATGACTTGCGCCGCCCCTTGGCTCCCCTGCGAAAGGGGAGCTGTCTGCCACCCAAGACAAAATTGAAACCCAGCGAAGCGGGTTCAATTTTGAGAGGAAGAACAAGGGAATAGAGCGGCGGTTTTCCGCTCTCAGCGGGAAACTGAGCGGTATGAGCTTGTTCTGACGAGACTGAGAGGTCGTAAAAGCGAAGCGCGAAATTCACAATGGCACAAATTCACCTGCGCAAAGGGAAACCTCTCCGTCTTGCCGCTTCGCGTCAAGCCACCTCCCCTG
>ULWX01005051.1_pt1 | contig 12351 bp, 10 predicted proteins | sample 1960851 | NCBI WGS metagenome assembly ULWX01 (sample SAMEA4835826, study PRJEB28245) | human gut metagenome | biome: gut microbiome; material: fecal sample | place: Denmark | collected 2008 | reverse complement strand
CGCCAGACGAAGCCGCAGGCTCCAGTCCGTCTCCTGCACTTTGTCCAGATTCGTGCCATCGTAGGTCTGCTTCGGTTCCCGGCCGGGGAGCACCACAAAGCAGTCGCCGATGAAGACGCCTGGGTGCAGCTCTTCATACCGGAAGCCGATCTGCTGCAGGTTCGCATAGGGGAGCACCGCCTCCGGCATCTCCGCTTCATAGCGCAGGTAGTATTCCCCCAGCTTTTCGTAGCCTCCCGCGGGGCAGAGTACCTGATAGTCTGAGAGGGAGAGCAGGCAGTTGATGGTCTCTGTGGTCTCTTTCCGATCCAGCTTCAGCACTGCCAGCAGCAGTTCATCTCCCTCTTTTCCAGAGACTTCTCTCAGCCGTCCGGTCGTCAGCATCATTGCGGCCAGCTGATATGCCTCCCGGGCAGAGAGGGTCTTCAACCGATCCAGAAGCCACTGCTTCTCAATGTCATTTGCGGGCTGTCCAAACGGTTTTCCCTCGATTTTGTCCATGTCGATCACCTCATCTCCATACCGCCACGCTGAAACTGCGTCTGCTGCGCCTGCTCCTGCCGGAAGCAGGGGAGAGGACCACCGTCCTTCCGGCGGATCAGGCCATAGTCCGTAATGGCTGCGTCACCCTGCTCCAGCCATTTCTGCCCGATCCAGGCCGCCTGGGGCGTCTGGAACAGATCCTCCGGCAAGTCCGGGTACTTCTCCCGCAAAATCACTTCCGTGTAATCCCAAGGCTCTGCGATCTCAGGGCGGAGTTCATACTGGTCCAATTCTTTTGCCAATTCGATTGCCTGCTCCAAGTTCGGGTTACCACTGGCATCCAACAGTGCTTTGTACTTAGTAAAGGATGCGGTATCCCAAACACGCTGCCTTTGAGACAGCATCTGGGCAAATACATTGACCTGTTCAATTCCTCCCTCATCCTCTATCGCATCATTGATGGACCCTCGCAGGGATGGGATCCGACAGTCCACGCAGTGGAAAGCACATTCTTTCATCGACGCCGCATCCACAGTCTCTACCGCATTCCAGATCGCGTCATCCACCGCGGGGAGATCCAGGGTTGCAGTCAGATCATTGTCGTAAGCAGGGTCATTAAAGAATCCCTTCCGCACTTCCAACACAACAGGGGCACCGGTGCGGTTAAAGTACGGCATGATCTCCTTGCGGTTGTAAACTTCTTTGAAGTCCCCACCTGGCTCCACATAGCCCCGGCGAGTATACACCCCGCCGTGATCTTCCTGATACTGCTTCCCGAATACCTCCAGCAGATCCTTTCGATATGCGCTGCCGTCCTCGGTGGTATCCAACAGTGTCATGGCCTCCTGCGTCAGCATCCCGCTCTCGTACAAAAGCGCCCCAAGTTGCTGATTGTTGAAAACATGGGGCGCCAAGAGGCAGATATCCGCATTGTAGGTCAGGTTGATCAGGCGGGGCAGAGGGATGGGGCCGATGTGCCGTCCGCCCTCGATTTGGAGCAGGCCGTCCAGGCCCATACGGTCGTCCTCACTCAGCATGGCCAGCCGCTGGGCCAGGAGGTTCAATTCATACAGGTTGACGTTGTCGCCGATCATCCCACGCTGGATGCCGGGATATTCAATTTTGGTCAGCTCATTATGGCAGTCTCTGGCATCTTTGACCCGGGCTTTCTCCAAGGCATCGTGAAACTCCGCCCAGGTGGCCGGCATCTCCAGCGTGGTGGCTGTCTCATACCCCTTGGGGGTCTTATTGCTGATCTCCACTTCGAAGATTCTTTCAGTCAAGAGTCATCCCTCCCATCTGCTCTTTTCGTTGAATTTCATAGTTCTTGGGATCGGCGCCTGGGACATCCCAGCCAGCCATGGAACCGATTTCCATGGCCAGCCGCTGGGCGGGCGTGACTCCCAGCTTCTCGTTGAGCCTGTCCGCCTCTTCTACATTCCGCTCTTTATCGCCGGTTTCCCATTCGGAGGGATAGTAGCCGGACTCGCCCCGCCTGATGCAGATGAGCTGGCCAGTGGTCTGCAAAGTGGAGAAGCACAGCTCTGGCAGCCCTTCAGCGAGTTTGGTAGCAAACCGTTCTTGTTCCGTCTGGATACTCCAGTTGTCCCTCTGCCACAGGTGGACATACAGTTCACCGCCGTCCACTTCGATCTCCCGCTGTTCAAAGCCCTCGCCCCATCCATCTGACGCCTGACCGCTGATGTAGTCCTTCAGATCGGCCAGCTCTTTGGAGGAGAGTTCCCCAATCACCCGACACTCGGCTACACCCCAGAGACGTCTATTTCGAACCTCCACCGTGAATTCTGCGGAGCGGACTTTGGCGTTCAGACTGTCCTGCTCCCCGTACCAGTGCATGAGGCCACGTTCCCGTTCCTCCGGCATCCGGTTTTTGACGAGGGCACCGAGAATCTGATCCTCGTATTCCGTGAGTGTCCGATCATCCCACCGCTCTCCCTCTTCGGAGGAATCCCCCCACTCGTCCCGCGGGTAGAAGTCTGCAGTTAAAGGCATATAGAGCTTCAACAGGGCTGGTTCCGGGGGCAGGACCGTGAAACGGTCCGCTCCAATGACCAGCGCCAAACTACGGCCTTTGTCCCAGGAAATCTGGAACTGTCCCACATCGTCAATGTAATCCAGGGTCCCCATAGAGCCAGGTGGGATAGGGGCTGGGTCGCTGCCTATCTCTCTGAGCTGAATGCGGCTTCCCGCAGGGTATTGCTCCCGTAGAAAGTCCAGCCACTCTTTTGCAATTTTCATACTTCACATCCTCCTTGATCAAGCCAGCTCCACAGCTCCGGGCGTTTGAATTTCATTTCTGTATTCATTTACCAAGACCTCCGAATGTTATTTCTCGATTGGTGCGCCGCGGATTTTCTTCACCGACGAAGTCCCAGAGGATATCATCCACGGCCTCCCGCACTGATGGGTCATCCGTCAGGGTCTCATACCGGAAGCCAGTGGTGTTCCGGTAAGGCAGTTCTTTTTGAATGGTTCGAAGATATTCCTGCGGATCTGTGAACTCTTGTTGCTCACCGTTGGTATAGGTCACCCGACCCACCAGCCGCTCCCGCTGCCGCATCTGCTGTTCTCTCAGGTCATAACAGTACAGATATCCTTGGTAGTCTCCAGGCCGTGGGGTACAGCGCAGGCAGAAGCGGTAGTGCTCAGTCTCCGCGATATAGCCGTAGACACGGTCATTTGTCGAGATCTCTCCACCATGCGTCCAGCAGTAGGAACTCATCGCGGACAGGCTCTGGAGCGGTCCATTCCGCCGCAGTGTATCCACGATTTGCTGAAGTTCTCTCTTAAACTCTGGGGTATTAAACTGGTCTGAATTGTGAGGCCACCATGTGGACCAGAAGCTCTTGCCGCCTGAGCCGAAATCTATCCGAAGATGTCCTACTGTCCCCAGGACCTCGTCCTGTTTCTCGTCTGAATAGAACAAACCCGCCTCCTCTTGGGAAGCGGGTTTCAATGCAACAGAATATTCTACCGCCGGATTATTACGATCCTTCATCTCTTTCACCTCACATTCTGTGAACACAAGCAATACCACATCTCCCCTCAAAAGTCTACTGAAATATCCGTGGACTCGTCACATGGTCCAAGGAAAAGAGACCGCTCTGCGCCTTTCGACAGCCGCGGTCTCTTTTGTCAATATACTCTTTTCGGCGGGGGAACTTGCACAGCTTATAGGTACGTAAAGAAGTCCGCTGTTAAGCAGCAGATCTCGCCTTTTGGGTCCTTTCCCCAGTACCAGTAATAGACGCCGCTCGGGACCGTAAAAAGGGCAGCTGAATAATTACCATTCGGAGCGATCCCTGCTGCGCAGTTGATGCCCCATCGTTCCAGATTCTCCTCCAGAAGTTCATCAAGGGCAGTCTCGTAATCCAACTCAAAGGAATTAGAGCGCATACAGGACTCTCTGAAAAACCGGCCGTCCATCAATCCCGTCGTTGACTCATTTACGACATAGCCACAGTTCCTGCGGCTGGACTGCTCGGCGTCACATATGGTCTTGGCTGCCGTGAAGGTAACGGGTGGCTGATCTGTGAAACGGATCTCTGCAAACGCAAGTGTGCGGTCCTCTCCTGCATGAGCGGAATATGCGAATACAGGATATATGCCGGGAGAGACCTTTTGCTGAAATGCCTTCCGCTTGAAATCGGCGATTTCAAACCGCAGCGTTGGATCTGCCATCACGATCTCACCTGTCGGAAGACTGATAAGGCCGATGTCGTGGCTTCTGATAACAGCCTTGCCATACCGGTTCTGCAAGATTGCGCCGTCCACGGTGTGTATGATCTTTAGATTGTTCCGTGCATCCATATCAAAATCCTTCTGACAGTAACAAAACAGGTATTCCGAAAAGATGATCTTCGTTTGCGGCAGAGTCAGGCATCTTGCCAACACCAAAACGGCTCATGATTTCTGCTTCCTATTGTACGTCATTCGCCATAGATCTTCAATCTTCTTTTCAATATCACTCGCCGCCCATCTTCATACTGGGATTTCTCTTTTGCCAGAAACTCTGATTCATTTGCCTCTCCGACAGATTTCGGTCCATGATCGAACGGATTTCCGACTTTGACCCCAGATATGCTACATAGCCCCGGTCCCCAAAATGGCCGCCTTCCTCCTGGATGCGGTGCTGGCCATATTTCTGATAGTCGATGTACGCTTCCAATTTGGGATCAATGTCTAAATGTTCGGATTTCGTGATCAGAAACCAGCCGTACTCTTCCGCGGAGCCGATGTCGGGCACCACAGTAAAATCACGAAGTTCTTCTGCCAGATACAGGACTTCCTCCGGTGTCTCCGGCCAAACAGTATCAAAGACTGTATGGAAGTCCTCAAGCGCCTGTCCATCGAACTTTTGCAGGCATCGGGTCAGTGCGTTCAGTGTTTCCAGGTGTTTATTCAAGGGATACTCATCCTCGAAGACACCACGGACCGCCTCGCTGATTTCGGAAGTGTCCAGCATCGCCACACACTGTTCTGGCCGTTCGACACCCAATCTCCGAATGGCCCGGGCGATTTTGCGCTCTGTACATGGAAAATAAAGCGTTTCCCGTTCCATGGGGCGGTCTGGCAGCGAGAGTAACACTGAGGCCAGGCAGTTCTCATAGAAATACTCCGGAAAGTGGCGTCCATCATAGACCTGCGTCAGCTTCATGCCGTTTTCATACACCACACCATAGGGAGTGACCCTTCCGCCTCCACCCTCGATCAGTGCCAGAGCCATTTTACGGCCATCCAGACTCGCAAGATCCTCTAATCTGGCGGTTCCGCCATTCAGAACCATGTAGTGGATTTGTCCGATCTCATCCAAATCAGTAAAATCCGTGATGATGGTGACCTGCTGACAGGAAAAGGTCAGGTTGATGAGATCCACGATCCCATGGCAACCGCAGCTGACTGCCGCTCCCTGGAATTTTGCCATCTCACGATCATCGAAGCTGTCCAGCCGCTTGGCCAGATAGTCCAGTTCATCCACTGTCACGTTACATCCGACCAACTGCTGCAGGACGGAGGGGCCGTGCTGGATTTCCCGGATAAAGCAGTCCCGCTCGATTGGATCTCCAATCTCCATTTTCCCCAGTAGCTCCAGGCAGCGGTCATATTCATTTTCCCGAATAGGGAATGGAATGGTCACCTCTCCATACTCGGGGTGCTGCGCGTTGCTCAGTATGGCTTGCGTTTTATTTCACCTCCAGTTCCTCTCAGTCGCAGGACCACAGGTCCGTAGTGGTCGATCAGCAGGGCGTCCAGGATCAACATCAATGTGAGATCGTCCACAAGGTCCTCATCGCATAACTCGGGGATCGTGATGGTCCACCGTCTCTGGCTGATCCCCCGTGCGGCCTGGTACAGTGCATATTCCTGTCCGCTGAGTCCATGCAGCACACGCCATTCATGTAAAGCCGTTGGCCATAGGTCAAAGAGATTTGGAGCGCCCCACCGCCGGAGCGGCTCGGTGGCAGTCATCAGATACATAGCAGCCAAACGACGATTTCCGTCATCACGTTTCCAATGGCTGGCCAAGTATGTGGAATAGACCTGTAGGCGGGCAGCGTGACCCTCGTTGTAGTAGGCGACCGCCTTTTTTCCTGAGAGTACCTTTCGAATCCGATCTCCGAGCAGCCCGTCCATCCAGTGCTTATAGAATTCGGATGCCAGAACAACATATGTGACCACGCCGGCTTCCGCCCGTTCTTCCAGCCAGGGACATACCCGCAGGGTGTCACGTTTTTTACGATATTCCGTACAGTTTTTGCAGTCCACATCCTTTGGACGGTATCGGAACCGGCAGAGGATCATCTGGCCGCCACCGCGAGGCGTGAAATTCGGCGGTGTCATCATCTGCTGTTCCAATCCTGCCAGAGGGGTATCCTTGAAAAAATACTTTGTCATGTCGTCCTTTCCGGCCCAGTTTCCGAAAAGGGGCGCCAAAAAGGCCGCTCCCTCTTTCGGGATCACGGCCTTATCCTCTCTTTGATTTATATTTTAGGTGTCGAAGGACTCTCTGATTATGTTCTATTTCCCCTTTGTTTAGGAGAAACTCGAAATAGTGTGCTTTTTCACTTACTTTTTTCTGAGAAAATGTGATAATATTTGGTTGAATTCGTCGGAAAAACGTGTTACAATTTTTGTAAATTACAGTGGCGGTGATTTCAATGAAGCGTAATGCGATTTCTGATTTAATCAACTGGAAAAACAGTGCGGACCGCAAGCCGCTGGTCATGCGCGGCGCACGGCAAGTGGGCAAGACCTGGCTGATGCGGGAGTTTGGGCAGAGCTGCTACAGTGGCTTTGTCTATTTCAACTTTGATGAAGAAGACGAATTGAAGTCTATTTTTGAGACCAACAAGAACCCGCAGCGCATTGTTGAATTGCTTTCCCTCATTGCCGGAGAAAAAATTCTCCCCGGGGAGACGCTGATCATTTTTGACGAGATCCAGGAATGCCCGGAGGCGTTGAATTCGCTTAAATACTTCAAAGAGAAAGCCAATGAATACCATGTCATTGCGGCAGGAAGCCTGCTTGGAACACTGCTTGCTCAACCGAAGTCCTATCCGGTGGGCATGGTCAACTTGCTGGACCTCTATCCACTGACCTTTGATGAGTTTCTGGAAGCCACAGACGAGGCACTCTATGCCTATTACGAGAGCATCCATAAGGATCAGCAGATCGAGGAAATTTTTCACAACCGCCTGCTGGAAGCCTACAACAACTACCTGATCATTGGCGGGATGCCGGAGTGCGTTGCCTCCTGGGTGAAGGAGAAAGATCCGGCTAAAATTTCCCAAATTCAAAGAGAATTGATCGAAATCTATGAAAACGACTTCTCTAAGCACAATGGCAAGGTCAATAGCGGGCGGATCTTGATGGTATTCCGCAGCATCGTCTCCCAGCTTGCCAAGTCCAATGAGAAGTTCATATACGGTGCTGTACGGCAAGGCGGCAGAGCTCGTGATTTTGAAAAGGCGATTGAGTGGCTGGTCTCGGCGGGAATCTTGAACCGAATCTATAACGTCTCCAAAATGGAGCATCCCCTCTCCGCCTTTGACAAGCTGGATCAATTCAAGCTCTTCTTGTTTGATACCGGCCTGCTCAAGCACATGGCGGGCATTGACAACAGCGCAATTCTTCTGAAGGCTGATTACCAATTCAAGGGGCCGCTCACGGAGAACTACGTCCTGCAGCAGTTCCGAGGACAATTTGCAGTGGAACCACGATACTATTCTGACAAAAACGGAGAGATCGACTTCCTTCTGCAGCATGGGATGGACATCATTCCTGTCGAGGCAAAGGGCGGCGAGGAAAAATCCGCCCCGTCCTTTAAGCGGTACATCGCTGAGCGTCACCCCAAATATGCCATCCGCTTTTCGAAGAGAGGGTACCGCAAGGACGGAGCCATTACCAATATTCCGCTGTACCTGGTCAGAAAAACAAGAGAGCTGCTATAACCAGAAATTAGATCGTTATCGTAAGCGGCCCTCAACCGTTGCCCTTCATCCTTGATCGATATGGGCATCGTGGCCAAGCACGTGAAGTCGGATGTAGACGGTGTCTGCATTGCTGAACCCGACAAGATCGCCTGCCGCCGCCTCTTGTAGAATTACTGTCCCCTGCCGGACTGCTGTCGTGTGAGCCAGGGCATCGAGTTTTACTCCAGGTGATGTAGGCTCAGAGAAAACTTTGTCTGAGATTCGGAAACAGGAGAGTTCGCCATGTTCTGCTAAAGAGGGCGGCGCCTATGTGACGGCGACCGGGAAACCGCGGAAGCTGGACGAGTCTGCTGGTGTTCTGGTGCTGGAGGATAGGGCGCGGATTCCCATCCGGTGCCGGGTCTCGCTGGAGGGGGATTTCCTTTACGGTCCATCCGGCGGTCCCTCCCCCAGCAGAGGAACCCGTGGCTGGGGTACGGACAACCCCGGCAGCGCTGGTACCGGGAGCAGATGACTTGCTCCGGCGAGTCCCAAGGAAAGGCCGGGGCATAGGGTGGTTTCTTCAGGTAATGCAGGCTCATAGATTCTCTCCTTAATTTAAATAGAAAAAGCCGGAGCATTGCTGCTCCGGCAATTTTTTACTTTTATGAAACTCTCTCACCCATTAAAAGTGGTAATTTTTTTCTCGTCATGTACACAGACATGCAACAGCGGACGGATTTCCAGCATATATATAAAATCAAAATAAATTAATTAAATATTTTCGTTTTTTTGCTTGTATTTCTTGTTATCTGTGGTTATACTACAGTCAAGGAGGAAGGGTATATGCTGATAGAGTTTAAGTTTTCAAACTACCGGTCGTTCCGAGACGAGGCGGTCCTTTCTATGGAAGCAACTGGCCTGGGGACATTTCGAAAGAGTCTGATCGAGTATAGACCTGCTGGAAAGTCCACAAACCATCCAATCCATCTTCTTCCCGCTGCCGCGATCTATGGAAAGAACGGCGGCGGCAAGAGCAATGTGATTCGGGCATTCTGGTTGGCGGTTCAATTTATTCGGAATGCCCAGCGGACGCAGCATGAAAAAGCCCCCATCCCTGTACGGCCCTTTTTGCTGGATGATACCTCTGCCGCAGAACCGACGCGATTTGAATTTACCTATGTGGATCAAGGAATCAAGTATATTTACGGTTTTGCCGCAACCAAAGAGCGCGTGGAGGAGGAATACCTTTATCATGCGCCGAAAGGCCAACGTTCTCTGGTGTTCTCCCGCACCGGCCAGGAGTTCCACTTCCCTACAAACAACCTGAAAAGAAGACGGGAACTGATCGGGGAGGCGGTGGCAGCCAACCAGCTCTACTTTGCGGTGGCCTGCACGATGAATGAGCAGGCCTGTGTCGGCGCCATGCGCTGGTTCCGGGAATGCGTCCGATTTTCCCGGGGGTATGCTGACTTTCCGAAGCACCTGTTGGAGTATTCAGAAGATTCCAATATGCTCCAGGCCATCTCTGACTATGCCAAGGCGGCCGATGTGGGCATCCGGGATATGCAGTTTGATATCAAAAACCAGGAGTTTCCCAGCCCGCAGGACCTCCCTGAAAACGTGCCGGAGGGGATCAAGGCTGCCCTGGCGCAGTTCATGCAGGCCCTTTCCGACGCGTCTCCGGATTCAGAGCAGAAACTGCGGATGGGAGAGATCCGGGCTGCGTCTTATCACCAGGGAATCAATCGAGCTGGTAAAGAAAGTCTCTATTCGCTGGAGCTGGCCGATGAGTCGGACGGTACACGCCGGTTGATGACCCTTGCTCCAGATATGGAACAGGTCCTGAGCCGCGGCGGTGTGCTGTTGGTAGATGAATTGGAAAAAGAGATGCACCCCATGCTCGTGGAGTATATCGTCGCAAAATTCCAAAGTCCTGAGTCTAATCCCAATCATGCACAGCTTATTTTTACGAACCATAATACGGAACTTCTGAATATGGAGCTGCTGCGGAAGGATCAGCTATACTTTGTGGATAAAAGCCGCAAGGATGGCACTTCCTCCCTTTATAGCATCAGCGAACTGGCCACACCCACCAGCGAGAATGTTCGGAAAGGCTATCTCATGGGAAAATACGGCGCCACTCCAGAGCTTGAGATCGAGGAGGTGGAGTAAATGCCACGCCGTCAGGTGAAACGAGGGGGGCGCAAGTTTCAGCCAGAAAAGCCTCTGATCTACGTCTTCTGTGAGGGAGAGAGCGAGCAAGCCTATGCAAAATTCCTGAAAGAACATTTTGCAGATGTCGCCGTGCTCAAAATTCCCTCAAAAACAGGACTTTTTTCTAAAGCCAAAAACGATTTTGACAAGGAACCAAAATACCGCAATTATGCCGAGGTCACAGACGAAATCTGGTTTTTCTTTGACGTAGAGGCAGATGATTGCGGAAAGTGGGATGAGCGATGGAAAATCATCGAGACGCTGCGTGGACTTCGTAAAAGCCCAATGTGCATGTCCGGCTGCTAATGACCACGGCCTGTATCGAATACTGGCTGATGCTCCATTACAAGATGATGATACCGACGTCCTTGACAACTGTGGAGGACAAAGAACGCATGCGCCATCAGTTGATAGAAATCGTTCCGAATTACCAAAAGGGAGATGAAACGGCGATCCGTAAAATCGCTGCGGAATATCCTAAGGCTGTTGAGCGCGGCGGTCGGGTATTGGCCGCGCTGCTGGATGATGGGCTCCCGAGCTTGGATGATACGGATGAACGCAACCGCTGGCTGTGTCAGTGCGGAAAAACTTTTACGACGGTACAGGAAGCCATCGTATTTTTGGAGAGTCTCAGGCAATAATGCGCTTTACATGCTCCAATAGATATCATACGGGAGGGGCCCCCTTTGTAAGCCTCTATCCTATGTAATTTACGTCCAATTGTCCGTTGTAGTTATTCCAAAGTGTCCTGGTATTGTGATGTATGATTGCTCTTGTTAATTAAGGAAAATCGTAGTATTTTAAAACATAGATATCAAGTTTCATGTAAGGAGTCATTTTATGCCCGAACTATCTATTCGTAAAATTATTGAAAAAACATTATCCGGCGAAATTAGAATCCCCTCATTTCAACGTGGATTTGTATGGGAACCGGAAAAGGTCGCCTTTTTCATTGACAGCTTATATAAAGGCTATCCTATCGGCTCACTATTGTTTTGGAGAACGAACATACGATTAGAAAACGAAAGGCAATTAGGTAATTATTCTTTACCAGAACCGACAAAAGGATATCCTTTAGATTATGTTTTGGATGGTCAGCAAAGAATTACTTCTATCTTTTCTGTCTTTCAGACAGAACTTACTGCTGTTTCAACCGTATCAAGTTGGATGGATATTTATTATATTTTGGGAAGTTCAGTTGAGAGCCAGCAAAGTCAGTTTGTCCCTCTAGATGCTAACAATGTTGACGCAAAAAAACATTTCCCATTAAATTGCCTTTTTGATTCCGTAAAATATAGGAAAGCTACAGAACATTTAGATGATCAAACCAAAATTGAAGTTGATAAATTGCAGGAAACATTTAAAGAGATTCAAATCCCGTTCCAACTAATGGAGACAGACGATCGTGCTCATGTTGCGATTGTGTTTGAGCGAATTAATCGTACCGGAGTTCCGTTGGACTCTTTCCAGTTATTAAAAGCGTGGAGTTGGAGTACTGATTTTGATTTGCAGGAACAATTGGACGACCTATCATCCGATCTAGCAGATTATGGCTATGACGGACTAACAAGCGATCAAGATCTGTTGTTAAAATGCTTCACTGGATATATTCTTGGTAGTACGTCACCAGGAGCAATCACACAGCTAGATGGAGAGCATATTCGGGCAAATTTTGATGAAATAAAAAATGGAATAAAGTCTTCGGTCGATTTTATCCGCGGCGAGTTAAAACTCAACAGTTTGAAATACTTACCATATCCTGCAATGCTGGTTTCTTTGGTTAAATTTTTTGGCACTACAAAAAAGGGGGGCGCGGCATTTACTGATCTACAACGACAGAGCCTTATCAAATGGTTTTGGCGGAGTTGTTTTTCTAGACGCTACTCCAGCGGCGTGAATAGTGCACATGAAACAGATTTACAAGCAATGGAACGTTTAGTTTTTGACGAACAATATGATATTTGTTCCTTCAAATGCGAAGTCTCTCCCACATTTTTTACGGATAACGTTTTTAACCTCAATACTGTTAATACAAAGACATTTGTCGCCCTATTAGCGTCCACATCTCCCAAATCATTTATTTCAGGCGCGAATGTAAATTTATCAGAACCAATGAAATTGGCTAATTCGAAAGAGTTCCATCATATTTTCCCGGCGAAATACTTGCAGCGATTAGGCTTGGCGCGTAACAGAATTTTTTGTTTGGCTAATTTTTGTT
>ULWX01002851.1_pt1 | contig 12364 bp, 14 predicted proteins | sample 1960851 | NCBI WGS metagenome assembly ULWX01 (sample SAMEA4835826, study PRJEB28245) | human gut metagenome | biome: gut microbiome; material: fecal sample | place: Denmark | collected 2008 | reverse complement strand
CATGTATCTCTATACCGGCGGCGAACCGCTTGTTCGGAAAAAGGATATCATTACCCTCTGCGAACGCCATCCCGACTGTGTATTTATGTCTTTTACCAACGCGACGCTGATCGATGAGGCATTTGCCGACGAGATGCTGCGTGTCAAGAATTTTGTCCCCGCTATCAGCGTAGAAGGCTTTGAAGAGGCGACAGATTCCAGGAGAGGGCATGGCACTTTTCAAGCTGTGATGCGCGCCATGGAGATACTCAAGCGCAAAAAGCTGCCCTTCGGCGTCTCTTGCTGCTATACTCGCGCCAACGTGGATGTTATCGGCAGCGAGGCCTATTTTGACAAGATGGTGGAGTGGGGGGCAAAGTTTGCTTGGTTCTTTACATATATGCCGATCGGCGCCGACGCGGTGCCGGAGTTGATGGTCACTGCCGAGCAGCGGGAGTTTATGTACCATCAAATTCGAAAATTTCGGGATTCCAAACCCATCTTTACGCTGGATTTCTGGAATGACGGAGAGTATGTGGAGGGGTGTATTGCCGGCGGACGGCACTACTGCCACATCAATGCGGCGGGGGACATTGAGCCCTGTGCGTTTATCCATTATTCAGACTCCAATATCCACAATAAAACCCTTCTGGAGGCCTATCAATCTCCGCTCTTTATGGCCTATCATGACAATCAGCCTTTCAATCAAAATCATCTGCGTCCTTGCCCGCTGCTGGATAACTATGGACGGCTGGCGGACATGGTGGAGCAGAGCGGAGCAAAGTCTACGGATCTCGCTGCACCGGAGGATGTACATACCCTCTGCGGAAAATGTAAGGATGCAGCTGAACACTGGGCAGTCACCGCTGGAGCGCTGTGGGCGGCTTCACATCCGGATGGCGTCCATAAGGCGGAATAGATTTCTCTTATTTCAAAGCGGCGCAAGGCGATCGGCCTTGCGCCGCTTTCGGCCTGAAGGGGATTATTTGTCTGTAACGGGATTGGTGAAGTAAATATTTTTCTGATCCATTTTTTCTTTTGCCAGGCGGACCGCTTCACCAAATCTCTGGAAGTGGACGACCTCCCGCTCACGGAGGAACCGGATTACGTCGGTAACGTCCGGATCATCACAAAGGCGTAAAATGTTATCGTAGGTGACTCTGGCCTTCTGCTCCGCGGCCATGTCCTCGGTAAGGTCGGCGATTACATCGCCTTTTACAGCCATGGAGGCGGCGCTCCAGGGAAAACCGGAGGCCGCAGTCGGATAGACCCCTGTGGTATGGTCCACAAAGTAGGGGGCAAACTCAGCAATACGAGCATCGGTGTCGCTGATGTTCCGCGTGAGCTGATGGACGATGGCACCAATCATCTCTAAATGCCCCAGTTCTTCTGTACCAATGTCGGTCAAAAGGCCTTTCAGTTCGGCGTAGGGCATCGCGTATCTTTGGCTCAGATAGCGTAAAGATGCGCCGAGTTCGCCATCCGGTCCGCCATACTGACTGATAATGAAGGACGCCAGTTTGGGATTGGGCGTCTTGATTTTCACTGGATACTGTAGTTTCTTCTCGTAAGAAAACATTTATTTGCCCTCCTTCTCTGTGTAGTTCCAGGGCCACGGATCCTGGAGCCAAGTGTAGGTCTTGCTCCTGGCGGTTTCGCCGCGCATAATGGGGCCGCCGATCTCTACATAGTCGGCCCGCGCGGTCTCCTCCAGAGCGGCATACTGGCGGAAAAGCTCGAAGGCCTCGCCGTCAGAGGGATGCGTATCCAGATAGAGCGCCAGTTCCTGGAGCACAAATTCCAGCGCTTGCAGTTCCGTCATAGGCGTCTGCGGCAGGCTGGCCGCGTTGACTTTGGCACGGAAGGGGAGATTTAAGCCGGGATAAAGCGTCCCATTATTGAGGGCATCCATTTGGGAATATCGCTTTGGATTGTTTTGCTGAAAGGGGACATATGGTACCGCCAGAGGGGCACATTCGGGCAGTGTGCCGCAGTTATCGCTGCATGTGGCGGGATTCGGTGCATTGTCAGGGTACAATTCAGGATTCCTCCTTCTATGGTTTCAGAGAGAACACTCTGTCCGGCAGAGTTCCCCTCCGTTTTATCTTATGTGGCATGGTGCAAAAGGGAACCTGACGTTTTAAAGCCGGAAACCATTTTGCTTTTGAAGCGCGGGTGTGGTATAATGGCCCACGGTGAATATGATTTAGGGGAGAAAAAATTTTTGCAGCATGTAAATGACCTGGGCAGAGACGACATCAAGCAGCTTGTCCTGCGTGTAGCGCTACCCTCCATGTTGGCGCAATTCGTCAGCGTACTCTATAGCATCGTGGACCGGATGTACATCGGGAATATCCCGGAGATCGGCGATACAGCCCTGGCCGGCGTGGGAATCTGCGGTCCGATTGTGAACCTGGTTGGGGCATTTGCCTTTTTAGTCGGGGTAGGCGGTGCCCCTTTGATGAGCATCAAGCTGGGAGAGGGAGACCGGGAGGGGGCGCAAAGAATCCTCTCCAATTGCTTTTTGATGCTTGCCGCCCTGTCCGCTCTGCTGACCGCGCTGGCGCTTGTCTGGAGGGAACGGCTCCTGATGTGGTTTGGCACCAGTGCATTGACATTCCCATACGCAAAGGACTATATCACAATCTATCTCCTAGGCACAGTCTTTGCCCTGATGTCTTCCGGATTGAATCAATTTATCGTCTGCCAGGGATTTGCAAACACAGGGATGCGCTCGGTCCTTTTGGGCGCGGTGCTCAACATTATTCTCGATCCGATTTTTATTTTCAGCTTGGGTATGGGGGTAAAAGGAGCGGCCTTGGCTACCGTTCTCTCCCAAATGGCGTCATGCACGTATGTACTTCTCTTCCTGTTCGGACAGCGCCCGCCGATTCGGATTACATTTGGCGGCTACCAACTCAAGGTCGTCCGTTCGGTTCTGACCGTGGGCTTCACATCCTTTCTGATTATTGCCATTGATAATGGGATGATCATTGCCATGAATGCTGTGTTGCAGCGATATGGAGGCCCTGGACAGGGGGATATCTTGATTACCTGCTGCACCATTATGCAGAGCTTTATGCTGATGGTTACCATGCCGTTAGGCGGCATCACGGGGGGCACGCAGAGCATCCTGGGCTTTAACTATGGAGCGAGGCGGCCAGACCGGGTGCTCAAGGCGCAAAAGTATATTATCCTGCTCTGCGTCTCCTTCACTGCACTCTTGTTCTTGTTTGCCCAACTGGCTCCTCACTTGTTTGTTTTGATTTTCACACGTGAAACGGAATATGTGGCGTTGGCTTCGCGCGCCATAAGAATTTATACATTGGGCATTATCCCCTTGGGGATACAGTATGAAATTGTGGATGGCTTTACTGGAATGGGGGTGGTCCAGGCCGCGTTGCCGCTCTCATTTTGGCGCAAGCTGATCTACTTTGTAAGTCTGTTTGCCCTTCCCGCCGCCTTTGGAGCGGAGGCAGTCTTCTTTACCGGCCCCATTTCAGATTTTGGAGGAGCGTTGGTATCTGTCGTGGTCTACCTGCTGACCATCCGAAAGATATTAAACAAGCGTTCCCCTGCGGAACCCCTGCCTGAGGTGTAATACATATCGGATGCCTCCCTCTCATAGAGTGCAGAGAGGGGGTGTCCACAGTGAAACAGATCTTTGAGAAACGCATTTTTTCTGTCGCCTTGCTGAGTATATTAACGTTAAGTACCTGCTATTATCTTTTTCTCTGGAAGGGAAACACGGTACCTGCCATGGCGCATCCCGACCGATTCTCAGCCGAGACAATCATAATCGATGCCGGACACGGCGGTGAGGACGGGGGAGCCGTCTCGCCTTCCGGGACAGTGGAGAGCAGCATCAATTTGGCCGTTGCGAAGCGGCTGGACTCCATTCTAGGCCTTTATGGGGCGAATGTCATCATGCTTCGGGAAAAGGATGTGTCCCTTCATGATCCCGGCTCCGAGACGCTACGTCAAAAAAAAGTGTCAGATCTTCATAAACGGGTAAAAATCATTGAGGAAACTCCCAATGCAACCCTCATCAGTATCCACCAGAATACCTACAGCGGCAGTTCGAAATATCACGGTGCACAGGTCTTTTATGCAAGCGAGGCGTCGAGCCTGCCCTTTGCCAAATTTGTACAAGAGACACTGCGCGTGGTATTGGATCCTGAAAACGGGCGGAAAGCTGCTAAAATCCCAGATACCGTTTATCTCATGAACCACATTACCTGCCGGGCTATCTTGGTAGAATGCGGCTTTCTATCCAACCCGGATGAGGACGTCCTGCTTCAAACCAGTGGCTATCAAACCAAAATCGCAACTGCACTGGCGGGAGCTTATCTTGGTTATTCTGAGACAGATTTGGAGGAACCATTCCAAAATGAGGGCTAAAATGATTTTTTATTGTACGGAATGCGGCAATGAAACGCCCAAATGGGTAGGGAAGTGCCCTGCCTGCGGGAGCTGGAACACTATGGTGGAACAACCCCAAGAGTCCAAAAAGAAAGGGGGGCCTGCGGCGCAGGGGATATCTTCCAGAGGGAGTTCTGTCAGTCATCCTAAATCTCTTGCAGAGGTCGAAACCACAGATGAACTGCGATTCCCCACAGGCCTGAGTGAGTTGGACCGTGTCTTGGGCGGCGGAGCTGTTCAGGGATCTCTGGTTTTGGTGGGCGGTGCTCCAGGGATTGGAAAGTCTACGCTGATGCTTCAAATCTGCGATAATCTCTGCCGCTTTTCCAAAGTGCTCTATGTATCCGGCGAAGAGTCTGAACGGCAGATCAAGCTGCGGGCCGAGCGGTTAGGCGTCCGCAGTGAGAGCCTTTATCTGCTGGCTGAAACTAGTCTGGAGAATATTCTGGAGTCCGTCCATGAGTTAAAACCCGATGTACTTATTGTGGACTCTATTCAGACCATGTACGACGAGGAGCAGACTACTTCTCCAGGCAGTGTAGGTCAGGTAAAGTGTTGTACCATGTCACTGATGCAGCTCGCAAAAGGAGAAGGAATCACTGTATTCGTCATTGGACATGTGAACAAGGAGGGCTCCATTGCCGGGCCCAAGGTACTGGAACATATGGTAGACTGTGTTCTATACTTTGAAGGGGAGCCCCATATGTCCTATCGGATCCTGAGAGCGGCAAAGAATCGGTTCGGAGCTACCAACGAGATCGGTGTTTTTGAGATGGCTGACAGCGGTCTCGTCGAGGTCCCAAATCCCTCTGAGACGCTATTGGCAGGTCGACCCAAGGACACGCCAGGAACCTGTGTGACTTGTGTTATGGAGGGAAATCGACCTGTGCTGGCCGAGATTCAGGCGTTGCTTGCCCCTACAAGTTTTGGAAACCCTCGCAGGACCAGCAATGGGTTTGACTACAACCGCGCGATGCTCTTGCTGGCAGTTCTGGAAAAGAGGGGAGGGCTCATGGTAAGTTCTTGTGACGCCTATATGAATGTGATAGGTGGACTTTATCTGGATGAACCCGCAGCAGACTTAGCTGCAATTATTGCCATTGCATCTAGTTTTCGGGACAAGCCTGTACCGGGCGATTTGACTGCAATTGGCGAGGTGGGACTTACCGGCGAACTCCGTTCCGTCAGCGCCCTGGGACAGCGTCTTTCTGAAGTTAGGCGTTTGGGCTTTAAACAGTGTCTGATTCCAGCTCAAAAAAGTATGAAACTGGTGGAACCGGATGGGTTACAGCTTGTCCGAGTTCGAAATATTCGGGAGGCGCTCAGCGCAGTTTTGTAAATGGTCTTTACGTGGTGCAAAGTTGACGCAGGAATTCAGATGACTGGGCGTTCCAATCGACGCCGCATGGGTGAGTACACAGTAGCCGTCCTGCTGGTAGATACATTCACTGGTACAGGCGATCAAACTCAAGGAAATCCCTCCAAAGCTTTTGTGTTTGGTTAGTCTGTCCAGCAATGATAAGAATATAAAAATATCAAAGAAGAGGAGGTGTCGCGGCGGCAGAGTTGAGGGTCCACAAGTAAACAAAATAAAGTTATTGCAAACTTCAAAAAAGCGTAAATAGGGAAGTATTACTTAATTAAAAAATGGTCCTTACTCAGTCACGCTATACCCAATATTGCAAAACGTTGATTATTTCTATCGGTAGTGGTAATTATTTGGATTTTGCTGTTTTTTATTCTTATATTTCTAACTTCTCAACTTTTCATCTAAGGCTGTCCCCGACAGCAACGTATGATTTTTCGCGTCGTAGGATACGCCGCTTTAGCAAGTAGCCGTATTTGTAAGGTATTACTTAGCGTTGTTGTATTTTGCGATATTGGGTATAGCGTGACTGAGCTTTGTTTAATTTTTTGTTTTGTGTAAGAAATCTTCTTGCAAAAGTCTTTTAAATCGGATACATTAAGAGCATAGGAGGGCGAGACTATGACAGAACAGGAAATGTTACAGGCACTATCTAAAATGCTTGATGCTCAAAAGCAAGAGCTTTCTAGCATGATGGATGAAAAAATTAGTTCTGCGGAACAGCGCATTATGAAGGGGGTTTCGGTTCTTATGGACGCTGAATTTAAGCCCCGTTTTGATTTGTTGTCAGAGGAGTTAGAGACTATTAAGGACCGGCTTCCGGTGGCGGATATTTTAGACGAATTACAGGATGAATTAGCGGCCTATCGTCTTACATTGCGGAAACATGGGAGGGAGATTCAGGCTCTTCAAAAAGCTGTTAACAACTGAATATTGATATCTAAATGGGAGAGTGCTAACCGCTTGCACTCTCCCATTTGTTTTTTCTCGTCCTCATGGCTCTGGTGGTCCTCTGTGCCGTTTTTAGCTTATATGTATGGGGGGGGTGGGCTTTTGTAAATGCCCTGTGTTGGGCCGCCTATGTCGTCTTGTGGGGAATGACCCATAAAATGTGGTACAATTTTTTTGTTTAGCGGCATAGGAGGGAATAGCGACCGCTCGGCGATGGAGCGACGTAGGAGCGATGATCGCCGAGCGGGAGCGCCTGACCGACTATGCTACTCCCTGGGAGTAGCATGAAGGCGGTGCAATTCGTAGAATTGCATGCTGCCGAAACACTCCTTTTTCTGCGCTGGGCGGCTTGGCTGTTTTCCGGGGCGTGGCGTAGCTTTTGCGTTGTGTGGTTTGTGGTGCGGCTCATCTTAAATACCGTTGGTAGGGCTTGACAATTATGCTTTGGGGTGCGGTGGTTGTAATGCAAATTTACTTTGCACTAATTTTTTTGAAAATGGGGCTTGACTTTATGTCGCACGTAAATTATAATATAGGTGCGACAAAAAAGGAGGTGTTTTGTTGAGTCCTCGCACTGGTCGGCCCAAAAAAGAAAATGCTATTACTTCGCGCATTTCGGTTCGTATTGATGATGATACTTTAGGTGCCTTGGATGCTTATTGTTCAAAGCATTTAGTTTCTAAAGGCGAGGCGGTAAGGCGTGCGTTATGGCTTCTTTTTGGGTCTAAAAAGTAAAAGAGACAGACCGTTCTAGCCTGCAAGCAAGAAGACGGTCTGTCAGCACTACACGCCCTAGGACGAATAGGGGATGCAGTAAATCTATTATACTGTGTTTTCTGTTTTTCTGCAAGGGTAAAAACAGGAGGAAAATAGAAAATGGAAGTCAATTATAAGTTTGTTCCGGAACATGTTACAGCGGAAGAAAAGTTTAAAAGAGACGTGATTTCCTATGCAGGTAGGTTATTAGAAATTACTGGCTCCAAAACGTTGATTTTGTTTCTTTCAAATGATAATACCCCGGTTATTTGGGAATCTTCTGGACGGCTTGTTGATTCTTTAGAGTGTCATTTTGAGGAATAAAGTTAATCGGGTTTATATGCCTAAAATGCCGTTAGAAATTTCTGTAAAACTCACTACATCCGATGAAGTTCTTGCATTGCGTTCTAAGATAGAATCATTACAAAATGAGCTTGAAAATATGAAGAAAGAGCATAACCGGCTTGAATATTTGTATCGTTGTGAATGTCTTGTAAGCATGGAATTGTCGGATTTATGTAGGAAGAATGGTATAAAATTTCGGCGTTCTTTGGCTTATCGCCCCAGCCAAGATTGATTTAAAAACGGCATGCCGGGACTTGCGTGAGCAAGTTGGCACGCCGTTTGCATCGCGCGCACGCGCGCGCGTTACTTGACAGTAACATCATTTAAATACAAAGGGGTTTAATCATGTACTATAATGTCAGGGTAAAGTCATACCTTGATGGGACGAAACAGTACATGTATAGCGAGAGGATGAAAGAAAAGGGGTATAAGGTCAAGGAGAAAGAAAAGACTGGTCAGGAAGTGGAGCGTGGAGAACGGCAGAATATGATACGTGCTGTTCAAAAGGTATATGATCTAGCCCGTAGTAATGTTTTTGATTGGTTTATTACAATGACCTTTGATCCTGAAAAAGTTGATAGATACGATTATGATGCATGTGCTGATGCCATTAAGGGTTTTACGCATAAATTGTGTTTAAATGGTAATCAATGGATTATTGTTCCGGAACAGCACAAGGACGGTGCTTATCATTTTCACGGTTTGGTTTCTGGTGATTTGGATTTGACCTATCATGCGGATGGGGTGTATAATCTCAATGATTACGGATATGGTTTTACAACTGCTACTAAGATACGAGACCGGGCGCGGGTGTCTACTTATATTGCGAAATATCTTACTAAGCTAATTACGGTGCCTAAAGGGCGTAAACGGTATTGGGCTAGTAGGTCTTTGCAACGGCCTAGCGAAGATTTAGTGGTTATGAGTTCTGAGGAGTATGGAGAAATCTATAATTCTGCTCGTTTTCAAAAGGTGATAGATTCTCCGTTTGGGTGTTTTATTATGTGTGAGACTGGGGGTGCAGGGGCTACGGGTTCGGAGATTTCCAAGTAAACAAAATAAAGTTTTTGTTTACTTGGAGGGAGGAATTCTTTGATCTGTATGCCGAAATACCTATGGATTATCGTGCCGAGGCTCCACCAATTCTTCGCGATTTTTTGATGTATCATGAGACCATTCAAGGTCATTCGCGAAAAACGGTTGATGAGTATTACCTGGATCTGAGGAATTTCTTTCGCTACATAAAAATTGAACGCGGTTTTGTTCCGCGCAGTGCGGAGCTTGATGAAATTTCTGTTGAGGATGTGGATCTGTCTCTCGTCGCATCGGTAACGCTCACAGACGTATATTCTTATATGGCTTATCTCAGCCGGGACCGGGCCCAGCATCCCAACAGTTCTGCGACCAGCTATGGTTTGGGTGCGGCGGCCCGCGCACGAAAGGTTGCAGCGATCCGCTCGTTCTATAAGTACCTTTCCAATAAGGCAAAACTGATTCCGGAAAACCCTATGCAGGACTTGGATTCCCCACGATTAAAGAAAACCCTGCCGCGATATCTGGATTTGGAGGGCAGCGTGGCGCTTTTGCAGGCTGTAGATGGTGCTTTTAGGGAGCGTGACTACTGTATTTTGACGATTTTTCTCAATTGCGGTCTGCGGATTTCAGAGCTGATTGGACTTAATCTAACAGATGTTCGAGAGGATACCCTCAGAGTACTAGGGAAAGGAAATAAAGAGCGCATCGTCTATTTAAACGATGCCTGTAAAACAGCCATCGACGATTATTTGGCCGTCCGCGGTCCGGAAGGCCAAATAATCGACAAAAATGCTCTTTTTCTCAGCAAACGTCGCACCCGAATTACAAAATCCGCTGTCGAAAAGCTGGTCAAGAAGCATCTCTCCGCAGCAGGATTGGACAGTGCGCAGTATTCGCCCCATAAGCTGCGCCATACGGCGGCCACATTGATGCTCCAGAACGGAGTTGATGTACGAACGCTTCAAGAAGTCTTGGGCCACGATCATTTGAATACCACGCAGATTTATACCCACGTAGAGAACGACAATCTGCGTGTGGCGGCGAAGGCCAATCCTTTGGGGAAATTAAAAAAGAAGAGGAGCCCCCCGGCTCCTCCAAAGAGAGATTAGGACATAGGAGCTCCGTTCTCCGGAGGCGGTTCCATCGGCCCTGGAGAATATGCGCCCAGGATGTGTAGAAAACGGATCTCCTGAAAGAAATAGGTGCTCAGAGGTCTCCAGTCGGCATCGTAGGAGTGGGCGGCAATCAGTGTGTTTTCTAATGTGGGGGGATCTCCCATGGCCACGATGATCGGCGTATGTCCAAAAATCTCTTTATGAAATCGGAGCTGTACGAAATCTCCAGGCTCTAAATTCTCGAGCGTTGTCTCCAGTCCAAAAGGGCCGGGACCGTTCCAGTCCCGTGTGATAAAATTATAAAAATATGGAACCCCAGTCCACGCGGGCGCCTTCCGATTGGCATCGATATAATACCAGCCCAGGTCGGGGGTAAAATTCATAACGCCTGTGCCCGCATACAGACATTGCGAGGCGAAGTTGGTACAGTCCCCTCCTAGCTCTTCATAATCATAATAGGCCGGGTTGCGGCCAAAGGCCCATTTATGGGCATAACGCAGGGCTGCCTTTCGATCGTATGGGATAACAGGCTTGGGCGGGGGCATAATGGGTCCCTCCTTCCACACGAGTGTTTTCGCTACATTCTATGTCTCGGCCCACGCAATGTTCTCAAGTTCCCTCCCATCTTTGAATAGTACGGGCGCTCAGAAAGAGAGGAACAAAATATGCTTTTATATGATTCCGTCCTGTTTGATTTGGACGGGACGCTTCTGGACACCCTGCAAGACCTGGCCGAGAGTACAAACTACGCTTTGGTGAGTAGCGGCTTTCCAGCACGCAGCTTGGAAGAGATCCGAGCGTTTGTTGGAAATGGCGTAGCACGGCTGATCCATCTAGCTGTGCCGGACGGGACATCGGAGTTTTGCGAAGAGCGGTGTCTGGCACTGTTCAGACACTATTATCTCGACCATATGAGCTGTAAAACAGAACCTTATCCTGGAATTCGGGAACTGTTGACCGCACTTCAACAGTCAGGCTGCCGAATCGGTGTGGTCTCCAACAAATTTGACGGTGCAGTAAAGGGGCTCTGCAGGCAATATTTTGGAGATATCTTCTCTGTTGCCGTTGGAGAGCAGGCCGGCATCCGGAAAAAGCCGGCTCCAGATCTTGTGGAGTGCTGCCTCCAGTGCCTTGATGCCGATCCGGGCCGCGCAGTTTATGTGGGAGACTCGGACGTAGACATTCAGACCGCCAAAAATGCAGGACTCCCCTGTATTTCTGTCTCCTGGGGGTTTCGCAGTAGAGACTTTTTAATAGAGCATGGGGCGTCCGTGGTCATCCCTTCCCCTTTGGAACTACAGAAGCTTTTGGTATACTAAAATAACATCCACCCCTGACGTGCATAGTGCACGTCAGGGGTGGATGTTTATACCGCCACTGTTTTGTTTACTTGAATAGGGACTTGGAGAGCGCTTTAGAGACCGCTGCGACAACAATGCAGGATACGATTGCTTCCGGAATACCGGCAGTGGTCGCAACCGTCATCACCATGGCACCTACGCCGCTTACGTCAATACCATAATAAGTGGCAACGACATTGCTGGCCAGCAGCCATAGCGCACCCAGATAGAAAATCGTATTGAGCATGGAACCTACAAAGCCTGTAATAGCGTAGCCGACCATACCGCTTTTGTCAAACGACATTTTTTTCAGACCGACCGCCAGCAGTCCGGCCAGCCACCCCATCAGAATACGGGGAATCATGGCGATGACAATATAGAGGAAGGGACTGTAGGTCATGATGGTGGTGGCAAAGAGATCTGCGCCGGGCATGGTGATGACCTTTAAAAGCGCAGACAGTCCAAAAAAGCCACCCAGAATCGCACCGGCCGTCGGCCCCATGAGGACCGCACCGATGATGACGGGCATTTGAATGGTGGTGGCGGCTATGGGCCCGATCACCAAATAGCCCAGAGGTGTAAAGGCCAGCAAAAAAATGATGGCCACCAGGACAGCCATACGTACCAGCCGCCTGGTATCATAATGGGTACGGGAGTGGGATACTGCTTTTTCCATGGTTTGAACCCTCCTGCTACCGCTCCCCTGTGGCGGGGATGCAGCGCAATTTATTTACCCACGGCATGCAGCCGTTGAGCACAAGAGAAACATGATATTAAATTTTGCGTCCGCCCTTCCCTTCGGTGTTCTTCCGATAAATCAGATAGAGCCCGTTCATGAGCAGGTCGGCATCATATAGAATGTCTCTTTTGCAATATTTTAAAACGTCGGGCGCATTTCCGCCTGTTGCGACTACAGCGGCGGAGGATATCCCGGCCTCCTCTTCCAATCTGCCGATCATTCCATCCACCATGCTGGCGTTTCCGTAGAGTACGCCGGCTCGCATGGCATCCACTGTATTGTGTCCGAAAATCGAGGGCGGAGGCGTAATGGAAAT
>ULWX01016479.1_pt1 | contig 12378 bp, 9 predicted proteins | sample 1960851 | NCBI WGS metagenome assembly ULWX01 (sample SAMEA4835826, study PRJEB28245) | human gut metagenome | biome: gut microbiome; material: fecal sample | place: Denmark | collected 2008 | reverse complement strand
CGGCTGTCATTCAGCTCTGCAGCAGACAATACAACGCCCCGCAGGCAGCTCTGGGCACACACGAACACCTGGTGGCTCTCCGGCAGCAGCATCCCGATATGCACAATGGTCCATCCTCCCCTGGCCGGGGCGCTGTACTCCAATCCGTAGGTAAACGGGGCCAGGCTGTCCACCTGGGACAGCGCAAGGGCCGCGTCCTGGCCTGCTGTACTCTGTCCGGTTCTATTCTGCCCGGTTATGCTCCGCCCGGCTATCCCCTCCCCGGCACATTCATGCAGTTTCTTAAGCATAGGCTCTCTTCACCTCTTCCTCCCCGCAGGCCGCGAGAACAGCATCCGCCATTTTCCTGTACTGACCCGCAATGCCGCTGTCCGGATAAGCTTCCATGACCGTCTTTCCAAGCTCCTCCGCCTCTCCCACCAGGGAGCTGTAATCCAGGGAAGCTATGATTTCCGTTCCCATATCCTCTGCCAGCTCCTCCACCTTTTCCTGTTCCCGCTTCACGCCTCTGCGGTTAAGGAGGATGCCTCCCAGGCTGGCATACCCTCTGGCCTCAAAGGATTTCACTGCTGTGGCAATATTGGCGGCCGCATAGATGGCCATGTTTTCCCCGGATGTAACAATAAATACCTTGTCCGCATACCCCTCCCGGATGGGCATGGCAAACCCGCCGCAGACAACATCGCCCAGCACATCATAAATGACCACGTCCGGCTTATAAACCTCAAATGCATTTCTCTCCTCCAATGCCTCAAAGGCAGTGATGATTCCCCGCCCGGCGCACCCCATGCCAGGGGTAGGTCCTCCTGCCTCAGCGCAGAGCACACCCTTGCTTCCCTCTGTCACCAGCTCGTCCAGACCCGCCTTATCTCCCTTTGCCCGGATTATATCCAGGATGGAGGCCACGGCCCGTCCCTGATGAAGCTGTATGGTGGAATCCGCCTTTGGGTCGCAGCCTATCTGCATTACTTTGTACCCCCGCTCCGCCAGGGCCACTGACAAATTAGATGAGATGGTGGACTTTCCGATTCCGCCTTTTCCGTAAACCGCTATCTTTAACATATCTTTCCTTCCCCTCTGTTCTTGAAATAAAAAACCTCTCTCTGAAATTCAGAGAGAGGATATAATCAACAAGTCACGGCTTCCGCTGCAGGCACATAAGCCACACCCACAAACAGCGCACACCGGAAAATAACACAAACCGGCGCCTGCACAGCCAGGACAGTTCCGCTCTCTCTTTATCTCAGGGTTGCTTCGCATCAGAGAAAGGTTCTATTTAGTTACTACCATCATATTCCAGCTCCCGTGAAAAAGCAAGGGTTAAAAAAATATCTTGTCCTGCGCATTTTATTAGGCTTTACGAAAGGCCGGGACCCATGATATCATAACCACAGACAACCGCGGCCCGCATATGGGTGTGCATCTGATTTTTGCAGAGCCCTGCCGGGTAAAAAACAATAAGGGAGGTTATACTTTATGGAAGACCGTCTGGCTGTTATCAGCTGTATCATAAGCAACCCTGACTCTGTGGCAACGGTAAACGAAAAATTCCACCTTCAGTCCAGTCTGATTATTGCCCGTCTGGGCGTTCCCTGCCGGGATTACGGGGTCTCCGTCATCAGCGTGGTTCTTCACGGAACCCAGAACCAAATCAGTTCCTTTGCCGGGGACCTGGGAAAGGTAGACGGTGTAAAGGTGAAATCCATTCAGGTGCCGGTCAACAAATAAAAGAAAGGGAAGGAACCCCATGGAACATTTGGAATGGCTGCTGTCCCTGGTAGCAAACATCGCAATCATTATATTTGAATTTATCGGCGTGGGCATCATCATATACTCAGGCCTCACAAGTTTCCTTAAATTCCTCCGCAAGTCCCCGGACACCAAGATTTATCTGGCAAAGGGCCTGGCCATGGGACTGGAATTCAAAATGGGAAGCGAAATCCTGCGCACGGTCGTGGTCCGGGAGTGGAAGGAAATAGGAATCGTGGCCGGCATCATTGCCCTGAGAGCCGCCCTTACCTTCCTGATTCACTGGGAAATCAAGGAAGAGGAACGGGCCTGATACACACAGTAAGACCGCGCTGCAGGGAAAATATCTCCCCGCTTAGCGCGGTCTTTCTTGTGTCATGGTATGAACTGGGGGAGTAAAACCGGTTAATGCTCTGCCCTCTGCCGCTTCCCCTGCCACAAGGGCCTCCATAGTCCTCTATAGACGAATCCCGCACATACCCTTCAGTATTTCTTCCGCCCTGCCCATCATCTCAAGGCTGTCCTGGTTCTTATTCCTCCTGTCAATATAGTGGAAGGAGGGCACATCTGCGGGCACCAGCTTCAGGTCCCCTTTGTAAGACCTGACCAGGTCCGGAATCTTTTCCACCTGGAGCTTTGCCTTCTGATACATGGTAAGCCTTACCTCCTGGCGGTTAATCACCACTTCTGTCACATATGCCCGGTGGGCCAGGGCCCTGATGGCCGCTATCTTAAGCAGGTTCTCCACACTGCGGGGTATATCCCCGAACCGGTCCATAAGCTCATCCTGCATATCCATATATTCTTCCTCTGTCTCAATGGCAGAGATACGTTTGTAGATATCCAGCTTCTGGTATTCATTCTTGATATAACGTCCGGGAATGTATGCATCGATATCGCATTCCACAACGGTTTCGTAGGAATCCTCCTCCAATGTCTCTCCCTTAAGAGCCAGCACGGCCTGGTTCAGCATTTTGCAGTACAAATCATACCCCACAGCCTCCATGTGTCCGTGCTGCTCCGCGCCCAGTACATTGCCCGCGCCCCGGATTTCCAGGTCCCGCATGGCAATCTTGATTCCGGAACCCAGTTCCGTAAATTCCCGGATGGCCTGGAGACGCTTCTCCGCCTCCTCCCTCAGAAGTTTATCCCTCTTGTACATGAGAAAGGCATAGGAAGTCCTGTTGGAGCGCCCCACACGGCCTCTCAGCTGATACAGCTGGGACAGTCCCATGCGGTCCGCATCGTGGATAATCATGGTGTTGGCATTGGGTATATCCAGACCGGTTTCAATGATGGTGGTGGACACCAGCACATCAATCTCTCCATTGATAAAATCAGCCATAATCCGTTCCAGCTCATGCTCCCGCATCTGTCCATGGGCAAATGTAACCACTGCATCCGGCACAAGGGCCTGCACACGGCCAGCCACCTCATCAATATCCGTCACACGATTGTATACATAATACACCTGACCGTTTCTTGCCAGCTCACGGTTGATTGCCTCCCGCACCATCTCCTCATTGTACTCCATCACATAGGTCTGGATGGGCGTCCGGTCCACCGGCGGCTCCTCCAGCACGCTCATGTCGCGTATGCCTGCCAGGCTCATATGGAGGGTCCTGGGAATTGGCGTGGCTGTCAGGGTAAGCACATCCACATTTTCCTTCAGATGCTTGATTTTCTCCTTATGGGCAACGCCAAACCGCTGCTCCTCGTCAATAATCAGCAGCCCCAGGTCCTTAAACTGCATATCCTTGGACAGGACCCGGTGGGTCCCGATGACAATGTCCACCATTCCCTTGCGAAGGTCTTCCAGTGTTCTTTTCTGTCTGGCAGGCGTACAGAACCTGGACAGCATATCCACCCGCACCGGGAAATCCTTCATCCTCTGTACGAATGTATTGTAATGCTGCTGGGCCAGAATCGTGGTAGGCACCAGGTACACCACCTGCTTACTGTCCTGTACCGCCTTAAATGCCGCCCTCAGAGCCACCTCTGTCTTGCCGTACCCCACATCACCGCATATGAGCCGGTCCATGATTCTCCTGCTCTCCATGTCCTTCTTTACCGCGTCAATGGCATCCATCTGGTCATCGGTTTCATCATAGGGAAACAGCTCCTCAAACTCTCTCTGCCACACCGTATCTGTCCCGTACTGGAATCCGGCCTTCTCCTGGCGCGCCGCATAAAGCTTCACCAAATCCTTGGCAATCTCCTGGACAGCTCCCCGGACCCTGGTCTTGGTTTTATTCCACTCAGTTCCTCCCAGCTTGTTGAGCTTGGGTTTCTTGGCCTCTGCCCCTGCGTATTTCTGGATACTCTCCAGACGGGTGGCCGGCAGATAGAGATTGCCTCCGTCGCCGTACTCAATCTTGATATAGTCCTTAATGACCTTATCCCGCTCGACCTTCTCTATGCCCTTATAGATGCCCAGTCCGTGTTCCTCGTGGACCACATAATCCCCCACCGACAGTTCTGAGAAGCTCTGGATGGCCTTGCCCTGGTAATTTGTTTTTTTCCGGCGCTTCCGCTTTTTCTCCACGCCGAACATATCGCCTTCTGTGATAAATACAAACTTCAAAAGAGGATATTCGAATCCGCGGTGGAGATTGCCGTAGGTAACCAGTATCTCTCCCGGCTGAACCTTGTGGACGGCAGCGCCCGCCGAATCCGTATTCCCGGATTCCGGTATGACATTTTCCTCACCTGGGGAATCTCCCCTTTCGGCAGCCCGCACATCCGGGCAATAAGCCCTCAGGCCGTATTCCCTCAGGTCACTGGCAAGCCTGCTGGCCCTGGTTCTGGATGCGGACAGCAGGATAACCCTGTATCCTTCCTTCTTCCACCTGGTCAAATCCTTGATAAGCATCTCAAAGCTGTTCTGGTATGAGTTCACATTCTTGACATCAATACTGAATTTCCGGTTTACCTTCATACCCGGAAGCTTCTGGTCCAATCCCGTAAGCATGACTGCAACGGGCTTCTGTATTCTGGCCAGGACCTCAGCAGCCGGATACAGAAGCTCGGTCTGGCCCGGCAGCAGATAGCCCTTTTCCAGCCTGTGCACCATGCTTTCCCTGAATTCCAGCTCCACGATTTCGCCCTTTTCCTTTAACCTGGCAGGCTCATCCAGGTAAATCACGCTTTCCCCCTGGGGGAAATATTCCAGGAAGGAAACCGTATCCGGGCAGAAATACCGGATATAGGCATCCAGCCCGCCAATCCTCCATCCCTCATCCAGGCCGTTTCTCAGTTCTTCGATAATGGTGTGGATTCTGTGGGCTTCCTCCGGCTTATGCTGCTCCCTTAATGCCTTCTCATATGCCTTTTCTTCCGTTTCCAGCCTTCTGATTCCGTCCGCCAGCTGGTCCCCAGACAATACTACTTCCGCAGCCGGATATATGGTAATGTTCTCTAACTGCTCCACCGAACGCTGGCTCTCCAGGTCAAAGGTCCGGATGGAGTCCACCTCATCATCCCACAGCTCAATACGCACCGGTACTTCCTCGGTCAGCGGAAAAATGTCCACGATTCCGCCTCTGATGGAGAACTGGCCCATCCCGTCTACCTGGGCCATCCTCTCATAGCCCATGGCAACCAGACGTTCCTTCCAGACATCCAAATCAATTACCTGTCCGCTCTCCACCGATATTGACTGCTCCCTCAGATATTTGAGAGGCAGCAGATGGTCCATAAGACCATCCATGGTGGTAACCACTACCCCCTCTTTGTCCTCCATAAGGTGGCGCAGCACAGCAATCCTCTGCCTGGTCATCAGATTTCCATGAATGTCAGCGCTGTAAAACAGCAGGTCCTTGGCGGGATACAGCCATACCTGGCTGGTAAAGCTGCGGAAATCATCATAGATTTCCTTGGCCCTGGTATCATCATAGGTGACCACCAGTTTCCAGGCAAACGCACTGGCCTCCCCCAGTTCATACATCAGATGTACTTTCTGGGAATCCAGGGTCCCGGTTACCTGTAACGGTCCCTTTCCGGATTTCAACGCCTGAACCAGATTATCATATTCCTGTAATTCCAATAATGGATTTTCCATTTATCCCTGCACCCCTTATCAACCCTTGTGGCCGTTAAACTGATTCATTGCCGCGTCAGCGCCCTGCGTAATCATCATCTCCACTGCCCCGGCCGCTTCCTTAAACGCATTTTCCATGACAGCCCTGTCCTCCTTGGAGAACCGGCTTAAAACATAGTCAGCCAGGTCCATTTTCTTAGGTTTATCGCCCACTCCCACCTTAATGCGTGGGAACTCCTGGGTTCCCAGGTGGGCAATGATATTCTTAATCCCATTATGGCCTCCTGCGCTGCCCTTTTTCCGGATTCGCAGCTGTCCCACATCCAGGCTGATATCATCATATACAATAATAATATGTTCCGGGTCCACTTTATAGAAATCAGCTGCCGCCCTTACGCTCTCACCGCTCAGATTCATAAAGGTCTGGGGCTTTAAGAGCAGCACCTTCTGTCCGCCGATGATTCCTCTTCCGTAACAACCCTTAAATTTTTTCTCCTCCACAGTGGTGCCCAGGCGGTCCGCCAGCACGTCTATGACCTCAAATCCCACATTATGTCTTGTCTTTTCATACTCCCTGGTGGGATTGCCCAAACCTGCAATGATATACATCACCTTGTCGTCCTCCTTACGGCCTTCCGCTTTCTTTCCAAATCCCAGCCGCTCTTTTATTCTCTCCCATATTCCGCTCATATTCCCGCCACTTTACCTTCCAGTTTTATGATTTGTCTTACTCATTCCCTTTGCATTTCCCAATATCTTCCTATTATTCAAAACACGCCTTAAAGCGTTAGATACACACCACATGGGGTATCTAACGCTTTTTTCCGTTCCCTCATTCTATCAGATTACGCTTAAAATGTAAAGCAGATGGAGGCCTCTTTCCTCCATCTGCCGTTCTTTTAATTTTCCAGTCTGCACCCGCCAGCCGCGATACCTGTCTGCAGCTCATGCTCCCGCCGTCACAGGCTGCTTCCCACTGCCATTGTTTCCAAAGCCCGTTCCTCTGTAAAATATCCGCATTCCACCAGGCGGTCCAAAACCTGCTGCTGCCGTCTGGCCGCCAGCTCCTGGCTCACAGTGGGCGCATAGCAGGATGGTGCGTTGGGAATCCCTGCCAGCAATGTGCTCTCATAATCCGTCATGTCCTCAGGCTCTTTGCCGAAATAGCCCATGCTGGCATCCTTTACGCAATAATACCCGTTCCCGTAATAAATCGTATTGACATACAGCTCCAGAATCTCATTCTTGCTGTAATTCCGTTCTAAATCAAATGCCACCAGGACCTCCGCCACCTTGCGGACCAGTTCCTTTTCCTGGCTGAAATACATGTTCTTAGCCAGCTGCTGAGTCACCGTGCTTCCGCCTTCCACAAAGGCTCCTGCCTTTATATCATTAAATACAGCCCTTCCAATGGCAATGACGTCGATTCCCGGATGGTTATAGAATCTGTGGTCCTCCACGGACAGCACTGCATCCACATAAATCTCAGGAAGCTGGTCAAAGGTGGTATAGTTCTCCTTAGCACGTATGGACGCCACCTTATCCTCAAGGCTGACGCTGTCCATGGCCTCCCGGTACATTCCGTAGCCCTTGGCAGCCACTGTCACGCAGAAACACAGCGCCACCGTAAACATGACCGCTGCCACCCATTTTATACCTGTACGCACCTTCATCCTTTCACCCGCTTTCTCTTCTGAATCCTGTATTGTGGAACCATCTTATCTCATATATGTATCATATCACAAGAGAATGCAATAATCTTTGAATTTGCCTTAACATACCGTGACTATTCTCTGACTATTTATGAAATTTTTTCTAAAGGTCTGATTGGTTTTTCTTAAGGATTTGAGCCCCTCATACACAGGTATTTTAAGGCGTTCCGCCCTTGCATAACGCCTCATACTATGCTAAACTATAACCGTTGTGATGCCTGTATAAGTTCATGATTGGATGAACGTTTCTACCAGCTACCGGAATAGTTGACTACATGCTTCTATTTTGCATACTGGTTTTTTTTGTGCCCTGGAATGGATTTTAAAGGGCCAGGGAACGCCGGATGTACCGTATCCTAAGGCATTCCGCGAAACCAGGCAAATCAGGCAGTGAAAGAAAGGAGTTTCCCTATGAATCCAACCACAAATTACGACGTAATCATTATTGGCGCAGGTCCTTCCGGCATCTTCTGCGCGTATGAGTTAATCCAGAAGAAACCTGACATGAAAATCCTCATGGTGGAGAAAGGACGTCCCATTGAAAAGAGGGTTTGTCCAAAACGTACCACCAAGGTATGCGTGGGCTGCAAGCCCTGCTCCATTACCACTGGTTTTGCCGGCGCCGGTGCATTTTCAGACGGCAAGCTGTCCCTTTCCCCAGACGTAGGCGGCAACCTTCCGGAAATCCTGGGTTATGATAAAACCGTTGAACTCTTAAAGGAATCTGACAACATCTACTTAAAATTCGGCGCTGATACCAATGTATACGGCGTGGACAAACAGAACGAAATAGAAGAAATCCGCCGCAAAGCCATTGGGGCTAACTTAAAGCTGATTGAATGCCCCATCCGCCACCTGGGAACAGAGGAAGGCTATAAAATTTATACCCGCCTCCAGGAACATCTTCTGGCCCAGGGCATTACCATGGAGTTTAACACCATGGTCAGGGACATCATCATTGAAGGCAATACCGTAAAGGGTATCATTACAGACAAGGATGAAACCTACTATGCGCCTGAGGTGGTTTCGGCCATTGGACGGGAGGGTTCTGACTGGTTCTCTCATATCTGCGGCAATCACGGAATCCAGACCCAGGTAGGCACCGTGGACATAGGCGTCCGTGTGGAGGTCCGGGATGAGGTCATGAAGTTCTTAAACGAGAACCTGTACGAGGCCAAGCTTGTATACTATACCCCTACCTTTGACGACAAGGTCCGCACCTTCTGCACCAATCCATCCGGAGAAGTGGCCACAGAATACTATGAAAACGGCCTTGCAGTGGTAAACGGCCATGCATACAAATCCAAGGAGTATAAGACTAATAATACCAACTTTGCCCTTCTGGTGAGCAAGAACTTTACCAAGCCCTTCAACGAGCCCATTGAGTACGGCAAGCATATTGCCCAGCTGTCCAATATGCTCTGCGGCGGGAGGATTATGGTCCAGACCTTCGGAGACTTCCAGAGAGGCCGCCGGACCACAGAGGAACGCCTCTGCCGCAACAACCTGATTCCCACACTGAAGGATGCAGTACCCGGCGACCTGTCCCTGGTATTCCCTCACCGCATCATGACGGATATCAAGGAAATGCTGCTGGCCCTGGACAAGGTGACTCCCGGAATTGCCAGCGACGAAACCTTGCTCTACGGCGTGGAGGTCAAGTTCTACTCCAATAAAGTAGTGGTAAACGCTGACTTTGAAACCAGCATCAGAGGACTGCGGGCGATTGGAGACGGCGCATCCGTTACCAGAGGGCTGCAGCAGGCTTCCGCCAACGGCATCAGCGTGGCCAGGAGTATCCTGAAGCAGATGGAAGCATAACAGGCCCTGTCCGGCATACACGGTCATACTCGCCCAAAACCACATAATACCAAAACGTTTGGAACCCCCTAATTATCAAGAGGACTCCAAACGTTTTTTGCTGTATAATCAACCTTTTATATGCGCTGATATAGACTCCGCATCAGAGTCAGGATAGCGCCCAATCAAATCATATAACTTCTGCACCACCTCTTCCGGCTCCATTAAGTCCTCAGCAATCCTGGCAGCGGACTGCCCCCTCTCCCGTTTCCGCATGACCTGGTTTATCAATTTTGCCATCTTCCCCCGCTCCAATCCCTTTTCAATTCCTTTGTTTTCCCGTTCCTCCAGCTCATCTGCAAAAAGTTCCCGCAGAGCATCACACATCTTATCCACCTCCTGACATGTTTCCCAGTTTGCCCGCATGATTAAGTCCATGGCAGTCTCGTACAGGGGATTTTGTTCCTTCCCCTTATATTCCTTTACCAGTACTTCAATATCTTCTTCCGGCTTCAGCCCGCTTCTCAAGCGGCTCAGCCAGATATTGCACAGGCCAACACAAAAAACAAGAGCTGTCCCGGTTCACATTGGTTATCCGGAAACAGCTCCCACTCATTGTTCTGTATGTATCTTATGCCATCCCATCCTCTGCCGCCTCATTCTCCAGCAAGGTTGTCTCATACTTATTCAGAATAATGGTCTGAATCATATCCCTTGTGTTGGAGTTAATCGGATGAGCAATGTCGCGGTACTCTCCGTCCGCCGCCTTGCGGCTTGGCATGGCTATGAATAAACCCTTCTCCCCCTCTATTACCTTGATGTCATGAATGACGAATTCATTGTCCAGTGTGATGGAAACAATTGCTTTCATCTTGCCTTCCTTTTCAACCCGTCTCACTCTCACGTCTGTAACCTGCATGTTTTCTACCCCTTCCGTCTTATCCCGCCGGTCCCCCGCTCTGCGCTCCCCGTGCGTACCGCGGGGCTATGTGCGTATTATAATGTATACCTTTCGTTTTTCTCCACAACGATTTTGATGTTTTCCGGTGTGCCGATGTGCGTGGTGTTGGCACGGATGGTATCCCTGCTCTCTACAATGCAGTTCTCAATCACTGTGTTGTCGCCAATATAGACATCATTTAAAATGATGGAATTCTTGATTACACAATTGTTGCCTACGTATGCCTTCTTAAAGAGAATGGAATTTTCAACTGTACCATTCAGGATACATCCGCTGGAAATCAGGCTGTTTCTAACCAACGCGCCAGGGTTATACTTGGCTGGAGGAAGGTCATCAATCTTAGTATATACATTAGGATACTGCTTGAAGAAGTAATCCCTCACCTCAGATTTAAGGAAATCCATATTGGTCTTATAATAGGAGTCCACAGAAGCAATGTTGCTCCAGTAGCCGTCCAGCTTATAAGCATAGATTCTCTTAAGGTTCTTATAGCGTACCAGAATATCATTGACCAGGTCATACCTGTCCTCTGCTGCGCAGCGCTCCAGCAGTTCAATGAGCTGCCTTCTGCGGATGACATAGATACCGCAGGAAATGGTAGTTGCGTCAGATGCCATGGGCTTCTCCTCAAAGTCCGTGATACGGCCGTCATCATTCAGCTTAACGCAGCCGAACCGTGTTACATCCGTGCCCTCTTCCATGTCCTTGCAGACAACGGTGATGTCTGCCTTTTTCTCAATGTGATATTCCAGAACCTTATTATAATCCAGCTTGTATACGCCGTCGCCTGCCGCAATGACAACGTACGGTTCATGGCTGTTCTTTAAGAATGTAAGGTTCTGGTACAATGCGTCTGCCGTGCCCCTGTACCAATCACCGTTTTCCGGCGTGATGGATGGGGTGAATACAAACAGACCGCCCTGTTTACGTCCGAAATCCCACCACTTGGAGGAACTTAAATGCAGGTTCAGGGACCTGGAATTATACTGTGTAAAAACTGCCACGTTCTGGATGTGGGAATTTGTCATGTTGCTGAGTGCAAAGTCAATGCTGCGGTAGCTTCCTGCAACCGGCATGGCAGCCACTGCCCTCTTATTAGAAAGTTCCCGCATCCTCTTGCTGTTACCACCTGCTAATACGATACCGATTGCTCTCATTTTACGCCACCTGCCTTTATAATGTAATTTCCGCCAGCCAGTAATCCGTCAGGATAATCGCCCACGGTTGTCTCGCCTGCTATGGCAGTGTTCTTGCCTACCTTAACCCCGTCTGGAATTACAGAATTCTCACCAATGGTCACCAGGTCGAACTGATATACCTTGGGGTCATATGTACTGGGTGCGTATTCGCCTGTTCCCAGCTCCACGCCTGAGCCAATCCTTACGTTCTCAGCAATGATGGCCTTATTAACAACAGCACCGGCTCCAATGGCGGTCCCCTGCATTACAATGGAATCCTTTACCACGGCACCCTTGGCAATGGTAACGCCTGCTCCGATAACAGAGTTCATTACCTCGCCGTAAATCTCAGTTCCCTCACCGATAATGCTCCGCTCAATATTTGCCTCATTGGAAATAAACTGGGGCGGAATCACATCATTCTTGGTGTAAATCTTCCAGTATTCCTCATACAGGTTGAACTCAGGGATGATATCAATAAGCTCCATGTTAGCTTCCCAGTAAGAGCCCAGCGTACCTACATCCTTCCAGTAACCATTATATTCATAGGCGAATATCCTGTCGCCTCTTGCATGGCAGTATGGAATGATGTGCTTGCCGAAATCGCATCCCGGCTCTTCCTTCATCTTAATCAGAGCTTCCTTTAATACCGGCCAGCTGAATATGTAGATACCCATGGAAGCCAGATTGCTTCTGGGAACTGGAGGCTTCTCCTCAAATTCCGTGATACGGTTAGACTCGTCCGTAATCAGGATGCCAAAACGGCTGGCCTCCTCAATGGGAACCGGCATGGCAGCAATGGTGATATCTGCATTATTGGCTTTGTGATAATCCAGCATTACCTCGTAATCCATCTTGTAAATATGGTCGCCGGATAAAATCAGAACATATTCCGGATTATATGATTCCATATACTCCAGGTTCTGATAGATTGCATTG
>ULWX01007170.1_pt1 | contig 12422 bp, 9 predicted proteins | sample 1960851 | NCBI WGS metagenome assembly ULWX01 (sample SAMEA4835826, study PRJEB28245) | human gut metagenome | biome: gut microbiome; material: fecal sample | place: Denmark | collected 2008 | reverse complement strand
TTTGGTGCATCAGCTAAACTTACTGCCATGGCTATTCTTTGATAATTCGTATTATCTTTTAAAAATTCTGAAAAAGCCCCTAACAAGGCAATAGGATAATTATCAATACAACAATAAGCCATATTTTCAAAAGCAGCCATTGCAGTTGTTTTTCCAGCACCTGACATACCTGTAACAATGACAATCTCAATTTTATCCATAATACCTCCCCTTTCTATTTTCGTATCTATTCTATCAAAATTCATCTCTAAATAAAAGCCAGATGTGACCATCTAAGCTTTTATTTTAATGAAGCAATGTATTGTCCAGCAATAGCACCATCATTTGTAGCCGTAACAACTTGTCTTAATTGCTTACTTCTTACATCTCCTGCAACAAAAACTCCTTTAACTGCTGTTTCCATATTTTCATTAGCGTCAATATACCCCTCTGCATTAACAATTCCTAATGACTTTGCACATTGTGTCATAGGATCCAAACCAATAAATGGGAAAATACCATTGATCATTAATTCTTCTTTTTCACCTGTCTCACTATTTTCTAAAACAAGACCTTTTACTTTGTTATCTTCTTCTAAAATCTCAGCTGGTTTTCTTTTAAAATGAACTTCAATATTTTCACTTTTTAATAAACGGTCTTGAATAATTTTATCAGCTCTAAAAATATCTCGTCTTACAATTAAATGTACTTTTTTACATAATGTTGCAAGATACATTGCTTCTTCAAGCGCTGAATTTCCACCACCGATGACAGCAACTTCTTGATTTTTAAAGAAAGGGCCATCACAGACAGCACAATAAGAAATTCCACGTCCAACAAGTTCATTTTCTTTTTCAAGATTCATTTGTCTTTCTTTTGTACCTGTCGCAATTAAAACATATTTTGTTTGATATGTTTGTTGAGCAGTGATAACTTCTTTGTAATCTCCGTAATCTTTAATATCTAAAACTTCACCATATTCCATTTTTGCTCCAAAACTCAAGGCACTTTCATACATTGTAAAAGCAATTTCTGGGCCTGGTGTTGGTTTAAGTCCAGGATAGTTTTCAATTTGGGCAGTAACATTTAATTTACCACCTGGAGCTGCACTATCAAACATCAAAACATCTAATCCCGCACGACTCGCATATAAACAAGCACTTAACCCTGCAGGTCCAGCACCAATAATTATTAAATCTAACATTTTTCTTTCTCCTTTATATAATTTATAAATTCTTGATAATCATTAATTAACAAATCTGGATGTTCTTTTTCTATAAGAGCATATCCTTTAGGTGACCATTTCACTCCTACTGTTTTAATTCCCGCATTTTTACCCGCTTGAATATCAGTTACATTATCACCTACGTAATAACCTTCTTGACAATTTAATTTTTTTAATGCACATAATATTCCTTCAGGATCAGGTTTTGAATGTTTCACATCATTTTCTCCAATGATAACATCAAAATATGGTGTTATATTAAATAAATCCAATCCTAATATAGCTGCTTTTTTATATTTTGTTGTAACTACAGCTAGAGGAAAGTCTTGTGCTTTTAAATATTTTAACATTTCTTCAACATATGGATAAATTGTGACATAATCTTCATGATGTGCATGATTATATTCTCGATAATATTGAATTAATTCATCCACTTGATCTTCTTCTACATATCGACTAAAGGTATTTTTTAAAGAAGGCCCTAGAAATGAAAGCAGTTCTTCTTCACTTAAAGTATAACCTGGTTTATATTTTTTAAATGTGTGTATAAATGATTTTTTTATTAATAAATCTGTATTTAAGAGTGTTCCATCTAAATCAAAAATAATTGCTTTTTTCATACTTTTCTCCTTAATGTAAATTATTATATCTATTTTACAAAAAAAAGATAGTCTTATGCACTATCTTTCCTCCAATACATCTTGTCCTTTAAAATGACAATAAATAAATCCTATTAAACCAACAATAACAAATACAATAGAAACAAGTTGTGCTGTTTTTAATCCAAAAACATATAAACTATCTGTTCTAAATGCTTCTATGAAAAAACGAATAACTCCATACCAAATAAAATAAGTAAAAAACTGAATTCCTTGTTTTTGTTGGTACTTTCTAATAATAAAGAAAATAATTAAAAAACCAATCACACATCCTAAGGATTCATATAAAAATATAGGTTGATAATATTGACCATGAATATACATTTTATCAATGATAAACTGTGGTAAATGAAGTGCTTTTAAGAAACTTGAATCAACTGCACTTCCATAAGCTTCTTGATTAAAGAAGTTTCCCCATCTCCCACATGCTTGGGCAATAAGGACACCTGGCATGATGGCATCCCCTGCAACAAGAAATGAAATATTTCTTTTTTTAAAGAAGAAATAACTATAAATAAGTCCTGTGATAAGTCCTCCTTGAATAGCAAGTCCTCCATGATTGATCATAATGATTTCCATCGGATTATTGGCATACAATTCATTCCACATAAAAATCACATACCAAATTCTAGCACCAATGATTCCTACAAATAATAAACCAAAAACATAATCAGAAAGTATTTCTTTTGAATAACCTAATTTTTTAAAATGATATTGCCCTAAAAAATAAGCAATTGCTGCACCTGTCAATATACAAACTGCATACCATTGTATAGAAAGTGGTCCAATTTCTATAAAGGTATTAAAACTTGGGAAAAATCTCATTGTTCTTGTTTATTATGATCAATATTTTTAAGAATACGTTCAACAAATTCTTTACTTGAATCAATACCTACGTCACGTAAACGCATATTCATAACTGCCGCTTCAATAATAACCGACATACTACGACCACTTGATACAGGAACAACTATTTTAGGAATTTTAATTCCTAAAACATCTTCTGAAATATCATTTTCTTCAACCCCTACACGTGTATATTCACGTGATGGTACCCAACGTTCTAGCTGAATCACCAAATCAACATCATTTCTATCTAAAATAGCAGAAATACCAAACATCTTAGAAACATCAATAACCCCAATTCCTCTAATTTCTAATAAATTAGCAAGAACAGCAGGTGCTTTACCAACGATTTTTTGTCCTATACGATAAAGTTCTACAGCATCATCAGCAACTAATAAATGGCCTCTTTTAACAAGTTCTAAAGCAATTTCTGATTTACCGATTCCACTATCCCCTTTAATAATGACACCTTTACCATGAATATTTAGAAAAACACCATGCATTAATGTTTCTCTTGCAAGTTTTTCTTCTAAGGTATTCATAAGTTCACTTGATACAACACCTGTAATCATTTCTGTTTGAAAAATTGGAAAGTTTCTTTCATCAGCAATATTTTTTAATACTTCAGGACAAGCATGTCCTTTACAAATTACAATACAAGGTACTTCTTCATTAATTAAACACGGAAAGATTTCTTTTTGTCTTTCTTCTGTCATCTCAGCAATAAAAGCCATTTCTTTATCACCAAAGACAATAATTCTTCTAAAGTCACTATGTTTAAAGAATCCTGCTAATTCAAAACCTGGTCGATTGATTTCACCAGTTAAAATAACTCTTTTTAAAGATTCTTCATTTCCTGTAACTTGTTGATAATTTTTATTATTCCCTAATAATTTTTCTACTGTAATTGATTTCATCTTTTTTCTCCTTAAAGCATTGATTTCAAGAACTGACCTGTATAACTTTTTTCACACTTTGCTACTTTTTCTGGAGTACCTGTAACAACAATTGTTCCTCCTCCAGCTCCACCTTCAGGTCCTAAATCAATGATATGATCTGCTACTTTAATAACATCTAAATTATGTTCAATAACAATAATTGTATCTCCTTGATCAACAATACGTTGTAAAACATCGATAAGTCTTGCAACATCATGACTGTGTAATCCAGTTGTTGGTTCATCAAGAATATAAACAGTTTTCCCAGTTGACTTCTTTTGTAATTCACTTGCAAGTTTAACTCTTTGAGCTTCTCCACCAGAAAGAGTTGTTGCACTTTGACCAAGTTTAATATAACCAAGACCAACATCATAAAGTGTTTGGATCTTATTTCTAATTTTTGGTAAATTATCAAAGAAATCTAACGCTTCTTCTACTGTCATTTCTAAAACATCATAAATATTTTTATCTTTATAAGTCACTTGTAAAGTTTCTTCATTATATCGTTTACCTTCACATTGTTCGCAAGGAACGTAGACATCTGGTAAAAAGTGCATTGAAATTTTCTTTAGTCCATCACCTTGACACGCTTCACAACGACCACCTTTAACGTTAAATGAGAATCTTCCTTTATCATAACCTCTCATTTTCGCTTCATTTGTTTGTGCAAATAAATCACGAATATCATCGAAGACACCTGTATAAGTTACTGGATTTGAACGTGGTGTTCTTCCAATTGGATCTTGTGAAACTTCAATGACTTTATCAATATTTTCAATTCCCAAGATTTCTTTATGTAAACCTGGTCTCTCTTTTGATTGATAAACATATCTCATTAATGATTTTCCTAAAATATCATTCACTAATGTTGATTTACCACTTCCTGATACTCCTGTAACGACATTGAATTTACCAAGAGGAAATTTAACATTAATATTCTTTAAATTGTGTTCCTTAGCCCCTTTGACTTCAATAAATAAGCCATTCCCTTTACGTCGTTTTTGAGGAACTTCAATCTTTCTATTTCCAGATAAATATTGTCCTGTAATAGAATCTTTACAATTCATAACTTCTTCTGGTGTTCCTGCACAAATGACTTGTCCACCATGAACACCAGCTCCTGGACCAATATCAACAATAAAATCTGAAGCTCTCATTGTATCTTCATCATGTTCAACAACGAGAACGCTATTTCCTAAATCTCTAATATCTTGTAAAGATTTAATAAGCTTTTCATTATCTCTTTGATGTAAACCAATAGATGGTTCATCTAAAACATATAACACTCCCGTAAGACGTGTTCCAATTTGAGTTGCTAGACGGATACGTTGAGCTTCTCCACCAGATAATCCTCCTGCACGTCTAGCAAGTGTTAAGTAACCAAGACCAACATTATTTAAGAATGTAAGACGATCATTGATTTCTTTAACAACTAATCGAGCAATATTCATTTCATAGTTTGTTAATTTTATATTTTGAATAAAATGTAAAGCATCCTCAATTGATTGTTCTGTAAATTCAGCAATATTTAAACCACCGACCCTTACAGAAAGAACTTGATCATTAAGTCTTCTTCCCTTACATGTAGGACAAGTATGTTCTGACATAAAGGATGCATACCATTCTTTTGACCATTTTGAAGTTGTTTCTTCATATCTTCTTGCAATTAATGTTCTCACACCTTCAATAAATTTTGTTGTACGTGAGACATTTCCACTATCTGATACGATTTCATAACTAATAGGTTCTCTCGAACCATCAAGAATATAACTTAATTCTTGTTTTGTAAAATCTTTTAATGGTTTATCTAAATCTATTTTATATTTCTTACAAAGAATTAAAAATCTTTGCCATTCAATACGATTTGTTCCTACTGCTGTTTTAAAATAACGAAGTCCACCTTCATTAATTGATTTACTCCAATCTGGAATCAATAAATCATCATCCACTTCATTTTTAATCCCTAATCCACGACAATCCGGACAAGCTCCTAATGGATTATTAAATGAAAATAAACGTGGTTCTAATTTAGGAACAGAAAAACCACAAATTGGACAAGCAAGATGTTCACTAAAAAGTTCTTCTGTTTTTGTTGTTAGGTTTTGAACAATGACTTCTCCACCCGTTAGTTTCAAACCAACTTCTAAAGAATCTACTAAACGGCTACGATAACCTTCTTTTTTGATAATACGATCAATAACGACATCAATATCATGTTTTTTATTTTTATCAAGTTCGATTTCTTCATCCAACATGTAATTTTGTCCATCAACAACCACACGTAAATAACCATCTTTTAATAAGTCCGCAAAATAATCTTTAAAAGTTCCTTTCTTTCTTTTAACAACTCTTGCGACAACCATTAAACGATCGCCATCAGCGTATTGATCAATCGTATCTGCCATTTGTTTAATTGTTTGACTTTCAATAACAACATCATGTTTAGGACAATAAGCTTTTCCTACACGTGCATATAACAATCTTAAATAATCATAGATTTCTGTAACTGTTCCTACAGTTGAACGTGGATTGTTAGAAGTTGTTTTTTGATCAATTGCAATAGCAGGTGATAAGCCTTCAATCGCATCAACATCTGGTTTTTCCATATTGCCTAAAAACTGTCTTGCATAAGCACTTAGTGATTCTACATATCTTCTTTGTCCTTCAGCATAAATTGTATCAAAAGCTAAAGATGTTTTCCCTGAACCAGAAAGACCTGTCATAATAACAAGTTTATTTTTAGGAATATCGATATTAATGTTTTTTAAATTATTTTCTCTTGCTCCTCGAATAATTAATTTATCTTCCATCTTTTCTTCCTTTCAATAATTGAATAACACTTTCTTTGTCATGCCCTCTCATTTGTAAATCATAGGCCCAATCAAGTAATTCTTTGAAATCTTGATTAGGTTTAAATCCTAATTCTATTAAGAGTTTACCATCCACAAAAGGTTTTAATGCATGATTTCCACATCTTGAAACCTTTTCTTCAACATAAGTATCTAATGTTGAAATTGTTTCTGGACGATTTGCAAGTCGTCCTAACTTATCACATTTCGACATACATACTAAATCGTTTAAAGGAAAAATTCCTTCTATTCCTTTTAATAATTTATAGTAACTATAATCTTTACTTTGATTTCTTACCATATTCATCAAATGCATATGATAATAGATCATTGTACGAATATATTTTTTCATTTTTTTATTTGTAAAAAAATGACTAAAATATTGATTAAAAACTTTTACACCACTTTCATTATGCCCTGGTGCTTTTCCTTCAGGAGTTGTTACTAATGGTTTTCCTATATCATGAAGTAAAGCACTCCACATGAAAGCAAGTGGCCAACTTGTTTTATCTTTACATAAAGCAGCTAAGTCAACAACTAATAAAGTATGATTCATCACATTTCCTTCAGGATGAAAATCTAATCTTTGAGGACATGTTACTAATGTTTCTAAAGGACGAATAAGAGCACTGAGTTCTAATAAGAATTTTAAACCTATTGACGGATGTGAAGACATCAATAACTTATTATATTCTTGTTGAATTCGTTCTAAAGATAAATATTGTAAAACTCCTTCATTGACCATTTTTTGACAAATCTCTTTTGTTTTTAAATCCACTTGAAATTCAAAACGAGACATAAATTGAGCCAATCTTAATACTCTTAAAGGATCTTCATAAAATGTTTTTTCATCAACCATTTTTAAACATTTATTTTTAATATCTTCTCGTCCTTGATAATAATCTATCAGCTTTCCATTTTGATAATCATACATCATTGCATTGATTGTAAAATCTCTTCTACAACATGCTGTTTTCATATCTAAATCTTTATGAACTTCTACCTCAAATTCTCGATGTGTTTGTCCTTTTTTTCTTTCAATACGAGGTAAAGCAAAATCAAAATTTGGTAAACAATCCAATTTTAAAATACCAAAACTTTTACCTACCTCGTTTACTTTTCCATATTGAGATAAAATATCAATAATCTCATCTATTTCTAGATCATAGATTTCTACATCTACATCATGGTAATCCACCTTTTGATACATCACCATATCTCTAACAATACCACCTACAAGATAAACTCGACCCTTTTTAGATAAAGAATCTAAAACACTTTTTTCTAAATGATTAAACTCAAACTTCACCTTGCAACTCCAACATCATATCTCTAAGTTCCATTGCTCTTTCAAAATCAAGTGCTTTAGCTGCTTCTTTCATTTGTTTTTCAAGTTCTTTAATAAGTGTTTCTTTATCTTTCTTCTTCGCTTTCTTACCCTTTTTAACAAGAGAAATGGCTTCATCCACATTTTCTTGTCCATGGATAGCTTCTCTAATTTCCTTTTTGATTGTTTGAGGAATAATACCATGTTCCTTATTATATTTTTCTTGTATTTCACGACGTCTTGCTGTTTCATCAATGGCCTTTTGCATAGAATCAGTAATTTTATCACCATACATAATAACTTTACCATGACTATTTCTAGCAGCACGTCCAATAGTTTGAATCAATGATCTTTCCGATCTTAAAAAACCTTCCTTATCAGCATCTAAAATACAAACAAGAGAAACCTCTGGTAAGTCTAATCCTTCTCTTAACAAGTTGATACCCACTAAAACATCATATTTTCCAAGACGTAGATCTCTTAAAATTTCTGTTCTTTCTAATGTTTTAGTATCACTATGCAAATAAGCAACTTTTAACCCAAGTTCTACAAGATAAGCACTGAGATCTTCTGCCATTCTTTTAGTAAGTGTGGTAATCAATACACGTTCATTTTTTTCAATACGTTGATGAATTTCATCAATAATATCATCTACTTGACCATCAATAGGTCTTACTTCTATGATTGGATCTAATAGCCCTGTTGGTCTAATAATTTGTTCAACAACTTGATGATGAACCTTATCTAGTTCATAATCACCTGGCGTTGCAGAAACAAAGATAGCTTGATGAATCAAATCTTCAAACTCTTCAAAAACAAGTGGTCTATTATCCAAAGCACTTGGAAGTCTAAAACCATATTCTACTAATGTTTCTTTACGAGAACGATCCCCATTATACATTCCTCTAATTTGTGGAAGCATAACATGACTTTCATCTACGACAAGTAAAAAATCTTTAGGAAAATAATCAATCAATGTATAAGGTCTTTGACCTGCTTTTCGTCCATCGATATGTCGTGAATAATTTTCAATTCCTGGACACATTCCCACTTCTCTTAACATTTCCACGTCATGTCTCGTTCTTTGATCAAGACGTTCATACTCTAATAGCTTTGTTTCATCTTTAAAATACTGTAATCGTTCTTCTAATTCCTTAGAAATCGTATCACAAGCTTTTAACATTTGTTCCTTTTTCGTAACATATCCATAAGCAGGATAAATAGTATACGTATTATAAGAGCCTAAAATATGTCCTGTAAGGGGATCTACTTCACAAATACGTTCTACTGTATCTCCAAATAATTCAATACGAATCAAATAACTTTCACTATGTCCTGGAACAATTTCAATAACATCACCACGAACCCTAAAAGTTCCTTTAGTTTGTTCAATATCATTTCTTTGATATTGACGATCGACTAAAAATGTCAATAATTCTCTACGATCAATATCTTGATCAACACGTAATGAGAAAATCATTTCTTTATACTGTTCAGGATTTCCAAGTCCATAAATAGAAGCAACAGAAGCAACAACAATGACATCTTCTCTTTCAATAAGTGAATTCATTGCTGCTGAACGCAACATTTCAATTTCATAATTTGTTTTTGCATTTTTATCAATATAGAGATCTCTACCTGGAATATAAGCTTCTGGTTGATAAAAATCGAAGTTTGAAATAAAGTACTCTACTCTATTTTCAGGAAAAAATTCTTTTAACTCTGAATATAATTGTCCTGCTAATGTTTTATTATGTGCTAAAACCAACGCTGGTTTATTATATTCTTTGATAACATTAGCAACAGTAAATGTTTTTCCTGTTCCAGTTCCCCCAAGTAAGACTTGTTCCTTTTTACCTGCTTTTAAACCATCTACAAGTTCTTGAATAGCTTGAACTTGATCTCCCATTGGTTGAAAAGGAGAAACGAGTTTAAACTGAGACATAGTTTCACCACCTTATTTTATGATTTTCATTAACTGATCATACTGTTTATCATTTTCATGATTATTGATATAAATCATCATTCTTGCAACCAGCATTTGTTTATCACTTTGACTATACTCTCCATCTACATTTAAATGATTATCTGTTTCAAATTGTTGTAATGCTGCTTGTGTATTAACTGAAAAATAACCATCTTCTCGATCAACAGAATATCCTAAAATATTGAGCATCTTTTGCATAGATTTAATACGTGTATTTACACAATCAACTTTTAAGGTTTCTTTTACATCTTTTGTTGTAATTCCTGATAATGAAACATTATCAACTTCTTCATCAGGTGTTAGACCCTTTCCATTAATACATGTTCCATTAGGAATCATCCATTTAGCATACGTATACTTTAAAACTGATCCATCAGAAAGCGTTTTTTGAGTTTGTGCACTTCCTTTTCCATAAGTTGTTTTACCAATAAGTTGATATCCTTTTTCACTTTGTAAAGCTCCTGCTGTTAATTCAGAAGCACTTGCTGTATTTTCATTTACAAGAATATAACCATTTTCAAATTCATATTTTTTATCTGATTCTGCATAATATTTTTTTGCTGCACTATTTTTTTCTTTCATTTGATAAATTACTTCATCTGAAGTAAAGAATAAATCTAAAATATCTGTAGCAGCTGTTAAATAGCCTCCACCATTATCTCTTAAATCAATAACTAATGTTTGAATATTTTTCTTTTTAAACATTTCTAAGGCTATTTCTACTTGCTTAGCGGTATCTGTTCCAAAAGTTGATAATTCAATATATCCAAAAGATACATTTCCTTGTTTTCTTATTTCATAAAAAGCAGAAGTATCTAATGCGCCTCTTGTAACTGTCACATCACTTGTTTTTTGATTACTTAAAATCGTTAATATAACTTCTGTTCTATCTTCACCTCGCACATAGTCTCTTACTTGATCAGTACTTGCTTGTGCTAATTCATTTCCATCCGCTTTCGTGATAATATCGCCAACTTTTAAGCCTGCTTTACTTGCTGGTGAATCACTATATACTTTAGTAATCATGGCCCCTTGTTCTACCATAGAAAAACCTACACCAATGCCTTGATAATTTCCAGCAACTGTTTGATTAAATTCAACAGCTTCTTTGCTTGTTAGATAACTTGAATGAGGATCATTTAATCCTGCAACCATTCCTTCAATAGCAGAGGTATTTAAATTTACATCCTGATCATTCGTATTTACCCAATACTTATCTAAAGTATCATAAACTTCATTAATAATACTGCTATCATTTGTACTTTTAACAATAACATTCTTTTTTGAAACATAGCCTGCAAAATACCCAATTGCAAGACAAACAATAATCAAAATAACAATTAAAACTTCTTTGATTGGTCTTTGTTTTGTTTCTTGTTTTACTTCTTTTTTTGGCGGTCTAATAAAATCATCCATCATTTTCACCTCACCATAACATATTATCATATTTTGAAAAGCATTTATATCATTAATCAAAACCTATTTATTAGTTTCTTTTTTAGACACATTATATCGTTTTTTTACCCATAAGTCACGCTTTTTGCATGAGTCATTTATTATTTTGTCGTATTTTTTTAGTAATTGTTTCCATATAAGATTGAAAAGGTTTTACCTTTTCTTGATGATTTCCAACATATTCTTTAAAACATTCTGCAAAATATTCTTTTTTTGTCTTTTGTTTGAATAATGTTTTATTTTCTTTATAAATTTTTATAAATTGTTTAGAAGAACTAAAATGATACTTTTCATCAAAATAATGTCCTAATTCATGAATAATTACCCCTTCACTTGTGACATTCTCAAGATGTGGATGAACTAAACGAATAGTTGCAGGAGGAATCATTTCGCCTGAAATGATCAAATTATCTTTTTTTATACTATAATTATAAAGCTCAATTTTACCACCTGAATTAAAAAAGATTTCTAAATATTGATCATCATATGAATAACCATATCCTCCTTGTAGTTCTTCCTTAATATAGCTATCTCCAAATTCATTCATTTCTAACCAACTGTCTTTAAATTCTTTTTCTACATAGACATGTTTTTGAATTTCAATCATTGTTGTTTTAGGTGTACAACCTATTACAAATAATAACAAAACACATAATATTTTTTTCATTTGAACTCCTTTTATTAATATATAAATAAAAAAGGTATTTCTACCTTTTTATAATAATTGGTAAATCATAATCATGAGTGGCATTGTAATAATACTAAATATAACTCCCATCACATTCATAATACTTGCATATCCTGGATGTTTATTATAAAGCTGTGCAAATTGTGTAATCGTTGCAGCCGGTGGTGCAGATGTAGCTAAAATTGTAATCAACAAAATTTTGTCAGCATCAACTGCTAAACGAGACATACCTGTAAATTTAAAAATAAGAATCATAATTAATGGAAAGACAACTAATCTAAATAAAGAAATTAAATATGTTCTCTTTTCTACAAAAATACTCCTTAAATCCATTTCTCCAATAAGCATTCCAATAACAATCATCGCTAATGGTCCCATCATACTTCCTACTTTAGAAAAAGTATCAACAAATAAAGATGGTAATTGTAATTGAAACATAAAAAGAAAAATTCCAATAATGATAGCAATA
>ULWX01002496.1_pt1 | contig 12436 bp, 8 predicted proteins | sample 1960851 | NCBI WGS metagenome assembly ULWX01 (sample SAMEA4835826, study PRJEB28245) | human gut metagenome | biome: gut microbiome; material: fecal sample | place: Denmark | collected 2008 | reverse complement strand
ACGTCGAACAGTGCTACGACAGGTCGCAGGACGCATCGCCAGCCGCGTCCGCGGCGGTAACCGTCGCCGTTGTAGGCGTATGCCGTCTTCAACGCCAGCCGGAACAGCCCTTCGGTCATGCGGCCTTTGGCGCGGATCGACGATTCGATGCTTTTGCGGAAATTCTTGGCCAGCGCCGGAACCGACAGCAGGAAGTGCGGCCGGACTTCGCGGATGTTGACCGGTATGTTTTTGAGCGTCTCCATCGGCGTGCGGCCGATCTGCACGGTGGCCACCGTGGCGCCGCAGGCGATCATGATGTAGAATCCCACGACATGGGCGAAACAATGGTCGAGCGGCAGAATGATGAGCGTGCGGTAGTACGGCGGGATGTCGATGCGCGTGAGCGACTGCTCGACGTTGGCCGTATAGTTGCGGTGCGTGAGGATCACGCCTTTGGGATCGGCCGTCGTGCCGGAGGTGTAGGTGATCGTGGCGTAATCGTCGTTGCGGATCGCCTGCCCGATTTTCAGGAACTCCTCGCGGTGTTTTGCGAGGTAGTCGCGGCCGAGTTTTCGGAGCGTTCCGTAGGCCGTCTCCCCCGCTTCCAGCGCAATGTGGCCGAATACGACGACGAGCTCGATCTGCGGCAGTTCGGCGCGGATGCGGCGGATCTTGGGCAGCTGGTGTTTGGAGACGAAGAGCGCTTTGACTTCGGCGTGCCGCAGCCGGAAGAGCAGGTCGTTCGACTCTTCGAGCTTGACCGAGAGGGGGACGCTGACGGCTCCGGCGTAGAAAAGGCCCAGTTCGGAGATGATCCATGCGTTGCTGCCCTCGGCCAGGATGGCTACCTTGTCGCCCGGGCGGATGCCCGAGGCGGCCAGTCCCGCACCCACTTCGAGTGCCAGTTCGCGGGTTTCGGCATAGGTCGTCGGCTCGAACCTGTGGTGGCGTTTTTCGAGCAGAAATGTTTTCCCGCCGTATTTCCCGACGGAATCCTCGAAGAGATCGATGATGGTCTTTTTCATAGCGAGGGCGTGTTATGGTATCGCGCCGGCCGCAGCGGCCGGAGACGCCGGTTAGTCCATTTTCAGCACGGCGAGGAAGGCCGACTGCGGCACCTGCACCTGTCCGATCTGCCGCATCCGCTTCTTGCCCGCCTTCTGTTTTTCGAGCAGCTTGCGCTTGCGCGAGATGTCGCCGCCGTAGCACTTGGCCGTCACGTCCTTGCGCACGGCCTTCACCGTTTCGCGGGCGATGATCTTGGCGCCGATAGCCGCCTGAATGGCGATGTCGAACTGCTGGCGCGGGATCAGCTCCTTGAGCTTTTCGCACATCTTGCGGCCGAAGTCGTAGGCGTGGTCGGCGTAGATGAGCGACGAGAGCGCGTCGACCGGCTCGCCGTTGAGCAGGATGTCCAGCTTGGCCAGCTTCGAGAGTTGATAGCCCGTGCGGTGGTAGTCGAACGAGGCGTAGCCCTTCGAAATCGATTTGAGCTTGTCGTAGAAGTCGAAGACGATCTCCGACAGCGGCATGTCGAAATTGATCTCCACGCGGTCGGTGGTGATGAAGGTCTGGTTTTTCAGTACGCCGCGCTTGTCGATGCAGAGCTTGATGACATTGCCCAGAAAGTCGGCTTTGGTGATGATCTGCGCCAGGATATAGGGTTCCTCGATCTTGGCCACTTTCGTGATTTCGGGCAGACCCGAGGGATTGTGTACCTCCAACTCCTCGCCCGAGGTGGTGGTGATGCGGTACGAGACGTTGGGCACGGTGGTGATGACGTCCATGTCGAACTCGCGGTAGAGACGCTCCTGGATGATCTCCATGTGCAGCAGTCCGAGGAATCCGCAGCGGAAGCCGAAGCCGAGCGCCAGCGAGCTCTCCGGTTCGAAGGTCAGCGAGGCGTCGTTGAGTTGCAGCTTTTCGAGCGAGGCGCGCAAATCCTCGTACTGGTCGGCTACGACGGGATAGACGCCTGCGAAGACCATGGGCTTGACGTCCTCGAAGCCGGCGATCGCCTCGCGGCTGGGGCGCGCCACCGACGTGATGGTATCGCCGACCTTCACCTCGGCCGAGTTCTTGATGCCCGAACAGATGTAGCCCACGTCGCCCGAGCGGATCTCGTCGCGCGGCGACATTTTGAGTTTGAGCACCCCCACCTCGTCGGCGTCGTATTCAGCGCCGGTGTTGATGAATTTGACGTGCTCGCCCTTGCGGATCGAGCCGTTGAAGACACGGAAATAGGCGATGATACCCCGGAAGGGGTTGAATACCGAGTCGAAAATGAGCGCCTGCAACGGGGCGTTGTCGTCGCCCTTCGGTGCGGGGATGCGGGCGATGATGGCTTCGAGTATCTCCTCGACGCCCTGGCCCGTTTTGCCCGAAGCGAGCAGAATGTCTTCGCGCTTGCAACCGATCAGGTCGATCACCTGGTCGGTCACCTCGTCGATCATCGCCGAGTCGACGTCGATCTTGTTGAGTACGGGGATGATTTCCAGATCGTGCCCGACGGCCAGATAGAGGTTCGAAATCGTCTGTGCCTGGATGCCCTGCGTGGCGTCGACCACCAGCAGCGCCCCTTCGCACGAGGCGATCGCGCGCGACACCTCGTAGGAGAAGTCGACGTGTCCCGGCGTGTCGATCAGGTTGAGCACGTACCGCTCGCCGTCGCGCGCGGCGTATTCCATCTGGATGGCGTGGCTCTTGATGGTGATGCCCTTCTCGCGTTCGAGGTCCATGTCGTCGAGTACCTGCGATTGCATCTCGCGCTGGTTCAGGGTGTTGGTTTTTTCCAACAGCCGGTCGGCCAGCGTGCTTTTGCCGTGGTCGATGTGGGCGATGATGCAAAAATTGCGTATGTTCTTCATGTAAATCCGCTTGTTTTGTCTCTCCCGCTTCGGGGCGTGCGGGCCGGATCGCGGAACCGCGTATATCGGTTCGGTCGGGGCCGTCGCTGCGGGCGGTTTATCCACGACAAAGATACGATACGGATTTAAAATCGCCAAATGCCGGCGGTCTTTTCCGGCCTTCCGCGCGATTTTCTTCCGTCGAACGGTCGTCCGAATCGCTATTTTGCATACCTTTGCCGGAGTTAACCCTTACGGAAATGCCTCGATTTGCCGACTATATGCGTCTGGTGAAGTTCCAGCACACGATTTTCGCCATGCCCTTCGCGCTCATGGCCTTTGCCTATGCCATGTGGAAATATGCGCTGGCGGAGGTCTGTCCGGTACCGCTGTGGTGGTGCGTGCCGCTGGTGCAGGTGGTGCTGTGCATGGTCTTCGCACGCAATACGGCCATGGGATTCAACCGCTGGGCCGACCGGCGCATCGATGCCGCGAATCCCCGCACGGCCGGTCGGGAGATTCCCGCCGGCGTGATCTCGCCCCGCCGGGCGCTGACGTTCGTCGCGGTCAACGCTCTGCTCTTCGTGGCGTGCGCTGCGACGATCAACCGCCTGACGGCGCTGCTGTCGCCCGTGGCGCTGGCCGTCATCATGGGTTACAGCTATTGCAAACGCTTCACCTGGGCGGCGCATCTGGTGCTGGGGCTGTCGCTCTCGATCGCGCCCGTCGGTGCCTACATCGCCCTGACGGGGCGTTTCGACTGGGAGCCGTGCGTGCTGGCGCTGCTCGTGCTGACGTGGTGCGGGGGATTCGACATCATCTATGCCTTGCAGGACGCCGACTACGACCGCGCGCACGGCCTGCACTCCATTCCCCAGCGGTTTTCGCTGCGCACGGCGCTCGCGATTAGCGTGGCGCTCCATGCGGTCAGCGTGGGCGCGCTCCTGTGGTTCGGCAGCTATTGTCCGCAGGGGGCGCTGCTGTGGACGGGCGAGGCGTTGTTCGTGGCCATTCTCGCGGCGGAACATCTGCTGGTGACCCCCTCGCGCCAGCGCAACATCGGCATCGCCTTCGGCACGCTCAACGGGTTGGCGAGTCTCACGCTGGCGCTCTTCGTGATCGCCCAATTGATTGCAGGTTAGTTAATTTAAATAGATTCGGATTATGTTAAGCAGACGTATCGCTTCCCGCTTGCGGGACATGGAGACCCCCTTCTACCTTTACGACACGGAGTTGTTGCGCCAGACGCTCGAAAGCGTGGTCAACGAGTCGAAACGGTACAACTATAAGGTGCACTACGCGATCAAGGCCAATTACGACGACCGTCTGCTTGCGATCATCCGCGAATACGGGCTGGGCGTCGACTGCGCGTCGGGCAACGAGGTGCAGAAGGCGATCGAGGCGGGTTTCGACCCGAAGAGCATCGTCTATGCCGGCGTGGGCAAGCGCGACAAGGAGCTGCGCTACGCCATCGAGCAGGAGATCATGGCGATCAACTGCGAGTCGATCGAGGAGCTGCTCGTGCTCGACGCGATGGCCGCCGAGGCGGGACGTACGGTGGAGGTCGCCCTGCGCGTCAATCCCGACATCGATCCCAAGACCAACCACTGCATCGATACGGGTCAGGCCGACAGCAAGTTCGGCATCTCCTACGAAGAGATTCTGGACAACGCCGAGCGGATCCGTTCGCTGAAACACCTGCGCATCGTGGGCGTTCACCTGCACATCGGTTCGCAGATCCGCGAACTGCACGTCTTCGAGAACATGTGCCAGAAGGTCAACGTCATCGTCGAGAACCTCGAACGGCTGGGCTTTTCGTTCCGTTTCGTCGACGTGGGCGGCGGTCTGGGCATCAACTACGACATGCCCGAAAACGAGCCGATCCCCAACTTCGCGTCGTTGTTCGCCATCGTCCACAACCATCTGCGGGTCGGCGACCGCGAGGTGCATTTCGAATTCGGCCGGTCGATCGTCGGCGAGTGCGGCGAACTCATCACGCGCGTGCTGTTCAACAAGACGACCGCCACGGGGCGCAAGCTGCTGATCGTCGACGCCTCGATGACCGAGTTGATCCGCCCCGCGCTCTACGGCTCCTACCACAACATCGAAAACATCACGGCCGAAACCGACCGCACGGACAAGTACACGGTCGTCGGCACGGCCTGCGAGTCGACCGACCGGTTCGACGAGAACGTGAGCCTGCGCCGTTCGGTGCGCGGCGACCTGCTGACGATCAAGTCGGCCGGTGCCTACGGCATGTCGATGGCGTCGCGCTACAACCTCCACGACCTGCCCGGCGCCGTCTACGGCGAAGACCTGATGTAGCCGCCCCATGTGGTTGCTGCTGGCTTTTACCTCGGCGCTGCTGCTGGGATTGTACGACGTGGCGAAGAAGCAGGCTTTGCGCGACAATGCCGTGCTGCCGGTGCTGCTGCTCAATACCCTCTTTTCGTCGCTGTTGTTCCTGCCGACGATCCTCTCGACGGCCGGCGGCTGGGGATGGTTCGACGCGACGCCCCTGCGCTGTCCTGCGGGCGATCTGCACGCTCACCTGCTCGTCGTGTTGAAATCGTGCATCGTACTCTCTTCGTGGGTATTCGGCTATTTCGGCATCAAACATCTGCCGCTGACGATCGTCGGGCCGATCAACGCCACACGGCCGGTGATGACGCTCGTGGGGGCCATGCTGATCTTCGGCGAGCGGCTCAACGGGTATCAGTGGGTCGGCGTGGTGCTGGCCATAGGATCGCTCTTTCTGCTGAGCCGGTCGAGCCGCAGGGAAGGGGTCGATTTCCGTCACGACGTCTGGATCTACTGCATCGCCGCGGCCGCCGTGCTGGGGGCTGCGAGCGGGTTGTACGACAAGTTCATCACGCGCCGGCTCGACCCTGTCTTCGTGCAGAGCTGGTATACCTTCTATCAGTTCTGGATGATGTCCGCGGCCGTGCTGCTGATCTGGTGGCCGCGCCGGAGGCGTACGACGCCCTTCCATTGGAGCTGGGCCATTCCCTTCATTTCGCTTTTTCTGTCGGCGGCCGATCTCTGCTATCTCTATGCGTTGAGCGACTCCGAAGCGATGATTTCGGTCGTCTCGATGATCCGCCGCGGCTCGGTCGTCGTCTCGTTCGGATTCGGCGCGCTGCTCTTCCGCGAACGCAACCTGCGCGCCAAGGCGATCGATCTGGCGTTGATCCTCGTCGGTATGGTCTTCCTCTGGATCGGTTCGCGGTAGAACGGCGGAGCCGCCGGGCCTCTCAGTGCGTCCGCGAGGCGGGCGCGTCGGGATGCGTGGCGTAGGAACGCAGCACCAGTGCCACGCCCGTGAAGATCACGAGGGCGAAGATCACCGTGTCGAGGTGCAGCTTGTCCAGCCCCATTGCCACCGACATGGCGATGGCCAGCACGGGTTGCAGGTAGGTGTAGATGCTCGAAACGGTCGGCTGCACCGTTTTGAGCGCATAGTTGAGCATCAGGTTGGGCAGATAGGTCGGGACGATCAGCACGAACAGGGTCGGGAAGAGCGCATGTTGCGCGATTGCGGCGTAGTCGGTGTGGATGATCGCCCGCAGTCCGAACGGCAGCGCGATGATCGCGGCGGTGCAATAGAGCCAGCGCAGGACGGTCGTGATTCGGTATTTGGCGATCAGCCGTTTGAACCAGACCATGTAGAGCGACGTGACGCAGGCGCAGAGCAGAATCAGGATGTTGCCCCACAGGTGCGAATGGGTGTGGGCGGCCGAGATGCCCGTCAGTACGACGGCGACGGCTCCCGCCATGCCGAGTGCGAGACCGGCGACTTTGAGTTTCGTGAAGCGATCCATTCCCAACAACACCGAGACGATCAGCACGAGCAGCGGAACGATCGTGTCGATGATCGATCCGTCGATGGGCGACGTCATCGAGAGTCCGTACATGATGAAGGCCTTGCGCAGCACGCCGATGAGCAGTGCGGCCCCGATCAGTCTGCGGATGTCGGTGCGTGCCACCTTTTCGGATTTCTCCCAGGCGAGCGGAATGAGCGACAGCAGCGCCGTTGCGATCAGCGAGCCCGATACCATGGCCATCGGGTGGACGTACTCGGGCAGTACGATGTTGTAGAAGGGATAGTCCATCGCCCAAAGGATGTTGCACACCAACAGGGCGATGTGGGGTTTGAATTTGCTCATCCGGCTTGTCGTTTTCCTCCTCCGGAAACAAAAACTATGCCTGCGGAATACCTGCCCGTTCGAACACGAAAGCCGGAATCTCGATTCCGGCTTTCGTGTTTCAGGAGCGGATCATCACTTGAACTCCTGCGGCGAGCAGCGCCCCGAGCAGCGGTCCGACCGAGGCGATCCACGCATAGCGCCAGTCGCTGCCGCCCTTGTGGCGGATCGGGACCAGCGCGTGGACGATGCGCGGCGAAAGGTCGCGGGCAGGGTTGAGCGAATAGCCCGTCGTGCCGCCCAATGCGCCGCCGATGACCAGGATGACCAGCGCTACGGGAAGCGCACCGACTGATCCCAGCCCGATAGGGACGTTGCCTTCGGTCGACGCAAGGTGTCCTTCCGTGATATAGAAAATAGTGAAAATCAATACGAATGTGGCGATTATCTCGCTCAATAGATTCGATGCCGGGTTGCGGACGGCGGGGGCGGTGCAGAAAACGCCGCGAATGGTGTCGGGGTTCTCTTCCAGATCGAAATGGGGACGGTAGAAGAGCCATGTGGCCAGCGCGCCCGCCGCACCGCCCAGCATCTGGGCGAGCACGTAGCCCGGCACGTCGCTCCACGGGAACTGCCCCGTCGCGGCGAAGGCCAGCGTGACCGAAGGATTGAGGTGTGCGCCGCTGTACGGACCGGCGATCACCACTCCGGTGAAGACGGCCATCGCCCAGGTGACGATGACGACGATCCACCCCGCGCCGTTGCCTTTGGTGCGGGCCAGTGAAACGTTTGCGCAGACGCCGGTGCCCAGAAGCAGCATCACGGCGGTTCCGATGAATTCGGCCAGAACAGGTGTCATGACGAGTCGTTTTTACGGTTGTCGTTACTCTTCGACCCAATGCCGGCTGCGGCGCACGGCCTCGTGCCAGCGTTTGCGGCGTTGTTCCATGAGTGCCGGAGCGGCTTCGGGTGAGAAGGTGCGGTCGGGTTTGAGCAGGGCGCAAATTTCGTCGGTCGAATGCCAGAATCCCACCGCGAGACCGGCGAACATGGCTGCCCCCAGCGCCGTGGATTCCATGACCGAGGGGCGGATGATGCGCACGCCCGTGAGATCGGCCTGGAACTGCATCAGCAGGCTGTTGGCCACGGCACCGCCGTCGACGCGCATCTCGGTTGAGGTGTGTCCCGTATCGGCCGCCATGGCGCGTACCACGTCGTCGACCTCGAAGGCGATCGCTTCGAGCGCCGCCCGGGTGATGTGCGCGGAAGTCGTGCCGCGCGTGATGCCGACGATCGTGCCGCGGGCATAGGGGTCCCAGTAGGGAGCGCCCAGTCCCGTCAGTGCCGGTACCAGATAGACGCCGCCCGTATCTTCGACCGATGCGGCCAGCGGTTCCGAATCGGCCGACGAGGAGAAGAGTTTCAACCCGTCGCGCAGCCATTGGATGACCGAACCGCCTACGAAGACGCTTCCTTCGAGCGCATAGGTCGTCTTGCCGCCGAGCTGCCACGCCACGGTGGCCAGCAGGTTGTTGGCCGAGGCGTGGGGCCGGTCGCCCGTATTGAGCATGATGAAGCATCCCGTGCCGTAGGTCGTCTTGGCCGAGAAGGGGGCGATGCACTGCTGCCCGAAAAGCGCGGCCTGCTGGTCGCCCGCCAGCGAGGCGATCGGGATCGGCACCGGTATCTGCGGGCAGTCGGTCGTGCCGTATACGGCGCTCGTGGGTACGACTTCGGGCAGCATCGAGCGCGGGATGTCGAACAGGTCGAGCAGTTCGTCGTCCCAGTCGAGGGTGTGGATGTCGAAGAGCATCGTGCGCGAGGCGTTCGAGACGTCGGTGATGTGGAGCCGCCCGCCCGAAAGCCGCCATGCGAGCCACGAATCGACCGTGCCGAAACAGAGTTCGTCCCGCTCGGCGCGCGCGCGTGCGCCGGGTACGTTGTCGAGAATCCAGCGGATTTTGGTCGCCGAGAAGTAGGCGTCGAGAATCAATCCCGTCTTTTCGCGGATGCGCTTCGTCAGACCGCGTTCGCGCAGCACGTCGCAGTAGTCGGCCGTGCGGCGATCCTGCCACACGATCGCGTTGTAGACGGGTTCCGACGTCTGGCGGTCCCATACGACGGTCGTCTCGCGCTGGTTGGTAATGCCCAGCGCTTCGATGTCGCTCCATTCGATATCGGCCTTGTTGACGACGTTCTCCATGACGAAGGACTGCGTTGACCAGATTTCGAGCGGGTTGTGTTCGACCCATCCCGGTTGCGGGAACTGTTGGTTGAAGGGGCGCTGCGACATCGAGACGATCTCGCAGCGGGAGTTGAACAGGACGGCGCGCGAGGAGGTCGTCCCCTGGTCGAGCGCCAGAATGTACTTGGGTTTCATCGGACGTTTATTGTTTTTTCGGTTCGGAAAGTGCATATAAAAAGTGTTTGAGAGAAGAATGAGGAAAGTTTACTGGTTATCAGTTACTTTCCTCATTTTGGTTAAAAGTGGCGAGGACAGACGAAGACGGGAATACGACAAGATGAGACAGAGGAACGTTACCTATCCGTAACCTATACCCCAAATGGAGAATGTTGAGGTTCGGAAGAATAAGGAAGGTTACGAATTGAATTTGAATACTCTGATTTATAGTGAGTTACTAATGAGCAACGTAAGATTTTTGGTTACGAACCAAATTTGCCGTGTTCTGCAGTGAAATGCGTAGCAAGAAAAGACTCTTCATGTATTAATTTTGAACGCAAAAAAGAATGACGTTATGAAGAGTACATTTTCAATTATCTTCTACCTCAAAAGACAGGTAGTAAAGAAAGATGGTACTGTTCCCATGTCGAAAAATACCGGTTCGAAGAACTCGGGGCGGTGGAAATCGGGCGCAGGCGTTCCGCCCGGCCGCCATGAGAGGTAATGCGGGCACGAGAGGTCGTCGCCGCATTTGTAGAGGTTCATCGCCCCCCGTACGCCGTCCCCCCTTGCGAGCCGGTCGCGGAACAGTGCGGCGGCGGGGATTGCGAGCGTCAGCGTCCAGCGGTTGTCGCCTTCGGTTTCCGGCAGCGGAGCGTGCGGATAGGTCGCGCGTCGCCGCACGGTGCGCAGCACTTCGGCGGGGGCATGTTCCGCCTGCGTGCGGTCGCGCCGGTGCCCGACGAGCAGCGTGCCGATGCAGTTGCATTCGAAGTTGTAGTAGGAGTCGCTCCCTTCGGGGCGGAAAAAGAACTCCGCGCAGGAGTCGGTCCATACGGGGCCGTTGTCGTCGAGCGTGCGGGCCGCCGTACAGCGTTCCGCGACGTCGAACCGCAGCAGCAGATCGGCGCCCGTGTGGAAGATGCGGAACCCGACTTGCGGGGCATAGGGGAAATCGGCCGGCCAGTTGTTGCAGGCGACCGTTTCGCGCACGGTGCGTGCGAAGGCCTCTTCGAGCGATGCGGGACATGCGACGTTGCAGTCGATGCGGGGGATGCGATACATGATTTTCGTTTTTGTTGGTTGAAGATAAGAAAAAAATCGGAAACTTGAAACTGCGGTAGAGAATGAATTGCTTGCAGTCGATTTTTCTGGCCGTACCGAGCGTTTTCGCCGATTTTTTTCGTATTTTTGTCCGTTATATTTCATCGGAAAGAAAATTCGAAACGATATGAATATCTCTTACAACTGGCTGAAAAAGTACATCGCCGCCGACCTGTCGGCCGAGGCGATGGCGACTATCCTCACGGACATCGGTCTGGAGGTGGAGTCGTTCGAGAAGATCGAGACCGTGCGCGGCGGCCTGCAAGGCGTCGTCGTGGGCGAAGTGCTCACCTGCGAGAAGCATCCCGATTCGGATCATCTGCACGTAACGACGGTCGACGTGGGCGCTCCGGAGCCCTTGCGGATCGTCTGCGGTGCCCCCAACTGCCGCAAGGGACTCAAGGTGCTCTGCGCCACGGTGGGTGCCGTGCTCTACCCCGAAGGAGGCGACGAGGCGTTCAAGATCAAGCGCAGCAAGATCCGCGGCGTGGAGTCGCTCGGAATGCTCTGCGCCGAGGACGAGCTGGGGATCGGCGCGTCGCACGACGGTATCATGGAGCTGCCCGCCGATGCGCCGGTCGGGATGCCGGCCAAGGAGTATCTGCATATCGAGGACGACTACCTGATCGGCGTCGGTCTGACGCCCAACCGCGTCGATGCAGCTTCGCATATCGGCGTGGCGCGCGACCTGGCGGCCTATCTGCGCGCTAAGGGCGATGCGGAGGCACGGGTGCTGTGGCCCGACGTGTCGGCGTTCGCGGTCGACGATCATGCGTTGGAGATCGGCGTCACGGTCGAAAATGCCGAGGCCGCACCCCGTTACACGGGAGTGACGATCACCGGCTGCAAGATCGGCCCTTCGCCCGACTGGATGCAGAACGCGCTGCGTGCGGCGGGCATTCATCCCAAAAACAATCTGGTGGACATCACCAACTACGTTCTCTTCGAGCTCGGCCAGCCGCTGCACGCCTTCGACGTCCGTAAGATCGAGGGCCGGAGGATCGTCGTGAAGACCTGCGCCGAAGGAACGCCGTTCGTGACGCTCGACGGCGTGGAGCGCAAACTGAGCGACCGCGACCTGATGATCTGTTCGGCCGAACATCCGATGTGCATCGGCGGCGTCTTCGGCGGGCTGGCGTCGGGTGTCGGCGACGATACGACCGACATCTTCCTCGAAAGCGCCTATTTCAATCCCGTGTGGGTGCGCAAGACCGCCAAGCGGCACGGACTGAATACCGATTCGTCGTGGCGGTTCGAGCGCGGCGTCGACCCGCGTTTGCAGGTCTATGCCCTCAAACGCGCTGCGTTGCTCTTCAAGGAGCTGGCCGGCGGCCGGATTTCGAGCGACATCGTCGAGGTGAGTGCTGGCGAACCCGCCGATTTCGTCTTCGACTTCTCGCCCGCGCGTTCGAATGCCCTGATCGGAAAGGAGCTCTCCGAACAGACCTACCGCACGATCCTCGATGCGCTCGACGTGAAGATTGTCGGCGAGCGCGAAGGCGTGTGGCGTGTGGCGGTGCCGCCCTACCGCGTGGACGTGCAGCGCGAAGCCGATCTGGTGGAGGAGGTGCTGCGTATCTACGGATACAATAACGTCGAAATCCCGGTACAGGTGCGCTCGACGCTCTCCTATGCCGCGAAGCCCGACCGCAACCGGCTGATGAATCTTGCGGCCGACTACCTGACGGCGGGCGGTTTCACCGAGATCATGTCCAATTCGCTCACCAAAGAGTCCTATTACGAAGGGCTGACCTCCTACCCCGCCGCCCGCTGCGTGCGGATTCTCAATCCGTTGAGCGCCGACCTGAACGTGATGCGGCAGACGTTGCTGTTCAATACGATGGAGGCCGTGCAGCTCAACGCCAACCGGCGCAACGGCAACCTCAGACTCTACGAATTCGGCAATTGCTATTTCTACGACGAGGCGGCACGCGATGCGGAAAAGCCGCTTTCGGCCT
>ULWX01039234.1_pt1 | contig 12602 bp, 15 predicted proteins | sample 1960851 | NCBI WGS metagenome assembly ULWX01 (sample SAMEA4835826, study PRJEB28245) | human gut metagenome | biome: gut microbiome; material: fecal sample | place: Denmark | collected 2008 | reverse complement strand
GTCGCTGCGCCGTGGCGCACGTTCCGCAAGCCGGATTTCCAGACGCGCGAGCGCGCGCTCACCGGCGCGGAGCGCGGTACGGCAACGCACCGGATCTTACAGTATCTCCGCTTTGCCGACGCATCGGACGAAGCGGCCGTCGCGCGGCAGATCGAACAGCTCTGCGCAAAGGGCTTTCTCACCGAGCGCGAGGCGCAGGCCGTGCGCGTGCCGTCCATTTTGCAGCTCATGCGCTCGGAATTGGGCGCGCGGCTCATCCGCGCCGAGCGTGACGGAAACCTGATGCGCGAGTTCCGGTTTTCGCTGCTCTACCCGGCAGAGGCGCTCTTCCCCGGTGCAGAGGGCGAACAGGTGCTCTTGCAGGGCGTCGTGGACTGCTGCATGGAGGAGGACGGCGCGCTCACAATTGTGGACTACAAGACCGACCGCATCACGCCCGGCGCCGTGCTGGAGCGCACCGCGTACTACGCGAGCCAGCTTCGCGCCTACGCCGCCGCCATGGCGCGCATCACCGGAAAGCCCGTCCGGCAGCGGCTGCTGTTTTTCCTGCACAACGGCGTGATCTCCGAAGTCGAAGCATAATCAAAAACGCCGGAACCGCAAAAATGCGGTTCCGGCGTTTTTAACATCTGAAAAAGGCGCGGATTCCCGCCTTTTTTGCCCGTGATTTTGACCGCTTTGCACAAAATGGCGCCTCCGTTTTTCCGTTGATTTCGTAACAAATGCCGTAAACTACTGTTTTTAAAATTGTTATCATATTAACATAAACGACATCCATGCAAGAATTTGTCTATCAAATTGCCGGAGAGTCAACAAGGGAATTCCGGCGAATGATCGAGAATTGGTTTCCGCGTCGGCAAGCAACGAAACAAACCTCCTGACGCGGCTGTCGTGTCAGGAGGTTTTTCCATCATAGAGGAGGTATCTTGAAATGAAACTGTCGCTTGAGCTTGTCGCTGAATCTCTGAATCCTTTTGGCGCTAAAATCAATTTGATCCGGGAGGAGTCCTTTGTCTTCTCCGGTGTTCAGCTCCTGTCCCTCAATATGACCGAACTTCAGGAGGACATTCTGTATATCTGCGAGCCGAGTCTGCTGTTCAAGCTCAAAAGGAGCCTGACCAACAACATATGCTTCGTATTCCGGGCGCGGCCGCAAAAGCTGGAACGCTACCAGAAGCTGGTGAACGCCATTGTTCTGGACGAAGACGTCTCGATAAACGACGTCGCTAATCGGCTGTTCAATCTTTTCAGCACCATGAACTCCTACGAGGTCCGCCTGCATACCGCCGTTTTGCAGCGCAACGGCTACCAGCCGCTCTTCGACATTGCGCGGGAGATGTTCCCCGGCAACATCACGCTGATGGTGGACTCCGCCTACAATGTCGTCTGCTCGACCGACACCCATACAGACAAAAATCCGGTTGTAGCAAAAATTCTGGAAAACGGATTCTATGACAAAGAGCATCTCGATCTGATGGCCATACACGGGTATTACAATCAGGGCGACAAATTCCTCATCCCCCAGGTTTCCCTGCCGCCAAACGTCTGCGGCTCCCCACTGATCGTGCGCTCCTACCATGAAAGCGGCATCTTTTTTGCGTTCATCACGTGTTACTTCTTTTCCGGCCCGCCGTCGCTCATCGAGCAGGCGCTGTTCAAATGTCTCGCGGATGCGCTCGATGATTTTTTTGAGCTGACGGATTATTATGAGCAGGTGAAGCCGTTCCATCAGCAATTCATCACCGACCTGATCAATCATACAAACGGGAACGAAGAATTCTATCATGACCGCTGTCTCAGACTTCACATCCCGCAGCAGGGCGAGTTCCGAATGGGATTGATCCACATAGACCCGGCCAACGCCCTCCGGGCAAGTCACTTCGCCCTGCAGCTCAAGGCGTGGTGCAACGTTCCAAACTACGGCGTGTTTCAGTACGGTTCGGATATCATCATTCTCTTCCGAAACTGGCAGCGGAATTCCGAGATCGAGAGAGCCGATCTGGAGAAGAACTGGGCTGCCCTGATCGAAACGCTGCAGACGAGCAACGCCTATATGGGCTGCAGCCTGCCCTTCAAGCACATCTCCGGATTCAGCGCCGCATACCGGCAGGCGATGTCCGCCGCCAGCTACGGGCGCACATACGCGCCAAACGAGACCACGTATTTCTTTTCCAAATATTATATCTACGCACTTTTCGACAGCTACAAAGCGCAGGCGCCGCTGGAAGATCTCTTTGTGTCCTATCTGGCCGACCTGTCCTCCACCGACCGCTGCGGATGCAGCGATATTCAGGTGCTCTATCATTACCTGTGCTCAGAGCGCAACATTTCCCAGACCGGAAAGAAAATTCATATGCACAGAAACAGCGTCATTTACCGGGTGCAGCGCATTACCGACGCGCTCGGTGTGGATCTGGACGATCCGGACGTCCGGCTGCGCCTGTTGATTTCTTTCAAAATTCTGGAGTATGAAAACAACATTACCTTCGATACCAATGTGGAAAAACACCCCACTTCCATCGCTATGATGGAATAGCCGCAGGATCCTCTTTCAGCCGGCGCCCGGCAAATGGGCGCCGGCCTCTTTTTTGTCCCGGCATCCGTTCCGAACAGAAAATGCCCCTTTTCTGCACAAATAACGAAAAGTCTTTTCAAAAAAGTGCGTTCAGTTCGTCGTTTTCACAGATGAACCTCCGGCAGTCTTAATGTCATAATAATAACAATCCGAGAAATTTATGCGGAAAAACCGGAGGTGTTTCCTATGAATCAATCATCCTACGTCGTCGGAATTGACAGCGGCAGTCAGAACACAAAGGCTGTCATCATGAAAGACGGCGCGATCCTGAAAACCGCCATCGTTTCCACGGATTTTGACGCCCTTGCCGCAGCCGAGAAGGTCTATGCCTCTCTTCTGGAGCAGGTTGGGATCCTGGAAGCGGAAGTCGGCGCCATCGTATCCACCGGAACCAGCCGGAACCTGATTTCGTTTGCGACGGACACCGTCAACGAAATCATCGCGGCAGCAGTCGGTACGCATTATGTGGTTCCCGAAGCGCGCATGCTGTTGGACATGGGCGCCGAGGCGTCCCGCGCGATTTTGCTGGACGAAAACGGCGCGGCCAAAAGCTACGAGGTAAACGACCGCTGTGCGTCGGGCGCAGGCACGTTCATCGAGACCGTAGCGCGCGCGCTGCAGCTGACCCCGGAGGAAATGGGCGAGTACTCCCAGCGCGCCGACAAGGACATTGCCATGCAGGCACAGTGCGTCGTGTTTGTCGAGTCCGAAGTCATCTCGCTGATCCACCAGCGCGAGAGCCGGGAAAACATCGCCAGAGGCGTACATCTCAGCATCTGCAACCGGCTGCACTCCATGTTTCTGCGTCTCGGCATTGAGCAGGGCGTCGCTTTCATTGGCGGCCCGAGCAAGAATGCCGGGCTGGTCGACTGCCTGAGCCTCGCGCTGAATCAGCCGGTCATCGTACCGGAGCATTCCGCCTATATCAGCGCGGTTGGCGCTGCGCTGTCTGCCAGAAAGGATGTGGAAGCCAAATGAACGAAAAGAAGCCTGAATTCTGGAGATGGGAGGAATCCCGCTGGACCAACCCCGACATTTCCGATCCCAAGCAGGGTCTGATCACCGCCGGCGTTGACATCGGCTCGACGAGCACGCAGGCCGTCGTCCTTGTGGACGGTGAGCTGTACGCCTACTCCAACATGCGCACGGGATCCGACTCCCCGGAATCCGCCAATCAAGCCATGCGCTGGGCACTGGAAGGTACCGGCCTGACGCTGGAGGACATTTCGTATTCCATCGGCACCGGCTACGGCCGCGTCAACGTTCCGTTTGCGGACAAGTGCATCACCGAGATCACCTGCCACGCGAGAGGCGCGAATGTGATTTACGGACCGACTGTGCGCACCATCCTCGACATGGGCGGGCAGGACTGCAAAGCCATCCACTGTGACGAAAAGGGCCGCGTCACCTCGTTCATGATGAACGACAAATGCGCCGCCGGCACAGGCCGCGGCATGGAGGCAATTGCGAACCTGCTGGGCGTCAACATCGGGGACATCGGCGATCTCTCCTTCGACGTGGAGGAGGAGCCGAAGCCGGTTTCCAGCATGTGCGTCGTGTTCGCCAAGGTGGAGGTCGCAAACCTCATGCGCCGCGGCTGGACGAAGCAGACGGTGCTCGCCGCCTACTGCCGGGCCATGGCCATCCGTGTCTGCAAGCTGCTGGTGCGCAACAAGATGGAACCGGAATTCGCCATCACCGGCGGTATTGCGAAAAACAAAGGCGTGGTACGGCGCATTGAGGAGATCATGGGTGTAAAAGCCATGGAGCCGAAAGGATACGACACGCAGATCGCCGGCGCGCTGGGCGCGGCGCTGATCGCGCGCGATATGTATCTGAAAAAGCTCCGCCGCAGCAACGGATAAGGAGGCCGCGTCATGCTCGCAAACTATGGATATGAGGACGCTTCCGGCAATTACTACATCCGGATCGACACGTCCATCTGCGCGGAATGCGCGGAACACGGCTGTGTTTCGGCCTGTCCCGGACACGCATTTTTCATTGAGCCAGACGATTGGGACGACGATGTCGCCGTCGTCCGGCCGGAAGTGCGCAACACGCTCAAGGCGCTTTGCGCGGCATGCAAACCTTTGGAAAACCGGCCGGAGCTTCTGCCGTGTCAGGCAGCCTGCGGCCGCGACGCCATCGTGCATTCCTGGTAGTTTTCAAATGCCCACAGTGCAACATGGAAATCAAACGATACAAATTGGAGGCGATCAAGATGAATACCCAAAGACTCTTTGACACCGCGCATCTGGATTCCTTTGCAAAGGAATGGAAGGCGCAGTCCAAAAACAACAAGGTACTCGGATACTACTGCAGCCATCTGCCGGAAGAAATCCTCTACGCAGCAGATGTGCTGCCTTACCGGATCCGCGGCACCGGCATTACCAGCGACAGCAATGCAGAAAGCTATCTCAGTCCCTTCTCCTGCAGCTTCTGCCGCGGCTGCTTCGAGCAGTTTCTGGACGGGAACTATGACTTCTTCAACGGCTTCATTGCTTCGGACGGATGTCTGCAGCCGCAGCGTGTTTACGACAACTGGAAGAACTATCTCAAGCGGGAGGACGACTTCTGCTATCAGTTCAATGCCCCGCGCGTATATGACGAGGCGGCGCTGGACATGTACCGCCGCGAGCTGCTGGATCTGAAAAATGCCGTGGAGCGCTACGCCAGCTATGTGACCAATGAGAAGCTGATCGACGCCATCCGTGTTTACAACCACACGCGCGCACTGCTGCGCGAGCTGTACAATCTGCGCAAATCCGACCGTCCCGTGGTGACCGGCGAGGAATGCCTGCGCATCACGCTGGCCTCCATGTCCATGCGCAAGGATCAGTTCAACGAGCTGCTGGAGGCTTTCCTGGAGGAGGCCAAGGCGCGCGAGCCGATCACGGACTACCGTGCCCGCCTGATGCTGATCGGAAGCTCCTGCGACAACCCGGATTATCTGAAGATTTTCGAGGACAAGGGCGGATTGTTCGTGGCCGACGTCAACTGCTACGGCAGCCGTTACCTGTACGACGATGTGGAGATCGACGAAGCGGATCCGCTGATGGGTCTGGCCCGCTCCTATCTGGCGCGCCCCGTGTGCGGCCGTATGTGCAATCTGCACCATGAGCTGCGGGACACGATTCTGGACATGGCGAAGGAGTATAACGTCGAAGGCATCGTATACACAAAGATGAAGAATTGCGACATGTGGGGCGGCGAGTCCTTCTTCCTGGACGATAAGATTCGCGAAGCCGGTCTGGCGCTGCTGATCCTCGACCGCGAAGAAATCACCACCAACGCCGGCCAGGTCGGCATCCGTGCAGAAGCCTTTGTGGAAATGATTGAGACTGGAGGAATCGAATAATGGCTACGATCGAAACTGGAAAGATCGATCTGCTCAAGCAGCTTTCCGATCAGAGTGATGCAATTATCAAGCATTCCGATGCGAAAAATCCCGAAAAGACGTGGATGTACCGCGTCACGCAGGGCTTCTGGAACGAAGTCTATCAGGCCCGTGAAACCGGCAAGCCCATCATCCTGTGCAGCCCCAACGTACCGCAGGAAATGATCTATGCGCTCGGCGCCGTGCCCCTGCCGGTCGATTCCCTGCCCACCCGTCTGGCCTCCAGCGAGCGCGCGTTCCGCTATATCGACATCTCCGAGCAGTACGTGCCGAATACGGTGTGCACCATCAACAAGGTAAACTTCGGCGCCGTGTTCTCCGGCGACCTCGGCTTCGTGCCCGCCGCCATGGTGTACTGCTCGCTCCCGTGCGATTCTTCGCGCAGCACCTATCCCGCCATGGCCGACTATCTCAACCGCACCTACGGCGTGCCCGTTTTTGTGGTTGACACCCCCTACCGCAAGGACGAGACCGGATTCAAGTACATCGCCGGCAACCTGAAGCGCGCCTATCAGTTCCTGCTGAACGTGCTGCACAAGGAGCACGATCCTGATGTGCTGGCGCACTACCTGAAAAACTCCAACCGCGTGGAAGAGCTCATGTGCCTGATCGGCGACATGCGCAAAGCCGTTCCCTGCCCGCAGGGCGGACGTCTGCTGACGCTCAACGGCATGGTCACCTGCTGCATGGGCAGCCAGTATATGCTCGACTACGTGGAAAAGCAGTACGTGGAGACCAAGAAGCTTTACGACGCCAAAAAGAGCGTGCTCAAGAGCGGTGTGGAGCGCTATCGTGTGCTGTGGATGCAGAACATGATGTGGAACTACGGCAGCGTCATGGACTGGATGGAGCGCGAATTTGACGCCTGCTCCGTGCTCAACGGCTTCCCGTTCCTCGGCCGCGATCAGATCGAGGATGTGTATGACGACGAGCAGATCTGGATGGGTCTGGCCAGGCGCTGCATGGGTTCGCCCATGGTGCACTCCGTCTGCGGCCCCGGTGAGGCATACACGAAGGGCATCGAGCACATCATGCAGGACTTCACCATCGACGTCGGCATTTTCGCCGGTCACGTGGGCTGCAAGCACGCTTGGGCGGCCGGCCGTATGGTCACCGACATCGTGGAAAAGAAGTATGGCGTTCCCGTGCTGACGTACGATCTGGACGCCGGCGATATCCGCTATAAGTCCGAGCAGGAGGTCAAGGATACCATTTACGATTTCTTTGACACGCTGGCGGCCCGCGGCTATGAGCCTGGTCTGGAGCGCATGAAGAATCGGAAGTAACAATCGCATACCTGGTTCGGAAAGCGGCTCATCGCCGCTTCCGAACCACGCTGAAAAAGGAGGTTTCCGTATGGATACGATCAAAACGATCGCGATCACCGGAAAAGGCGGAACCGGCAAGACCATGATCGCTACGCTGCTGATCAAGCAGCTTGTGGAGAATTACAAGGACAAACGCGTGCTGGCAATCGACGCGGATTCCGCAATGAGTTTGCCGTACACATTAAATATTGACGTAAAAAAGACCGTGAGCCAGCTTCGCAAGGAGTTGGTGGGTCCCGCTCAGGGTAAGCGCATGAAGCAGGACGGCAGCCTGAAAGAATGGATCGGGGAAATCGTCACCCATGCAGACGGCTTTGACCTGCTGGTGATGGGTCGCCCTGAGGAGCCCGGCTGCTTCTGTGCCGTCAATGAGCTGCTGAAATATTCCATCAGCACGCTGGTCGATGATTACGATGTGGTCATCATCGACGGAGAAGCCGGACCCGAGCAGCTCAACCGCCGGGTTCTGGCCAGCATCGACGAGTTGCTGGTGGTGTCGGACATGTCCGCCAGAAGTCTGGCGACCGCAGGTGGCATCGTGGACGTGGCACGCACCGGCGACAACGGCATCCGGATCGGCAGTGCAGATCTGCTGCTCAACCGCGTGCGGGATGACAAGCCCGATCAGGCGTTTCTGGATAAGGCCGGTCTTCAGGCCATTGGCTGGTTTCCGGAGGACAGGCTGCTCAACCAGTATGACCGCAGCGGCCGCTCGCTGCTGGAGCTTCCGGAAGAATCTGCTTGTGTGCGCTCTGCGCGCGAGCTGCTCAGACAACTGCTCGAAGGCAACGCCGGCTGATATACGATCCAAACCACGGGCGCCAAGGCACCCGTGGTTTTCGCTTTTGAAACGCGGTGCAAACCAGCGCTTGTCAGAAGCCATCCCATAAAAACACCGCTGCAAGGCCCGAAAAACAGGCTTGCAGCGGTGTTTCTGGCGACCCCCGGTTTGCGATTCGAACGCGTGGCTTTTCGCTTAGGGGTTTGGAAAATTCCATATCCCAGGGTGCATCACAATGTCAAGCCGTACTAAAAAGTACCGTAAAATCAAGGAAATTGAACAATCCGAGTGTCCTGGAATTTCTCGTAAGGACACCCCGTATTCCCTCAAAAACCTGTGCTCTCAGCACGGTTATTCGCATTTGCAGCCGTGGAACGCTCTGCGTTCGCATGAGCTGGTGCGCTTCACGCTCGATTTGAGGCAAGATCACAATTGAATATATGCCCCACATGGTGTGAAGTGTCCTGGGTTATGAACGATGACATGGCTATAAACCGCAGTTTATTCTTTTAAACATCCAACATGCACTTGCTTTTATGGCCTAATGGTTTCTGTGTGATTTCCAGTCGGCCCTAAATTTGAGATTGGAAAAACAAGTTCGGCATAGTATATTTCAAAATGTTAACTCAATGCATACGCCCAATGCCCGCCTTGGCGGCACTTTACAAGTCTTCTTTTTTTAACCAAACCCGCAAGAATCCGATTTGCCGTAGCCGGTGAGACGCCGCACAGTGCCCGGACATCTGCGTTCATGATATACGGATGTGCTTCCAGGAACTTTTCAATCTGCATCCACCGCATCGCTGCTTTATCCATCGTCCCATCGCTCATTTCATCACTCACATTGACGGTATCCATGAGCGATGCTTTGATAGCGGAAAGCATGAACTCGATGAACGCCGTAGACTCGCAAGTATCATTGCTGGCGTTGATGGCATCGTAATATTCCTGCTGACGGTCATGGATGATGGATTCTACCGGTAGCCAAGCAAAGGCTGGGTTCCATTTGGAAAGCAACAGCGTATGCCACAGACGGCCCACACGGCCGTTTCCATCCGCGAATGGGTGGATCAGTTCAAACTCATAATGAAACACACAGCTTCGGATCAGCATATGCACATTGCTGTTTTTTACCCAGTCCAGCAGTTCCATGACCAAATCCGGGACATACTGTGGTAGCGTCCCAAAATGCAGGATACGCCCTTCCTGATCTACAACACCCACAGGCCGGGTGCGGAACGTTCCTGACTCATCCACCAATTCTCATGTCATGATGCTGTGAGCGGTCAGCAGATCATCTACGGAGTAGGGGTCCAGCTCGTCCAGCCGCTCGTAGATCTCATAAGCATTCTTGACCTCCGCAATATCCTTGGGCGGAGCCAGGACGTGCTTCCCGTTGAGGACCGCAGTTACCTGTTCCAGGCTGAGCATATTCTGTTCAATAGCAAGGGAGCCGTGGATGGTGCGAATACGATTGCTCCGGCGCAAAGTCGGGTTGTCGGAAATCTGATTCGTCATTGTGAGCCTGCCTACCAGCTCGGCAATTTCTGCAACAGCATCAATGATTGTATTCGTGATTTCAAAGGGTGGCTTTTTGTTTTTCATAACATCCTCGTATATCCGCAAACTATTATTATTGTACCAATAATTGGCCCAAAAATCAATACATCACTCATCCCATCAATCAAGCAACGGCTTTTATGAATAGGCAAATCCAATGTTGCCGCGCAGGCAGGCCATTCACTCTTTCTTAGCAACAGCAGATTTATGAGCAGGAACCGACTCACTTATTGGAAAATCGGGCAGGCGGCTGAAAAATAAGCAACGCCGAAAGCCCTGTGAAATCAAGGTTTTCGGCGTTGTTTCTGGCACCCCCGGCGCGACTCGAACGCACTACATTCCGCTTAGGAGAAGCCCCCGAGGGGCATTTTCGACTCCCTACAAATCCCCGAAAGTCCTTGATTTTACTGGCTTTTCCGAGGTTTTGCTGTCAATAAATTCTCGTCCAAAACCTGCTAATTTTTCGTGGTTTTTTGCCTTCCTTTTAGCAGGGTATTAGCAAATGCAAAGAAATATGGGAAACATCATTGAGTTAATCTGTAACCCATAAATCACAGGAAACGCATTTTAAGTTTAAGCATTCTTTTATGCAAATAAATAATCTGCGTTCAAATATTATAATGGTTTTTCGTCTTGATTTCAAGGTTTTTCAGGTATTACAAAAGGCAACCCTGACGGATTGCCTTTTTTGTATGATTAAATTGTTTTCGCTAAAGCCTTTAATAATGCTGCTGTATCCGGATTTGATAACAGTTTTGCGAGCAAGGCAGCGTTTTCGTCTGCACTGTTTTCAGCAGGCTTTTCTTCTTCAACTTCGCTCCCTTTTTGAACCTCTGCCATTGGGTCAAGGAGTTCAACCGAAGTTTCAAACTTGGGCATTGGAGCAGTTTTACCTTCTTCCGCATTTTTGAGACCTTTTGCGTTGTAGAACTGTTCCTCAAACTTCTGTGCGTTTCCGTCATCATCTTTGTAGGTATAAACGACGGAATATCGGTTCTTTCTTTTTACAATAGAAGCCATAGTCGTTCCTCCTTATTCGTTATCCAGCCACTTGTCGAAGCTGGTCTTTATAATGCGGTATCCGGTTTCGAGCATTACTGCCTGAAAACAACCCTGTTTTATGAGCTTATAAACGGTCTGACGGGTAATACCCAAGATTGCCTGAACTTCCTCTACGGAATAGCTCTTTTTTGTGTATGTACCGCCGTTTAATTCACGAACTCTTTCTTCAATCGACATATCCCTCCACCTCCTCGATTTCTTTAACCTTTGTGTATTTGCTTTGCGAAGCGTACCACTTATCAAAGCTCTCTCTTTTTATTCTGCGTTTACCGTCAACCCATATAAACTCAACAATACCGTCATTCATTAGGTCATTGGCTGTGCTTCTCGGAATACCGAGTACCTTTGCAACAGTAAGAGGAGAAAGTGTTTTCCCGTATTTTTTACCGGGTCTTTCGCCGTTCACTTTCTCGTAGTGGAATTGTCCCGCATACCAATCTTCAAAGCTGTCCACATCAACCCTCATTTTGCCCAGTACCAAATAGGTCTTAAATCGGCACTGATTGATGAGTCGGTATGTAGCCGTCTTTCCAAGACCAAGTATTCTCATTACATCGGGTACAGACATTGTCTTTTTGTCCTGATATGTAAGAACTGCCTTGACGATTTTCTTGTTTTCTTCAACGCTTTTCTTTGAAGCTCTGTATTCGTTCCCGACTCGGTATGTTTTGAATAAGCCGCAATTCATCAGTTTCAGTGCTTCTTCTTCGGAAATGGAAAACAACCGGGATATTTCCTTGACGGAATAGGCTTGCCACTGTGCTTCCTCCTGAAGCTTTTCATCGCTGAACAATTCTGCCAAGCGTTCATTTTCCTCTCTGAGATTGAACTGCTCCACTCGGTCGTTGAACATATTAACAAATGCCATCTTCAGAACCTCCTTTCTCGCCATTGAGCCAATTTTCAAAGCTCTTTTTGGAAATTCGATACTGACCTCCGACACGAACGCTATAAAATTTCTTGCTTTTAAGCAGCTCATAGACGGTAGTTCTGCTCACTTTCAAGATGTGCTGTATATCATCTACCGTGTATGCTCGTATATCAGGTTCAGTCTGCCTGAATGTATTAGGAAGTCGAGTATCGCTATTTTCAATTTTCTTTCGCATTACCGTTTACCTCCAATTTCATATTTGCCACTCTGACTACCATATAGCCAAGCGACTTGGCTATATGGTACTGAAAATCGGAGTTTTTGTTAATTATGCGATTGGCTTAATCGCATACTTGACAACCGGAGCTTTCGCTGTCCATATTATCAAGCCATCGGTCAAAGCTCTTCTTGGAAATTCTGTAATGTCCGCCGACCTTTACAAAATGGAAAACGCCTGAGTTGACGAGAGCATAAGCAGTGTTCTTTCCAATGCTGAGAATATCCATTATTTCTTCTACCGTATAAACTCTTTTCTCAAAGCCGGAACTATCATCAACAGCGTTGGGTAGTTTGTTCATTGCTTCAATCTTATCTTCAAACATTGTCAACACCCCCCTTAGCGTGATGATGGTGCTTTTTGAAAATCATATAGTCATAGCCGTATCCGACCTGACATTTATCGCACACCTCTTTATCTGCCTGAAAAGGGTCAAGTCTTTTAACAATGTTTTCAGGGATAGACTGAAACTCGCTTCTGCAACGAGAGCAAAGACTGAGTACAATGCCTTTACGCTCTGTCTTGGGTTTAACGGGAATACCGACTGCAAATTTCAATCCTCGCTTGATTTCGCTGATTTTATCTGCGTCGGTAATTCTTCCGACAAAATTATCAAGCTCTGTGGCTTTATCCACGGTGCGTAGCTGCTCAAGCATTACCATCGACGGCTCTTTTAAGCCACAATCCGTGTTTAGCTCAATATGAGTATTCATTGCCGTTTTCTTTTTAACAGCCGTTATAGCGGCTAAAA
>ULWX01014403.1_pt1 | contig 12630 bp, 11 predicted proteins | sample 1960851 | NCBI WGS metagenome assembly ULWX01 (sample SAMEA4835826, study PRJEB28245) | human gut metagenome | biome: gut microbiome; material: fecal sample | place: Denmark | collected 2008 | reverse complement strand
GACCGAGCGGCAGGCGCTGCGCGAGGAGTATCTCGCCGACTGGCGGCGCAGCACCATTGAAACGCTTGAGAACGTCTACATCGAAAACCCCGACGGCAGCGTCACGAAGCTGCCGAAGAAAAAACCGAAGGCACGCCCTTGACAAGCGCGGCATAAGATGTTATACAAGAAGATAGCAATGGGAAAGGAGAAGGTATATGTTCGTTTGCGGCAGCAAGACCATCACGGGTGCGGTTTGTCCCTGCGCCTGTTGTTGTCATGCCCAAATGGATCATACTTTCTGCTGAAAAATTGCGCCCCGCCGCGCTCGTCTGCGCGGCTGCGCGCGGGCATCATAACAGGTTTGAAAAGCAGGAAGTTTGGCACTTCCTGCTTTTTGCTATGCTTTGCACAGCTAAATTGTGATGCACCATTTTTCTCGCCCCTGCGGGGCGACCGAAAATGATGTGCAAAAAACTTCATGCGGTAGCAGCGCTCGCTTCTTTTCGCAGCGTGCCGTTTCGTGCATGAGGTTTTATGGGAAAGGAGCGTACTATGAACGTCTATCACAGCGTCGCGGAGCTGATCGGCAACACCCCGCTGCTGGAGGTCCGGCAGTTTGCGAAAAAGCGCGGTCTGCGCGCGACGATCCTCGTGAAGCTGGAGGGCATGACCCCCGCCGGCAGCGCCAAGGACCGCGTCGCACTGGAGATGATCCTGCGCGCGGAGGCCGAGGGCAAGCTCCGTCCCGGCTCCGTCATCATCGAGCCGACCAGCGGCAACACCGGCATCGGCCTTGCGTCGGTCGCCCGTGCGCGCGGCTACCGCGTCATCCTCACCATGCCGGACAGCATGAGTCAGGAGCGGCGCAGCCTGCTCGCCGCCTACGGCGCGGAGCTGGTGCTCACGCCCGGGGCGCAGGGAATGCAGGGCGCGGTGGAAAAGGCCGAAGCGCTCGCCGCCGAAATTCCCGGCAGCTTCGTGCCCGGCCAGTTCACGAACCCGCACAACCCTGAAGCCCACTACAAGACCACCGGCCCGGAAATCTGGCAAGACACGGGCGGGCAAGTGGATATTTTTGTGGCGACCGTCGGAACGGGCGGCACGCTCACCGGCGCCGGCTGGTATCTGAAGGAACAGAATCCGGCGATCCGCGTCGTCGCGGTGGAGCCGGACGCATCGCCCCTGCTGTCCGGCGGCAAGGCCGGACCGCACGGCATTCAGGGCATCGGCGCAAACTTCATTCCGAAAATTCTCGACACCATGCTCTATGACGAGGTAGTGCGCGTCACGGACGACGAGGCTTACGCCTATGGCCGCGCGATGGCCGAGGACGAGGGCATCCTCGTCGGCATTTCCTCCGGCGCCGCGCTGTGCGCCGCGGCGAAGCTCGCCGCCCGGTCGGAAAACGCCAACAAAACCATCGCCGCCATCCTGCCGGATACCGGCGACCGCTACCTGTCCACCCCCATGTTTCAGAACTGAAAAAATTTGAGGAGAGAACCATCATGACACAGAAAAGCCTGCTGCACGCCGTTGCAGCTCAGATTTCCAACAACTACGAGACTGCCGAGGTCCCCATGTACAGCGATCAGCTTCGTCTGCCCAACCGCGACGTGATCATCCAGATCATCAACAACCTGCAAAAGGTGTTCTTCCCCGCCTATTTCGGCGGCGCGACCGTCTCGCAGGTGTCTGCTGAGACGTATGTGGAATATCTGCTCGGCGATATTTTTTCCGCCCTGCAGGAGCAGGTTCATCTGGCGCTGTCGAACACTGTGGCCGACCCCGCCGAGCTGGACGCGCGCACCGACGCCGTGTGCGAGCGTTTTTTCAACAACCTGCCCAAAATCCAGACTATGCTGATGAAGGACGTCGCCGCCAACTATGAGGGCGACCCCGCCGCAGGCAGCAAGGAGGAGGTCATCTTCTCCTACCCCGGTCTGTACGCCATTTTCGTCTACCGCGTGGCGCACGAGCTGTACGAGAGCAAGGTGCCGCTCATCCCGCGCATCATGACTGAGTACGCCCACGGCGCGACCGGTATCGACATCAACCCCGGCGCAACCATCGGCGAATATTTCTTCATCGACCACGGCACCGGCATCGTCATCGGCGAGACGACGATCATCGGCAACCACGTTAAGCTCTATCAGGGCGTGACGCTCGGCGCGCTGTCCCCGCGCGGCGGCCACAGCGTCGTCGGCAAGCGCCACCCGACCGTGGAGGACAACGCCACGATCTATTCCGGCGCGTCCATCCTCGGCGGCGAGACCGTCATTGGCGCGAATTCCGTCATCGGCGGCAACTCATTTTTGACCGAGTCCGTCTCCGCCAACACCAAAGCCAGCGTCGAGACGCCGAAAATGATCTTCCGCAACAAAAAGTGATCGTACACAAGACAGCAAAACCACCCCGAACAGTTCGGGGTGGTTTTTTGTCGGTTGCTTTCGTCACAGCAGCCCGACGCCGAGCGCCAGCAGCGCGCCGGCGAGGAAGATGCCCGCGCCCATGATGCACAGCACCACAACGACCGCCGTGCTCATTTGCCTGCGGGATGCGATGGCGCCGATCACGAGGCCGAGACCGAATACCGCCGCGATCGCAAAAATCAGCCAGCTCACGTTACCTGCACAGGGCAGCCGCCGTTTTGGACGCCAGCCGCGCGTTATTCAAAACGAGCTGGATGTTGCTCTCCAGACTGTCGCCGCCGGTCAGCTCGACCACACGGGCAAGCAGGAACGGCGTAGTCTCCTTGCCGTGGACGCCCTGCTCGCGCAGCTCGCGCATGGCCTGATCGATGGCCGCGTCGATGGTGGCCTTGTCCATCGCGTATTCCGCCGGGATGGGGTTCGTGACCAGCATGCCGGTCTTCAGGCCCATGCCGCGCTGCGCGGTAAACATCGCCGCCAGCTCCTCCGGCGTATCGACGCGCGCGTCCACACCGAGGCCGCTCTCGCGCGTATAGAACGCGGGCAGCTCATCCGTACCGTAGCCGATCACGGGCACACCCTTGGTCTCCAGGTACTCCAGCGTCAGGCCGAGGTCGAGGATCGCCTTTGCGCCCGCGCACACGACCATCACCGGGGTCTGTGCAAGCTCCTCCAGATCGGCGGAAATGTCCATCGTCGTCTCCGCGCCGCGGTGCACGCCGCCGATGCCGCCGGTGGCGAACACGGAGATGCCCGCCATGTGCGCGATCATCATCGTGGTGGTGACGGTGGTGGCGCCGTCCGCGCCGCGCGCCACGATCATGGGCAGGTCGCGGCGGGAAACCTTGGCGACGGCTCTGCCGGATTTGCCGAGATACTCGATCTCCTCCGGGGACAGGCCGGCCTTCAGGCGGCCGCCGAGGATGGCGATCGTCGCGGGTACCGCGCCGTTGTCGCGGATGGTCTGCTCGACCAGCATGGCCGTCTCCACGTTTTTCGGGTACGGCATACCGTGGGAGATGATCGTGCTCTCCAGCGCGACGACCGGGCGGCCTTCTGCCAGCGCCTGCTGCACTTCGGGGGATATATCCAGATATTTGTTCATTCTTTTGTCTCCTGTTGCAAAAATCATGGCTCGCACGAGCACGTCCTATTGTAATCGTTTTGCCCGGATTGTCAAGCGGAAACCAGTTCCTCCCGCGCGCCGCGCTGCGGAAGCAAAAAAGGAGACTGCAATGCAGTCTCCCTTTTGCTTTGAAAAACGATCAGGCCGCCAGAACAGCCTCAGTGATCGCTTCGGGTGCTTCCGGAACTTCGTCCGGCTGGCTCGTAGCCGCAAGCACGAAATTGACGATGACCTGCGCCAGCTCCGCGCGCGTCATGTTGTTCTGCGGACGGAAACCGTTGTTATCGCCCTGCATGAGGCCAAAGTGCGTGCAGAACGCTACGCCGATCTTTGCCCAGGGCGCGATCTGATCCGCGTCCGGATAGACCGACAGAATGGCCTCCAGCTCTGCGCCGGTCGGCTCCTCTTCCGGGTTGCCCTCGTAGCGGTAGAACAGCACGGCAACCTGCTCGCGCGTCGCATCCGCATTCGGCGCCGCCAGCGTCTCGGACATGCCCTTCAGAATGCCCTCTTTGTAGGCCCAGACGATCGCGTCATAGTACCAGTCGCCTTTCTGCACGTCCGTGAACGGGCAGCTCATATCGTCCGAAACAGCCGGCGAATCCGCCAGTCTGTAGAGAATAGTCGCAACCATCGCACGGCTGACCGCCGTATCCGGCTCAAAGGTCGTTGCGGTCATGCCGTTCATGACGCCGCGCTGATAGACCGCTTCCACCTCGCCTGCGAACCACGTCTTGTTGTTCACATCCGTGAACGGGTTCTGCCACACGAAGATGCGGCCTTCGCCGGTGAGATTGGCATATTCTTCGCCAACCACGCCGCCCAGCTCTTCCACGATGTAATCGATCAGAACCTTATTATCCAGTCTCGGGGTGATGGTGGTGTCCTGCTCGAACTGCGGGTCATTCTTGAACATGGTGTAGCCGTCGCCACCGCTGAGCAGCATGTAGTTGTGGGAAGCGACCGTATAGACTGCCTCCGGATCGATCGGGATATCATACTTGCCGGTCTCGTCGTTGAGCAGGTATACGTTGAAAACTCTGCGTTCTCCGTCAACTTTGACAAACGCGCCCTTGTCGTCCTTCACAACAGAGGACGGAATCTTGCTGTCGATGTCATAGCACAGGCCGGAAACCTGCAGGAAGCCGCCATTCTCGCCCGGATAGGCGCTGGCGCTCAGCTCCAGCGCGTCCAGAATCGCCTGGCCGGAGACTTTGACCACGCACGCCTCATTGGAGAACGGGTGGACGTTGATGATATCCTCGAAGGTGATGTCGCCAGCCTTGATGTCCGCACGGATGCCGCCGCCGTTGACAAAGCCGATGTCGGTGTTATACAGCACTCTGTACGCATCCGCGCACAGGTCGCCGAGGTTGGTTTCTGCGGAGCGGACCGCACGCTTGCCCGTTTCGGGATCCAGCGTCGTCAGATCGACGTCGGACTTCGCAACAACCTGCGTGAGGGTCTTGTTCAGCTCGTCTTCCACCTTTGCAATCTCGGTAGAAGCCGCTTCGTTCGTCCCGGTGTAGCTTGCAGCACTGACCAGCTCGGTGGTGATGCCTTCAGCCCCAATGACGAGCTTGCCGATATTTTTGAGTTTGGTGCCGGTGGAGGTCAGGATTACTTCTTCGCCGTCCTTGTTGGCAACCTTGTCGCCGACAATGGTGCTGTGGGAGTGGCCGTCCAGATAAACGTCAATGCCGGTCGTATTGGCAATGACCTCATTGGAGGTCCAGGGGGTGGAGGATTCATCCGTGCCGGTGTGCGCGACCGCAACGACGTGGTCAGCGCCGGCGGACTTCGCATCGTCAACCGCCTTCTGCACTGCATCGTACAGGTCCTGGCCGTTGTTGCCTTCCGCGAAGGAATAGACATAGTTGCCGTTCTCGTCCTGGAAGTAGGTCGGCGTGGACTTGGTAAAGCTCTCCGGCGTGGAGATGCCGACAAACGCGACCTTGGTGTCGCCATAATCCTTGATCACATAGGGATCGGCAGAGACCTTCGCCGTTCCCTCGCCAGTGTAGGTGAAGTTGCAGGAGATGTACTGCGCGTGCGCACTTTCAACCAGCTTTGCGAGCTGATCCATACCGTAGTCGAACTCATGGTTGCCAAAGGTAGCAATGTCATAGCCGACAGTGTTCATGACCGTAACGATCGCTTCGCCCTTCGTCATGGCGCCGATCGGGCCGCCCTGAATCGCGTCGCCGCAGTCAACAAGGGTGACATAGTTGTGCGTATCGAGCATGTCCGCCTTATACGCAGCAACATTGGTATACCCGGCGTTGGTCTGAACGCCTTCTTTGTTGGCTGCGGGATCAACCTGACAATGCACATCGTTCGTATACAGCACAACGATGTCGTCCGACTTCTCGACCGGCGGGGTCGGATCGGTCTCGGCAACTTTCGTACCGGTCAGCGTAATGGAATACACATAAAGGTTGCCTGCATTGTTTGCATTATTTGCAGCAACATCCTGCTCAATACGGAACACGACCGAAGTCTGATCTGCCGCAGTCGCAGGGATCGAAACCGAGGAGGTGAGTGCACTTTCCAGCGTATTCGCCTTCGTGGAAGGAGCCGTCAGCTTGGTCTCGGCAGCCGTCCAGGTTTTTCCGCCATCGGCGGAAATTTCAACCCTATAAGCAGCCGGTGCCTTTCCGTTATTGCCCAAAACCGTCTCAATCACAAGATTCTCATATCCGGTTGTAGCTGCTGTAAATTCAATATAACCGTAATTCGTCTCAGAGAAGTTATTGGTACCATACCACGGCTGTGCAGCCAAGTTGCCGTATGTGCTGGTGGTGATACCCAGAGAACCATATGCATTGAGTCCTTCGCCATTGTCCTTCATCGACAAAGTGATGTTGGACAAAACATCAGCCGAACCATTGTTGGTCAGGCTTGTGCCGCCGCTCCACGAAGCGAGCGTCACAGGCTCTTCTACCGCAAATGCGGTGCAGGTCAGACTGAGCACCATGCACAGCACCAGCAGAAGAGAAAGCAATTTCTTTGAATGCTTCATGTTGTTCCTCCATAAAAGAATTTTCGGGTGTAAATTTCCCTGTTTCGATTATACCATTCGACTCACAAAAATGGGAGCAGCTTTCTGTAAAATTTCCGTATGGTTTTTGAGGGAAATTGCACAAAATGCGACTGGATTCGCGCCGGTGTCTACGAAAAGCTGCAGTTTTATTTGAAATGCGCCGGGCGCTCTGCTATACTGAACCTGAGAGACCAATTTAGGAGGGATTTTCCGTGAGCTACGCAGATGAAATTTTCATTCAGAACTGCCGAGATATTCTCGATAACGGCGTGTGGGACACCGACCGCGAGGTGCGCCCCCGCTGGGAGGACGACGGCGCTCCGGCGCACACCGTCAAGAAATTCGGCATCGTCAACCGGTATAACCTTGCAGAGGAGTTCCCGCTGCTGACGCTGCGGCGCACCTACTGGAAGACCGCCGTGGACGAGCTGCTGTGGATCTGGCAGAAGAAGTCGAACAACATCCACGACCTGCGCGGCCACATCTGGGATCAGTGGGCGGACGAAAACGGCTCCATCGGCAAGGCCTACGGCTATCAGCTCGGCGTGAAGCACCACTATGCGGAGGGCGACTTCGACCAGGTGGACCGCGTGCTGTACGACCTGAAGCACAACCCCGCCTCGCGCCGCATTCTGACGAATATCTTCAATTTTGACGATCTGCACGAGATGGCACTTTATCCGTGCGCGTACTCCATGACGTTCAACGTCTCCGGCAACACGCTCAACGCCATCCTCAACCAGCGCTCGCAGGACATGCTCGCTGCGAACAACTGGAACGTGGTGCAGTACTCCATGCTGGTGCACATGTTTGCGCAGGTGTCCGGCCTGCAGGTGGGCGAGCTGGTGCACGTCATCGCCGACGCGCATATCTATGACCGGCACGTGCCGATCATAGAGCAGATCATCCAAAACGAGCCGAAGCCCGCGCCGAAGTTCTTTATGAACCCGGACGTCAAGGATTTCTATCAGTTCACGCGTGACGATTTCCGTGTGGAGGGCTACGAATACAGCGAGTTCACGGGCAAGATCCCCATCGCAGTCTGAAAAGGAGGCGAACGGATGGACGCAATCGTTGCCGTGTATGCCGACTGGGGCATTGGTGCAAAGGGCACGCAGCCGCTCGTGATCCCCGCAGACCGCAAGCGCTTTCGGGCGCTGACCCAAGGCAGCGCTGTGATCGTCGGCCGCCGCACGCTGCTGGACTTCCCCGGCGGCAAGCCGCTCAAGGGGCGTGTGAATCTCGTGCTCACCCGGCAGAACATCGGGATCGAAGGCGCGATCGTCGTGCACAGCGCGGCGGAGGCGCTCGACGCGGCACAGGCATATGACCGCAGCTTCGTCATCGGCGGAGATTCCGTGTTTCGGGAGATGTTTCCCCACATGAGCCGTATTTTCGTGACGAAAATTGATGCAGTACCCCACTCGGATGTGTTTTTTCCGAATCTGGACGCTGATCCCGCGTGGCGCTGCACCTCCAAAGAACCTCCGGCCGAACACGACGGCGTGCGGTATCAGTTCTGCGTATACGAACGAACATAAAAAACGAAGCCGCATCGCGGCTTCGTTTTTTTGCATGTGCTCTGTTCCGCGGCCTTTCCTCCCGCTCAGCCGAGCTGACTGTAGCGGTACAGGAATTCAACGGCCTGCGCGCGTGTGGCCGTGCCCTGCGGGGCGAGAACGTCCGACTCCACGCCGACGACGATCCCCTGACCGGCTGCCCAGGCTACGCTGTCCTGCGCCCATGCGCTGACACCGGAAGCATCCTGGAAGCCGGAGAGATCCGACAGCGCACCGCTCGCACTGCCATGAAGCTGCGTATCGCGGTACAGGAACGTGACGAATTCCTCGCGCGTGACGGCGCGGTCCGGCTCAAAAGCGGTTGCCGAAACGCCGTAAGCGATCTTGTTCTCTGCCGCCCAGGCCAAAGCCTGTGCATAGTACGCATCCGGCGGCACATCCGTAAATGGTACCTTCGCGCCGGACTCCGGCTCGCCGGCCAGACGATACAGGAACGCAATGACCTGCGCGCGCGTCACGTTCTCGTCCGGGGAGAAGGTCGTCTCCGTCGTGCCCAGCACGATGCCGTTGCTGTAGCCCCAGACGAGCGCATCATAATAGTATGTGTCCTGCTCGATATCCGTGAACGGAAGCACGACCTGGTCCACCTGAATCGTGTAAGTCCTTGTTTCGCCGAACACGTCCGTAACGACAACGGTATGCTGCGCGTTATCGGCCGGGAGCGCATAAGCGCCGGTTTCATCCACCGCGACCGTCTGACCGTCCACCGTCACGTTGTTTCTGTAGTTGTAAGCGACCGTGAATTCAGTATCGCCGTAGTAGGTTCCGCCGTCTTCAATCCCCGCATCCGGGCTGGCCGCCGTATTGTACACGGAGAGCGCAAACACGCTGGCCAGAATCTGCGCGCGCTCGATGCTGTAGTTGCCGGAAAACGGCTCGGAATCGCCGACCGCGGTGAAGACGTCCTCGTCCGCCGGCCACTCGTAAATGTCGCCGACCACGTGATAATTCTGCTCCGTAACGTCGTTGCGTCCGTCGCCGATGTTATCGCCCCAGAAGATGTAAACGGATGGAATGCCCTCGCCGAAGGCGAGCTTTTCGGTGCCGTTTGCGCCGGTTGCGCCTGTGATGGAAGCATGGTCGGAGCAGCTCCCAAAGTACTGCAGATCGACCGTGTCATCCGGTCCCTGCGTCCACCAATCCGAAAATGCGCCGTCGGTGTAGTCCCAATACCGCTCGGCCTGCGCTTCTGCCACATCCGCCGCCACGCTCTGCAGCGGCTGTTTATTTTCATCGCGGTACGGCGTATGGACAGTCAGAACGCTGTTTCGCTGCTGCGCCGGTGCGGCCATGTCCATGTTGTAATAGGCCACAACATGCTCAACGCCCCAGTTTTCCGGATAGAGAAATTCACTGTAAAAATACTTGGAACCGATCAGGCCGTCTTCTTCCGCCGCCCACAGGGCGAAGATCACATTATAATCGGTCGGGATCGCCTGCAGAGCCTTGGCAATCGCCAGAACGTTGACCGTACCGGACAGGTTGTCGTTCACGCCCTCCGCGCCGAACACGCTGTCCCGGTGCGCGCCGACGATGACATATTTGTCGGACGGAGTCTCCGCTTCCTTGATCGCCAGAATGTTGCTGGTATGCGTATTGCGGCGGTTCACGACGGTGGCCGTCGTGCTGCTCACGGTTTCCCCATCCGTCAGCGCCTTCACGATCGCCCGGCCGTCCAGATAGGACGCCAGAATCACCGGGATCTGAATGACCTCGCCGGTCGTCGGCGCGGGGAACGCAACCTCTTTGGAGGTTCCGCCGTCCTCGGAGACGGTATATTTGCTGTAGAAGAACACAACGGCTGCCGCGCCCTTTTCCTCCAGCGCGCGGGTGGCATCGGCATAGTCCGTACTCTTGGTGCTCCATTCGGTCAGCGGCTTCCGGTTGGTCAAAACGATTTTGCCGGAGATGGCCGCAGAATCCGCGGCGACGGCGTCGTCCACGTTTTCAAAATAGACGGTTTCCGCGGTGACGGAGGGCGTGTTATAGCCCTGATAAACGCTGGCGTCATCCCAGCCCGGCGCAAGCGCCGTATACGCACGGCCATTGATTGTAATGGATGCACCGATGCGGCTGTTCACCCGGCTGTTGTTGTCAATGGTTTCAAAATAGTCGTCCGTTCCGTCCGCGGCGGTCACGAGGGAGAACGGCGCATAGCCGAGGTCTTCCAGTACGCCGGCAAAGTATTCGGCGCTGGCCTCGTCCGCCGGGGTGCCCGCGACGCGCGGTCCAATGTTATTGTGGACATATTCCACATTTTCCAGAATAAAGTCCGTATCAATCGCATCGAGCAGCACAAGCTCCGTCTCATCAAAGCCGCCGTTCTGCTCCGTTTCCGCGGCGGACGCCGGGTTGAAGCCCGCAAAGAGCGTCAGCACAAGCGCCACGCTCAGCAGGAACGCGATCCATTTCTGTACGCGGGTTCCGTTTTTATGTTTTGTAGTCGTCATTTTTTCACCGCACGGCGTTCGCGCCGTGTTTTCCTTTCTATCATGCATGATTTTTTAAAAGAAAAAAGAAGCCGGTCAAAATTTCGGCTCCCAAGGATTGTTGTTCATTCAATTTGCAGTCATATGTGATGCCAGGCATCACATTCGGGGCATGCAACATGGAATGATACAGCAATCCTTTGGCCGCATCATGCACATGCACATATCCTGTCTGTTGGCTGCGATCGCTGTCATTGCAAGTATCCTCCCTCTTTGTGATGTCCTGATTCTTCATTCAGGCATTTTACATACTACTATACTTGGTTTATTGGTATAATAGCGCTGATGTTCGGGTTTGTCAACCCCTTATTTCAAAAAGAATGGAGGAACGCCGCCATATGCCAGCGCCGCCCCCGGCTCAAGGCTGGGGGCGGCGCTGGTCTGCAGGATGGTCGTGATTATCGTTTCACCCGGCGTTTTCCGGTGACGGAATGGACCGTCAGCTTCATAAGCGTGGTGGCAGGGATGACTGTCGGGTTATAGGGGAAATCCGCCGCGCGGTAGTGCGCCATGAGCGCGCGCAGGGCGGCCGGCTTCTCCGCGTCGGGCAGGATCTCGATGATGCCGGTACCCATGACGCTCTCATACGCCATGGTGCAGTTGCCGGTCTCCTCGTCGAGCACCAGATGGTGCCCGCAGTCCATTTCAAAGCTTACATGCGGGTCGCGCACGATCAGCTCGTACTTCTTTCCGGCATTCGCGCCGTGGAAATAGAGCGCGATCTGCCTGCCCTCGACCTCCATGCCGAAATTCAGCGGCAGAATGTAGGGATACGGTTCGTCGTGCAGCGCGAGACGGCAGACGTCGCACCTTTGCATGACGGCAAGGATTTCTTCAAAATCGGTGATCTCACGGTCGTTTCTTCGCATTGGGACTCCTCCTCATTCCGTGTCAATTCCGGGGCCGAGGCGCGCGAGCACGTCCTGAAAATACGGCGGCAGCGGGCACGTCAGCTCGACCGGCTCGCCGGTGCGCGGGTGGAGAAAGCGCAAAGCGCGCGCGTGCAGGCACTGCCCCACCAGCCCCTTTTCCGGGCGTTTGCGGCCATAGACCATGTCGCCGAGGATGGGATGGCCGATGTACGCCATGTGCACGCGGATCTGGTGCGTGCGGCCGGTCTCCAGATTGCAGCGCACGTGCGTATGCCCATTGTAGCGCGCGATCACCGCCCAGTGCGTGACGGCGCGGCGGGAATTTTTGTCCGTGACGGTCATGCGCTTTCGGTCGGTCGGATGGCGGCCGATGGGCGCATCCACCGTACCGCTGTCCTCCCGCAGCGTGCCGTGGACGACGGCCTCATACGTGCGCGCAAGCGTGTGGTCGGCGAGCTGCGCGGATAGGGCGAGGTGCGCAAAATCGTTTTTCGCCGCGATGATGAGCCCCGACGTGTCCTTGTCGATGCGGTGGACGATGCCGGGGCGGCGCTCGCCGCCGACGCCGGAAAGACTCTCGCCGCAGTGATACAGCAGGGCGTTGACGAGCGTGCCGTCCTCGTGGCCGGGCGCGGGGTGCACCACCATGCCGCGCGGCTTGTTCACGACGATGAGATCGTCGTCCTCGTACACGACGTCGAGCGGGATGTCCTGTGCAGCAAGCGGGGTCTCCGCAGCGTCCGGCAGCAGAATCTCAAACACGTCGCCCGGGGTAGTTTTGTAATTTTTCTTCACGGGCGCGCCGTTTCTCGTCACGGCGCCCTGCTCCAGCAGCCGCTGGGCAGCGCTGCGCGTGAGTCCCGCAACAGAGCGCGCAAGGAGAGCGTCGATGCGTTCGGCGCTCTCCTGTGTTTGTAACGTCAGCTTGTTCATTCGTCATCCGAAAATTCCTGAAGAATGTCATCCAGCGAGAAGTCGAAATCCGCGTCGTCCGCCGGGGCGTCCGTCCCCAGATGGGACAGAAAGTCTGTCTTCGGCGGCTGTGCCGGGGGCGTGCTTGGCTCCGGCGCCGGTGCCGGAGGCGCCGGCTCTGCCTTCGGCGCGGGGCG
>ULWX01029623.1_pt1 | contig 12719 bp, 16 predicted proteins | sample 1960851 | NCBI WGS metagenome assembly ULWX01 (sample SAMEA4835826, study PRJEB28245) | human gut metagenome | biome: gut microbiome; material: fecal sample | place: Denmark | collected 2008 | reverse complement strand
CACGGACAAATGTCCGCAGTACACGGACACGGAGTCTCTACCTCACGGACACGGTGTACGCGGTAGGCGGTCACCGAGTTAGTTAAGTTAAACATTATTTTGGATGTAAAAAGAACAGGTGTTCGATATGAACACCTGCTCCTTTTAAATTATTCATCATACGGTTGATTACTGAGAATCGGAATTACACCTTGAATATAGTAAGTCTTTCCTGAAGTGGTATTTCCAGTAATATCCGCATACAATAACTTATTGCCATTATTTACAAAAGCTACTGTCGTCTCGGTCGCACCATGTCTCGCGAATGAAGACCATACCGCATTTAAGAATGTGACACCATTCACACCAATAAGCCAATCCGGAATATGTCCCAAAGGCTGTAAACCTGAGGTATTGCCACCCCCTTGTTTAAGTTTACCGGCAATCCTCACCACAGCACTTCTAGTCCCTACTTTAATATAACTCTGTGCAGGGTCATAAGTGAAGTTGTTTATATTGCTAAACCAGTCAGTCATACACGCTCCTCGATACTCCTCAAAATAATCTCCGATAGTATCGCTTTTATTTTCTGCCAGATATCCCAGAATCCAGTTAGCGAAAATGGGAGCGTACGCATTACTGAAATGCAAACTGCTGTCAATTAACCACTGTTTCCTACTGGAATCGCTGGTGACGTTTAACTCAGGCATCTTTCCCCAGCAATCAATGAAATTGAATCCATTTTTTGTCGCCCAGTTGTACAGTTCTCTAGCGTACGCCACAAGCGGAACATGGTCAGCCTTATCCCTATTAGCCAGAGTACGTTTAGGCGGTGATACAATATATACTTCTGTCTGTCGGGCAGTAATATGGGGCTGTAACAGCGTTGCGATTTCACCTAACGTCGTCCTAAAATCAGCAATTGGTGTAGCATGACCATAATCATTAGTGCCCAGCATGATGAGAATAATATCATACCATGTCTTTGTAGCATTGATTGTTGTAAGCTGTTCTTTTGCATACACCATTCTGCTTCCACTTTTACTATTATTAGTAATAGTAGTTCCGTTCGCTGGTGCTTTAGAAGTTATAAGATTCTTAAATTCAGTTGTCCAATGCGTTGTAAGCGTCCCCGCAGAACTGGTATAATTTTCGTCACTGTTACTGTCTCCAATTATAAGGATACTTTTATTCTCAAGTCTGTTCAGATACCGTGTTTTATTAACAACCTCTCGTGCTTCCTGCGCATTGTGTGTTGCCAGTGCTATATCATCTTGTAAATCTTTGCTCAGCTGGTCTAACGCTGGAGTAATCAGTTCGTCAAACCGACCTTCTTCAACAAGCTTCTGCACTTCTTCTGCCGCTTTTGCGGCAATAGTAGCCTCGATACCGTCAAGTCTTGTATTAACGTCCTGTTGAATCCCTGTTATCTGTTTTGCTAATGCTAACATGTCAGCGGTTATCTTATCGTCAAGTGAAGTGAGCTTATCTCCTACTCCCTTCACCTCTCGTATAATCCAGTCAGTATTAACCTCATGAAAATTTGTAAACGGAAATCTGTTGAAAAGTCCTGCCATGAAATCTCCTTTCTTAATACACTAACAAACAAAAACGTTCTTTGAAATCATTGACGATAACCTCATAGATGTTAAATCTCCGGTTCTCACGAACTTTTTTTATAACATCTGCACTGTCTCGTTTCCTCGTGATTTCGTGTGTACCGCTTTTTTCTGTATCATGTTTTGTAGTAGTTGAATCGTTTCCAGTCACTGTTGCTCCATAGTTTATAGTGTCCGACTGTCTGTCAACCAGAACTTCACTATTAAACCCTGCAACTTTCTGACTGGTGTTGTCACTTCCACTCGTTTTACTGGTACTGGTTCTAGTATCACTTCCTTTGAGCGTTCCATTTTCGCTGTAAATGTCGGTATCTGTATCCCATGGCGTGCCAGTATCCAATTCGTAGGTTTCGTTCAAACGCGACCACACGTTAACCATACTTTTAGACCATGAGCCTATCGCCTGTTTCATGAAATCCGGGTCTGCAAATAATAACTCCAACTCCCCACATTCCATAACAATGTTATCCACCACAGTATCTTTTTCAATACCATCTGGAATTTTCATTGCATCAAATAGGCTGTTGTCCCACGCCAGTAGGCTTGTAATCGTTATTAACATGCTCACTTCTGAACTTCACCCCCATTTCAATTCCGAATAACTCGTTAGCTTTTTCACAGCCCTCTTTCAATGTCTCCAGCCACAGTTCCGCTTTACTCCGGCTTTCCTCATTGTTACTTTCTGCTTCCGCAACAATCAGTCGTTCTTTCTTGTCACTCCTAACATTGCCTATTCCTATCTCATTACAAAACAGTTCTTCCCACCGTCTCATACAATCCATAAGTTCAGGCGCTATGAATGAATTTCTCAAATCCTGATTGAACACTTCCCAAGGTGCTTCTGTATCACCGTTACCAGATTTTCTTCTGAGTTTATCATCGTAGAAAACCCCGAGTTCCCCTCTCTGTAACTGGTCGAAAATCTTTTTCATACTCTCCGCACCCTGTTTGTTTTTTGCGGCGAACAGATAACTGAGTTTGCTGTTCATGATATTCATTTCCAACGCTTCTGCACTCATAGCCATGTTGTCAGCGTAATAATTGACAATATCACATGCCCCACTATAATCCGGCATAAGCTTTATAATAGCACACTGTTTGTCAATCATCGGAGTAAGAATACCTGTAAGCAACGGATTAGCAATAACCGCATGGGTCGGTTGATACATGACATTGTATCCTTGCAATCCACAATTCTGAGGAATCACACCAAATTTATCGGTATTGATAACCGCTATATACCCCTCAAGAAACAGTGTGTATAGAAAGTAGTTCTCTGCCCAATGCTTTGGCAACTCAAACTTAAATACAGACATCAGTTTTTGTATCAGATACTTGCGGAAAAATGAGAATAACTCATTATTTTTTGTGTGTAGCGTACTAGGGCTAACCGCCCATGTAACGCTGTTTATTGTCTGCCAAGAATAAGGCGCACTCAAATTCTCACCCCTTTATAAAGAATGATGCCCATTTACGCGCATAGTCAACGCGCTCAGGGTGGTTAATAGTTCCGGGACGTAAGTAGTTAGCCATAAAGGCGTATACCAGCCATTCTAAGTCATGTGTCGTGTCATGTGCCCACTGCTCATAGGAAACAGGATATGAACTGGTAGTAATCCACTGACCCTCAAACGGGTGTGATGCTAAACCTGTAGCCACTTCATACTCTGCCCACATACACGCAAGCTGTTTGTTACCATCGAACCATTGTTCATCTGTTCCGAACAATGCGCGCATTTCTGTCATTAGCACTGTACCAGGTGTCCACTGTACAAGCCCCCTACCCGGTCCGGCTGAAGTTGTTCCACCACCAACCTCGATTAAGCCTGGATTGAAACCGCTCTCCCCCTCAATGTTTCCGAGTAGTGCGATAGTAGGGTTAGCTTCCCAGCCTTTGCTCCTGAAATAATACCATACAAACGGGGCATTGTGTTTCATTTCTTCCTGAGTAAAATACCCGTCCACGGTATCGGTAACCCGTACAATCCAGTCTCCCGTAGGAGGGACTACTGTGCCACCGCCATCACTACCTGAACCACCTAATGCATAAAATATAAGCGCGCTGTTTTGTGTGTGAATACTACGCATAGTAAATTCCTCCCTCTAAGGTATTTTGAATTATAACCATTTCAGCAGGAGAAGCCCCTAAACATGACGTTTCTCCTGACTGCATTTTATAGTATCCTGTGCCTAAAGCTTTCATGTTGCCAACTTTGCAATACGGTCTGCCGTTACGGTTATTATCCTCAGGCACAATTTCATGTGCTTCCGCATAAATAGTCACGCTGGAACTTAATGCCGCCACGCCGCCCTGAGTTGATATCTGGTTTACATCGGTTGTAGCAAGGTCTGAAATCATGCCCCCTAGTCCCGATAGCGCACCACCTACATTTCCAGCGAACGTGCTAACGACACCCATAACGCCGTTCAGTATTGCCCCACCTAAATTTTGTTGAATATCGCTGATTGCTATAGGTACACCTATCGTTCCATACAGATTAGCCAACAGTGTGCCGTCAGAAGAAATGTAGCACACTGAATTTCCAGTACGTTTGTCATAACTCACAGATACATCTACTTTACCGTTGCTTATCTTATTCGGGTCGAGTTCACATACTCCAAAACCCCCTACTCTGATTTTTATCCTACGATACGGGAAACTGTTAAGATAATTTCCACGTGAGGCGGCTTGAGGGTGAGACGGAACATTAACACTAACGTTAATCTTTTCCAGCACATGACTTGAAATCTGAGTGCACCTAACTCCCGTTATTTCCCACCAACCCACAGGGATATTGACAGGTTCTGTGTCTCCCCTAACTACTGAAGGAAACCACATAACAGAAGTTACATACTGAGCGGGATTTACTACTGTCTTGATTATATCGTCTTTTACTTCCCCCCAGTCTGCATCGCCTTTAATCCAGTCTATATTGCTGAAAATCTTCTCACACAATTGCTGGAATCCAGCACTATTCATAGCGTAATAAGTGGATAATCCTGACTGACCTACAATACCAACAACGAAAGTACCAGCATTAACGTCACCCTCAAATATCCATAATGGCTTGGTCGCTGTTACGACATTTGTCTCAGCCATTGGATAGAACGGATACAGCTTATCAATGATATCGCCATCAGACGCTTGGCTTGTCCTCAGAATGTAATAATTGGTGGAACTAATAGTGTCACGCCATGAGGCTAACGGGTCTGAATCACAGTAACACAACCATAGACCGTTTTCGTATTTCCACTCATTAATCCAGTAGTAACGCCCAAACGCTGATATATGGCAATAGTTGACCCCGTTAGGATTCCACGTCAGTCCACTTGCCAACACGATAATAGGGGACACTACCCCACAATTATCTTTCAAATTGCAAGGCAGTGTCACATACGCGTTTTCAGCTTGTGGGACATAAGTGCTATTGCGCCGTTTGGCTACTTTATAGAATACTACGTCAATAGCCATACAATTCCCCCTTACTGTAATAAGAATACTACGCCATTCTCTGTGAAATCGTTAAAGTAGCGATCATTGAAATGCCAGAAGATATTGCTGTATCCACCGCGTGCGTTAAACGGAGAAGGTGCTGACCACTCTCCAAAAGTGGTGATACCTACTGCTTCCTCGTCAAACAGCACGCCAAAAATGCCAGCCTGTGCAAGTTCTTCTGTCTCAACTTTTACCGTGCCAGTCGGCTGTAAATATGCGGGTTTCACATTGATTTCGTCTGGGCTGTCAATGGACTGCCAGTAAGCTACTCTCTCATGGTCTGCAAATTTCAGGTACTCGTCATTAAAAATGGAAGTCATAACGGACGCGTCAATGTCGTTCAGCAGTTCGGAATACAGATACAATTTCTGTTTATTGTATGGCGTATGTCTGCTGATTTCTTTTTCTGTCACGTTAATGTGGAATTTCTGAGAACGTTCTGTCATTCTGTCAGAAATGGTCTTAATGAATCCCACAGCCCATTTCATAAACGGAACAAAGTTTTCAGGTTTACGCACTGTCGCGCTGTCTAGTTCTGTTCCTGCTACGCCATTGTAGATTGTTACCAGTTTGTACACGTTCGCGGTGTCACCTTTCACCTTACCTCCGATAAAGTTTGCCAGTGTAGCACGCGCGGTGCTTTCATGAGCCTGTTCAATCTGGTCTGATGCGTTGGTCATAACCATTGTGATAAACCTCTGGAACTCTTCTTCACTGGAAAGCGCAATGTTAAGCTGGTCTTTAAAGATTGTGACTTGTCGTTCAAAGATGTTCTGTCCATAGAAATTGGTCTGTAACACGTTCGGTTTTTTGACAATCTGGTCATCAATTGCCTGTCCGTCAACAAGGTCATATCTCAGGTCTTTGTTCCAGTCAGAATCTGCAATGTTAAGCTTGCGTGTGTGATTGCCGAATCTCTGGGAATCCATATACAATCCTTTGAATTTGCGGCTGTAAGGGCGAATGGAAAAGATTGTACGAGACAATACCTGAGTAATTGCCCCCAACAGTGCGTCTGTTGCAATACCGTTAGCAGTATTTGCCACTGAAACAAAATCACCAGTCTGTACAGAGGTGATAGAGTTCTTTCCTGTAGCCTGTGCCACAATTTCATTAAGAACTGCCGCCGCGTCGAAGTTAGCCACAGCAGGCTGATTGTGTAAAATTTTGGTGCTTGCCGCCATTTATTCTACCCCCTTTGGATTAATAATCTCTGCGAGCATATCTTCAGTTGTCGGCTGTGCCGGAACTTGCATATTCATGATGTTACTACTCTGAACCGCCCCAAGAATCTGGTCAAGCTTACTTCCAAAGTCCACCCCGTTTGGCTGGGGTGTCGGCATGTACTGCTGAATCGGGTTCGGTGCTGGTGCTGTTGCTGGTGTCGGCGCTGGCGTTGGCGTTGGTGTCGGTGTCTGTGTTGGTGTCGGTGTTGGTTGATACATAACAGGGGCGCTGGTTGGGGTTGTGGTAGTGGTTGGGGTTGGGGTTGCGATAGGGGTTGGAGTTAGGGTTGGAGTTGGAGTTACGATAGGGGTTGAGGTGTTCATACTGCCTGCAATGCGAACGATGTCGTCTTTTGTAAAGCCCGCGCCCGCAAGTGCGATAATGTCTGCAACGTTCATTACTTTTTCTCCTTTCGTCTGAGATAATTCTTGTGTACAAATCCTGCATACACTTTTCCTTTGCTTACAAATTCTCCCAGATACCAGTCACCCGTGGTATCGGTGAACCCGTAGCATGTGAATGTACGACCTTTCGGCATTGAAACAATGATGTTTGCGTCGGTGTCTGGATTCTGTCGGAGATTCAGAGGTTCGGATAATGTTACAACCTCGTATTCTCCGAAAATGTCAGGGTACGGCTCAAGTTCCGTCACGCTGTCCATGTTGTCAATGTCTGTGTCGTACACCACTCTAGCACCTACTATCATTCGGTACTGAGTTTGTCAAGTAACTTCTGCATAACCATGGTGTTATTCACCAATGCGTCACGCAACTGAGTCACTTCTTCCTTGTGCGTTTTTGTCTCGCTGTACCAGAGGTAAAAGGTGACTGCCATACAAGCCACTGGCACTCCAAGGTTAGCAATGAGGGTGGAAAATTCTGTGATTACTTCCACTTGCACTCCTTTCTACGTTCACAAGGGACGCCACCAGATATATAAATGAGGAAAGGAATCATGGGTACACATGAAAAGTAAGTTACAAGAAAGGGATAGCGGTATGGGTGAAACGTCCCTTGCTTACGGATTCCGTCCGTTGTTTCTAAGCTCACTATCCCTATAATTATTATATCATGAATGGAAATAATTGTCAAACAAAATTTTGGATTCTATGTCTGAAAATATGACGCGATATTCAAGGTATTCCGTCCATAGCCATACATACTTTCTGATAAACGCCCCCATATCTTTTTCGCCCAGTCCGAATATGTCTGGGGGTGTACCTGATGAATGTTTCGTTACATAATATTCGTCACGGCTTTTGTGGTGGTATATGGTTATCTCTCCGACCGTGACCATAGGGCGGTATTCATTCAATGGTTTCACGGCAACGTCTGAATAGTCAAGGCTATAAAATGAGTTGCTGACTGCCATTTTATAAAAATCACTGTCAGTTCCCACCATGCGGTATAGTGCTGTCTCTGACTTTTTGCGAGATATTTCTGAATTGCACAGGTTAATTAATAGGATGCCACGTTCGCTGAGATAGCACACCTCCTGACCTTTTTCAGCCATCTCGCTTGCTTTTCGTACCAGTCCTAGTTTTATGAATATGTCCGATGCTACGTTTTCTGAGTTTGACGCACACACAAGTTGTACAGGGGGTTTTCCTGAAAGTTCTCTGTTTCTGTTGATTGTCTCGTACCCATTCAACAGACTGTAGCACGCATTCTTTATAGGCGTTTCAGACTTCTCAGGGATAAACTCGTCATAAAATATCACCTCTACGTCCGATGCACCGAATCCACGTAGATTTCCTATTGTTGATAGAGATGCCGTGTACCCTAGAATGTCTCCGTCCGGCTTATTACGTCCCTCATCGTCAACTTCACAGAAGTAGAACGCTGAAAAGTCTCGACCTAGTTTCACAGGGTTTATATTAACATAGTTATCATCATTGTACTGTTTAAAAGGGTTGAACTGTGGTATACCCATCATATCAGCTTGTTTCTGCAATGAACGCATTAATACAAAACACCGCCTTGTCTCTATCAGTTCTTTCAGTATACCGTAAGTCTTCCCTGTTCCTCTGCCGCCCCAGATAAAAATAAAAGGATATCCCGTTTCCAGAATACCCTTTATATTTACATATCCAGACGGTTCATATAATTCAAGCCGTCCCATGCTGTCTCCTTACGCCAGTTTGACAGAGATAAACTCTCGGTTGTTTCTGGACTTATCCTTTGTGACCTCAATAGCTGTCAGTTTCTGCTCTGCCATCTCACAGAGTTTTGTGAGCCGCTCCATAGCGCGAATTGCACTAGCGGAGTTAGTGACCGTAACCGCGCCAGTGTCAGCCATTACTGCGAGAAGTTTGACATATTCCCCTTTGGCGTTCTCGTCTGTGTAGATTGCGAAATACTGTACAGGAATTACTGTTCCTGCTAAGTCTTTCATCGGCTTTCTGTCCTCAGACTCGAACATGCTGTAAAGGGTTTCCATATCGACTTTTTCTGGTAAGTTAGATTTGATGATTTCCATAGTGTTTTTTTCTCCTTTTTGATGTGATTATTTGATTTCTTTTCCTGCCGCTACAAACTCTGCGTCTGTCATTCCGACTTTGATTTCATCCGCGTTGATTGACAGGGATGCAATCTCTCTTTCCGGCTGTTCTGCTAAGAAAGCTTTACGGATTTTAGTTGCTGTTACTCCTGCACCGTAAAAAGTACGTGTGTCAGAGTGCCCATCGACACAATTGATTGTTGCTGTTGTTCTTACAATTGTTCTTGTAATCATGAACGGTTTTCTCCTTTCGTTAGATTTAGTTGTTTCGGTTCTCATTTTACTGAGTTTAGTGATTAGCGCGATGTGAAATGAGTTAGGCTTCTGCCTGATATTATAATACCACAATGGGGGTCATTTGTCAATATTTTTTTGTATATATTCTTCAAAATCTTTCCATAATTCAGGGCTGTCCACCACTCGTAAATATTCCATAGTCAATCCGACTGTATATGTAGACGGGCGTAAACAAACATTTCTAGTGATATATGTTTCACGTGAAACATTTTCTGTATCAGGAGCATACCAACCGAAATCAGTATCGTTGTATACCGATTCAAGACCGCCAGCCTCGTGAAATGTGAACCCTATCTTTAGGTTTTCCAGTTTGCCAAGCTCTTTCGCACCTAACTTTTTATTTACCCCTGCTATGGTTATAGCTAACTTTCCGTCCTGTTCATAGGCATATTTTTTCGCACCAAGAGTTATAAATCTGTCATACATCCCCTCATATTCATATACGCCTAAATAGTGTGTATTCCCTTTTCTGTCTTGCGCTTGTCCGCCGTTCTGCACGGAATCGGCTTTTAGTTCTTTGTTAAGGTGCGTTATCTGGGCTTCAATTGCGTGGAATCTGGGACTCTCAATAAACTTGACCGAATCGGTATCAGAATATACAAAGTCGTCCCCTACGATGTTAATACAGTCTTTCAGCCGTTTGCGCGCTAACGTTGTTACCCAACAACCCCAGGCATATAACAGGAACGCTTTTTTGTTGTACTGCTCTAATTTCGCCACTTTGTCACCGTCTTGAAGTTCGTAGCAAGTAAAATCATCTGAGGGAATGTTATGAAAAATAATGTCCGGCTTGACAGGGTTCTGAGCGCACATGCCATAAAGTGCGTTGATTAATTCTTTTGCTAGCATATACTCTTTTTCGTCAACTCCTTTTAATGATGTTTTGTTTACAAATAAGTCACGCACCACTTGACGGAGTGGCTCTGGAAGAAATCCATAACGCGCGGTGTAAGCATCTGATATTGTGATATCTTCCCACACGTACTCCGATTGGATTATATCAAAGTCCACGTCATTTAGTGTGCATGAATAGCTATCCGCACTGAGGACACGCCCGTTGTCAATTATTGGGTTCTGTATATCTCGACCTTTATCGCGTGATAAGTAGGGGCAACCGTAATACACATCTTTCTGTTCTATTTTTTTAAATGTAACTCTGAAAAGTACCGCCTGTCCATAGCGTTTCAAGCGTTCGATATCTGATACAGTAGTTACTTCATAATTTCGACGGAACGCTGACATGGGGAATCTACCATTTAGCATAACATCTGGGTATGAAGACGCGCGGTCGTAAGAATGCACGTTTGATAGAATCTGTCCCACATAATATCTATTCGCGTGGGTGTCGCCGCCGCGAAATTCCTCGCGTAACATTTCGTAAACCTCATAGTTGCACATCATGGAATGCAAGGTTTTAAAGTTGTATTGTTTCATGGCGTTGCGCGCTAATCGTCTAACGTAACCTGTACTTGTAAATGGCAATGTGTACAAATTATCGTCACCTTGTTTCATACGCGCGTACATTGCCTGTACCAGTCCTACAACGTCATTTACACAATAATTAATTTCATCTGTCGTTAGCACTGTCCACGGGTAACGTCTGATATTATAATCATAGTTAAGTTTTTTGTTCTCAACGTCATAATCTTTTAACAGCTTGTCAAGTGACTTGTGGGTTTGGTGGTATGAGCATCGAAATTCTAAGTGTCGCTCGTGTCCCATTATCACTTTTAATATACTACGACTTTTAATCGGGAACACGTCTTCTTCCCGAAATGGTAGCACAGACCGCAACCATTGAAACTCATAACTGAGGTTATGAACAAATATCATAAACGTTAAACCACTAGTGTCAAGCGCTCTCATAAGATTAGCAAACTCGTACCACTGTCTGCCGTATACACAAACGATGTAACCCGTTTCAATATCCAGCATAGCGAACTGCCATATATACATGATAGACTGTTCTACCTCTTCAAGGCGTGTGGTTTCGATATCGAAAGCACATATCACGTTTGAGTATATTGTATCGTCCGATTTTCGGCGGTTTTTCCTGTCTGATACAGGGACAGCCCTAGCGTTATTAGCTAAGGCTGTTAATTCATTTACGGCTTTTTGACCAGTTCCGATATATTTCTTCCAGTGTCGCATGTCTTTCCCCCTTATTTTCACTCCATATGTCAGCAGCTTTTGTACTGTCAAATACTCTGCCTAGAGAAAATTCTCTCATGCGTTCCATAAATGAACCGAAATCCTGTAATTCTGCAACGGTCTTTATATTTACCCCGTACCCCCTCAATGTGGCAATGGCTTTCCCGGCTGAACGATAGCGTCCTCGTACACTGTACAGGTTTGACTGTTCGGCTCGCTCTAGTTCTCTCACCGCCATTTCGTATTCACGTGTGGTATGTACTTGTGATAGTGGTGGTAGACGATGCAATAGATAATCAATGTCGTCCCGCGCACCTTTACCAAATACTCTGTTGTTGCCTAGGATTTTCAGTTTTTTGATAACTAATCGTCTGCGACGTTGGTATTCTTTTCTATCCATGCTATACCTCCGTCTTTAATTGTAATGTTTCACGTGAAACATTTTGGTGTGTAACGTAATCGTGTAGTAACAATGTTATGTATTTGCTAAATGTCATGTGGAGAGCAGATGATTCCGCTAAGATTCTTTCGTACAGTTCTTCTTCCAGATAAAGTGATGATAGGCGTTTTGCGTACAATTTGTATTCGTTATTAGAGATGAAGCGGTTAATGTTACGCGCGTTGTACGCTCCGTTTACAATTTCTTCCCAATGTAGCATTGAGTTCTGTTTGTACTCTATAACAAGGTCTGTCACATAAATGGTTCTATGGATTCTGTAGTTCATATTAACATCCTCTCACAATTCTAGTTATGCATTTGTGTATTAATAATCCGTCTCCTGCGTAGTTCTGTAGCGCTTGTACTATCAACCCTATAGAGGATTCTGGAAGATATATTTCCATTTCAACGTAGTTAAAACACATTGTTTCGGCTACGAATTGTGCATTAAATACCTGTTCACAGACTGACTCGATTAACTCTACTTCTTCAACAGTGTATAGTAGGATTGTGCGGTAGGGATAGTTTTTAAAGTTTGATGCCGTGATTGTTTTCATAATTTGTTTCCTTTCTTTTGTATTGTCGTAGGCTTCTGCTAGCACCATGCAAAAACCGCCGATTGCCATTCCGAATACAAAGATGCCTATTGTTTTGTCCATGTAGTCGCCTTTCTTTATAAATGTTTCACGTGAAACATATTTATTGCAATGTTTCACGTGAAACAATTTTATTTAATTGTTACGCAACTCTGTGAGACGTTTTTTAATACTCTCACTGTCACCGTATAAATAACCAACGCTTGTTATTTCAGTATATGATATGGATGCAAATACTGCTATTGTTCCATCAGGCAACTTCATTCCGAAATCTACGCTATATTCGCCGAATATCACCTTGGTTCGCGTGAAGATGTGATTATAAATAAACAACCCATTAATTTTAAATATAGTGTCTAAAGACGGAGCGAGGTCGTTTCGCTGATGCTTCATGTCATCTCTGAGTAATGTTATAA
>ULWX01045726.1_pt1 | contig 12751 bp, 9 predicted proteins | sample 1960851 | NCBI WGS metagenome assembly ULWX01 (sample SAMEA4835826, study PRJEB28245) | human gut metagenome | biome: gut microbiome; material: fecal sample | place: Denmark | collected 2008 | reverse complement strand
CAGTACCAAGCTCGTGCATGGATGTTCTCCTTCGGTGAAATGGAAATTACTTTGCGAACTTTTCCTTCATATCCTTGATGGTGAGCTTGACTGCGCGCTTCGCCGCGTACGGCAGGATGCCCTTCAGCTTATCCTCGCACTTCATCATCTTCGAGGCTTCCGGAAAATCGCGCGTCAGGTGGATCGCGTCAAATTCGCACTTCGTGGTGCACAGGCCGCAGCCGATGCACTTGTTCTGATCGACGATCGTCGCGCCGCAGCCAAGGCAGCGGGACGCTTCCGCCTTCACCTGTTCTTCCGTGAACGTGATGCGGTCGTTCTTGAAGGTCTTCGCCTTTTTCTTGTCGTGCGCAACTTTCTGCCGTGCCGGTGCATCAAAGCAATCCAGCGGCAGAACCACACCCTTCTTATCCAGCTCATAGAAGTCCCGCGGGTTGCGCGCCAGCGTCAGGCTCTGCCCCGGATGTACGTAGCGGTGCAGCGAGATCGCACCCTCGCGGCCTGCCGCGATCGCGTCGATTGCAAACTTCGGACCGGTATGTACGTCGCCGCCGACGAAGATGTCACTCTGCGCCGTCTGGTACGTGACAGCATCCGCAACGGCCGTGCCCTTCGCAGTCGTCTCCAGCGCGCCCACGTCCAGCGTGCCCCAATCGACCTTCTGGCCGATCGCGCCGATGACGGAGCTGACCTCGATGGTCTCGAACTTGCCGGTGCCAACGGGCTTTCTTCTGCCCTTCTCATCCGCTGCGCCAAGCTCCACGATCTCGACCTTCAGGCCCGTGACCTTACCGTCCTCGCCCAGAATCTCCGCCGGAGCGTTCAGGTAGCGGAACTTCACGCCCTCTGCCATCGCCTCTGCGGCCTCTTCCGGATCGGCAGGCATTTCGGCTTCGCTGCGGCGGTACACGATGCAAGTCTCCTTCGCACCGAGGCGGATCGCCGTGCGGCACACGTCCATTGCCACATTGCCGCCGCCGATGACCGCGCACTTCTTGCCGATTTTCGGCTTCTTGCCGAGATTCACTTCCCGCAGGAAGTCCACACCGCCGAACACGCCTTCCAGCTCCTCGCCCGGCACGCCGATCGGGGCGCTCTTCTGTGCGCCGATGGCGACATAGAAGCCCTTGTACCCCTCGTCGCGCAGCTGCTGGATCGTAACGTCTTTGCCGACCTCCACGCCGCACCGGAAGGTAACGCCCATCTCCTTGAGCACGTCGATCTCCGCGTTCACCACGTCGCGCTCCAGACGGAAGCTCGGGATGCCCAGCGTCAGCATGCCGCCCGGAACCGGGTTGCGGTCGAACACCGTGACATTGGCATAGCCCATCTGCGCCAGATAGTACGCGCAGCTCATACCTGCCGGGCCTGCGCCGATGATCGCGATCTTTTCTTCGTAATCCTTGTCGTCGCCCTTGTGGCGGATCTTCTTCGGGATATAGCGGTTCTCCGCTTTGAGCTCCTGCTCGGCGATGAACTTCTTAATCTCGTCAATTGCGAGCGCCTGATCCACGTCGCCGCGGGTGCAGGCGTCCTCGCAGCGGCGGTTGCAGATGCTGCCGCAGACGGCCGGGAACGGGTTATCCTGCTTGATGAGCTTCAGCGCGTCCAGATACCGGCCCTGCGCCGCCATCTTGATATAGCCCTGCACCGCGATGTGCGCCGGGCAGGCCGTCTTGCACGGAGCTGTACCGGTCTCGTGGCAGTTTTTCTGGTTGTCGTTCTTGTAGTTCTTGTTCCACATATGCTCGCCCCAGTGGTTGTCGTCGGGCAGGGGCTGCTTGGGATACTCGATGGGTCCGTTTTTGGTGCAGAGCTTCTGGCCGAGCTTCGCCGCGCCGGCTGGACATACCTCTACGCACTTGCCGCAGGCCACGCAGTTTTTGGTGTCGACGTGCGCTCTGTAAGCGGAGGCGGACATGTTCGGCGTGTTGAACAGCTGGCTCGTGCGCAGGGCGAAGCAGGAGCCGAGCGCGCAGTTGCAGATGGCAAAGATCTTATCCTCGCCGTCGATGTTCGTGATCTGGTGGACGTAGCCGTTGTCCTCCGCGCGCTGCAGGATTTCCATCGCCTCTTCATAGGTAATGGGACGGCCCATGTTGTTTTCTTCACAGTATTTCGCAAACTGGCCGACCGCGATGCACAGCTCATCCTGCAGCTCGCCGCAGCCGTCGCCGGCAATGCGCATGGCGTTGCGGCAGGAGCAGTAGCCCACGCCGAGCTGTCCCTCATACTTCTTCAGCCAGTGAGAGAGATGCTCAACGTCCACAGACTCGTTCTTCGCGGGAATGGCTTTCTCGACCGGAATGACGTGCATACCGACGCCCGAGCCTCCGGGAGGCACCATCGGGGTGATCTTCGTCAGCGGCATAAATGCCATATTGTCAAAGAACTTCGGGATTTCCGGGTGCTCCTCCGTCTGCTCGATGTGCATGTTCATGAGCTCTGCACAGCCGGGAACAAAGATGGGCAGAACATACTGCTTCTCATGGTTTGCATTCTCCCAGTTGTACTCCAGAAGGCCGATGCCCGACATCTGATCGAGCAGCGCTCTCACTTCCTCAGTACGCTTGCCGACTTTTTTCGCAAGTTTCTCAGGTGTGATGGGCACACGGACGTCCATCGCCAGCGCAAGCTCTGCCATCTCATCCGTGACGACGCTTGCAAGGCCATAGTACTCCGGCGAATTTGCGTCCAGCTTCGTCATGCCAAGCTTGACATCGACTCTGTCTGTGATCTTTTTGCCCAGTTTCAGAATCAGTTCTCTTTCTCCCGCCATTTTTCAGGCTCCTTTCCCATTTTGTAATTTGGTTCCGGTGCAATGCTATGTTAATTGATGTACAATTATCATACCACACAAGCCGGGTAACTTTCAATACGGAAAACCACATCATTTTGTACAACACGCCCCCTGAAACTGCAAATTTCTCAAAAATACGGGTTGACAAACCGAAAAAGCGGGGCTATAATGCGCCCGAAGCCTCAAACCGGGGCCAACATCGAAGAAAGGAGACGCGCCATATGACTTCCGCACGCAGAACCAACATGATGATGGATATGATGATGTGCATGCCCAGCTGCATGTGCATGTCTCGTCGTGCTCAAAATTATGGCTCGTCTTGTATCATATCCGCTTGATTTTTTCAGGTGCAAGGATGCACCGCAAAAAGAGAGGCCGGAAGACACGCGAGTCTTCCGGCCTCTCTTTTTTCCTGTAAACACTATGACTGTGAGGTACGCGCTCATGATTGAAATCCAGAACCTAAACAAAACCTACGACGCCGCGTCCGGCCCGATCACCGCGCTGCGAGACATCAACCTGACGATTGAAGACGGCGAAATCTTTGGGATCATCGGCCTGTCCGGCGCGGGTAAGAGCACATTGGTGCGATGTATCAATCTGCTGGAGCGTCCCACCTCCGGCAAGGTGGTGCTGGACGGCCAGGATCTGACCGCGCTGCCGCGCAAGGCACTGCTGCACACGCGCCAGTCGATCGGCATGATCTTTCAGGGCTTCAACCTGCTGGAGCAGCGCACCGTTCTGAAAAACGTTTGCTTCCCGCTGGAGATTGCCGGCGTGAAGAAGAGCGACGCCCGAAAGCGCGCCGCGGAGCTGCTGGAGCTGGTCGGCCTGTCCGACCGCGCGAACGCCTATCCGTCACAGCTCTCCGGCGGCCAGAAGCAGCGCGTGGCCATTGCCCGAGCCCTCGCCACGAAGCCGAAGTATCTGCTGTGCGACGAGGCCACCAGCGCGCTCGACCCCACGACCACACAGTCCATTCTCGCGCTGCTCAAGCAGATCAACCAGACGCTCGGCGTGACCATTGTGGTCATCACGCACGAGATGCGCGTGATCGAACAGATCTGCGACCGCGTCGCAGTCATCGACCAGAGCCGGATCGCGGAGATCGGCAAGGTCAGCGAGGTGTTCGTGAACCCGCAGTCCGACATTGCCAAAGCGCTTATCATTCCGAATAACCCCGTGACAAGTCTCCCGCCGTGTGAAGGGCGGCGGCTGCGGCTCGTGTTCGACAACCGCGTGTCCGGCGAGCCGATCATCTCGCGCATTGCGATGGAATGTCACGTGCCGGTGAACATCGTCTTTGCCGACACCCGCTTCGTGGAGGGCAACGCCTACGGACACATGATTCTGGAGCTGCCGAACGACGAGAACCAGATTCAGGCGGTGCTCCGGTTTCTGGATGCCAACCACATCAACTACGAGGAGGACTGAGATATGAATACCGAATGGCTCGCAAAGCTCTGGAACAACAATGTTCTTCAGCTCGGCGTCTGGGAGACCATTTACATGACACTTCTGGCCACCCTGTTCGCCTATCTCATCGGCCTCCCGCTCGGGCTGCTGCTGCGCGTGACCGATACGGACGGCATCCACCCGATCAAATGGCTCAACAGCGTGCTGGGCGTCATCGTGAACTTCCTGCGCAGCATGCCGTTCATCATCCTCATGGTCGCCATGCTGCCGGTCGCAAAGTTCATCGTCGGAACCAGTCTCGGCAACCGTGCCGTGATCGTCACGCTCGTCATCGCGGCGGCGCCGTATGTGGCGCGCATGGTGGAGTCCTCCGTCAAGGAAGTGGACGCCGGCGTCATCGAGGCGGCGCAGGCCATGGGTACGTCCTCGTTCCAGATCGTCTGGAAGGTGCTGATCCCCGAAGCGAAGCCCTCGCTCATCATCGGCGCTGTCATCTCCACGGTCACCATCCTCGGCTACTCCGCCATGGCCGCCACGATCGGCGGCGGCGGTCTCGGCCAGATTGCCATTGTCTATGGCCACCAGCGCAGCGATCAGCTCGTAATCTGGGTCTGCGTGGTGCTCATCGCGATCATCGTACAGGTCATTCAGGCAGTCGGCATGCGCATCGCGCACCGCGTTGACCGCCGCATCCGCAACTGAGGAGGCTGAAGCGATGGCACTGCATTTTCCCGCGCTGCTGCGCATGAATTTCCGGTACGGTCGAATGTGACCGGACCCATCCCACAAAACCCATCCACAAACATAAAAATACTGCAATCATAAAAAGGAGATTTTATCATGAAAAAGTTTATATCCATTCTGCTTTCCCTCGCGCTTGTGTTTTCGCTCGCAGCACTGACCGGCTGCTCCTCTAAGAAAGATGACGCCGCCCCCAGCGACGCCGGGACTGCTGAAGACAAGACCATCGTAGTCGGCGCAAGCGCCACGCCGCACGCCGAAATTCTGGAGCAGGTCAAGTCCGCTCTGGCCGACGAAGGCTACACGCTCGAAATCAAGATCTTTGACGATTACGTTCTGCCGAACACGGCTCTGGCTGACGGCGAGCTTGACGCGAACTACTTCCAGCACCTTCCCTACCTCAACAGCTTCAACGCCTCCAACAACACCGATCTGGTCTCCGTCGCAGCCATCCACTATGAGCCCTTCGGCATCTACGGCAACGGCATTGACGATCTGAGCACGCTGGCCGACGGCGCGACCATCATCATCCCCGCAGACGACAGCAACGAGACCCGCGCCCTGTTCCTGCTGCAGCAGGAGGGCCTGATTACCCTGCCGGAGGACGCCGATCCTGAAAAGGGCGTCTCCACGCTGGATATCGTGGACAACGGCGGCTACAACATCGTGCCCGTGCAGGCTGATACCGTGCCCGCGCAGCTCGCCAACAGCGACGCAGGCACCATCGCCGTCATCAACGGCAACTACGCGCTCGCAGCCGGTCTGAACATTGCCGACGCGCTCGCCACCGAGAACGCCAGCGGCGCCGCCGCCCAGACCTACGCAAACATCATCGCCGTGCGCAATGGCGATGAGAACTCCGAGAAAGTTCAGGCTCTCGTCAAGGCGCTGCAGACCGACGCCGTGAAGGATTACATTGCGAACACCTACAACGGCGCTGTCGTCGCCATCTTCTAAAACCCAAAAATACACAAAACTCCGACTGGTACTTCCAGTCGGAGTTTTTGCCCGTCACGCCGCCTTCTGCGCGTAGCTGTTGTCTACCAGCCGGCCGAAATCGACCCACTCGTCGTGCGTCAGCACGCCGGCGGTCTCCATGACCGTCTCCAGCCGCTCCAGCGCGGACTGCTCCATCACCGGCGTGGCGTTCCACGCGTCGATGTCCTTGTAGCGCTGCACGACCTGCGTCAGCGTCCCGACGTCGGTGTCCGGGAACTGCGGAGCGATCACCTCAGCCGTCTCGGCGGCCGTGTGCTCCATGACCCACTTTTGTCCCTTCGCAACTGCGTTGGTGAAACTCTGTATCACATCCGGGTGCGCCTGCAGGAAACTCTGGGAGGCAAAGTAGGCCGTGTACGGAATCTCGCCGCTCTCCTGCCCGATGGAAGCCAGAATGTATCCCTTGCCCGCCTGCTCAACCTCGGTCGCAGTCGGCTCAAAGAGCGCGACATAGTCGCCGTTGCCGCCCGTAAACGCGCCGGCCATCATGTTGAACTGCACCGTGGTGTCCACCGTGGCGTCCTCGCCGGGTACGACGCCGTTTTGCCGCATGACATATTCCAGCGTCATCTCCGGCACGCCGCCCGCGCGGCCGCCGATGATCGTGCTGCCCTTCAGAATTTCCCAGGAAAACGTCTCATCCGTACGGCCGACCAAGAACGAGCCGTCGCGCTTCGTGAGCTGTGCAAAGACGATGGGGTAATCTTCCTTCCCCTGATTGTACACATAGATACACGATTCCGGCCCCGCCAGACCGATGTCGGCCTGATCGGTCAGCACGGCGGTCATGACCTTGTCGGCGCCGCCGCCGTTCGCCAGCTCGATCTGCAGGCCCTCCTCCTCGAAGAAGCCCAGCTCCAGCGCCACATACTGCGGCGCATAAAACACCGAGTGCGTCACTTCATTGAGCCGCACCGTCGTTGTCTCCGTCTCGCCGCAGGCGCAGCACAGCAGCGCCAGCAGCACGACGGCCATCAGAACTGAAATTGCTTTTTTCATTCCGTCACTCCCAAACGTTTTTTGAACCACTTTTCCAGCCACAGCACAAGCTGGTACATCACCACGGCCGCCACCGCCAGCAGCAGCACGCTCGCCATGACCAGATCCATATTGAACACCTGCGACCCATAGACGATCAGGTAGCCGATGCCCGCCTTGGACACCAGAAATTCGCCCATGATGACGCCGACCCACGACAATCCCACGTTCACGCGCAGGGTGTTGAACAGGGTCGTGTAGTTCGCCGGAATCACCAGCATGTGCAAAATCTGCCGCCGTGTCGCGCCGAGCGTCTGCATCAGGCGGATCTTCTCCCGGTCCGTGGAGAGGAAGCCCACGTGCATATTCAGGATCGTCACGAAAATGGAGATCGCGAGCGTCATGGCGATGATGGATTCCGTGCCCGCGCCGATCCACACGATGAACACCGGACCGAGCGCCGTTTTCGGCAGGGCGTTCAGTACCACGAGATACGGCTCCAGTACACGGGAGAGAAAATCGCTCCACCACAGTCCGATCGCCACAAGCGTGCCGAGCAGCGTACCGAGCAGAAATCCCACCACCGTCTCCAGACACGAGGTGCCCAGATGCAGCCACAGGTCGCCCGACTGATAGAGTCCCGCAAGCGTGGTTACGACCCGTGACGGGCAGCTCACCACGAACATATCCACCCAGCCCAACCGGGCGGAAAGCTCCCAAAGCCCCAAAAACAGCACCAGCAGCAAAATCTGCAGCAGCGTGATCGCTGTTTTGCGGCGTTTTCTCGCGCGCAGATAGGCGCGCCGCTGTGCGGAAGGAATCGGATTAGACATTGACATCGAGTTCCTCCCATATTTGATTGAACACCGTCTGAAACTCCGGCGTGCCGCGCCGCTCCAGCGGGGAGAGCGCGCGAAACTGCCGCAGATCGTGGATGGCGCGCACCGTGCCCGGCCGGTGCGTGAGCACTACGATCCGGTCGGACATACTGATCGCCTCCGAGATATCATGCGTTACAAGCACCGCCGTTTTATGTTCCTGCCGGATGATGCGGGAAATGTCCGCCGACACCGCCAGCCGCGTCTGATAGTCCAGCGCGGAAAACGGTTCATCCAGCAGCAGGATCGCGGGCTCCGTTGCGAGCGTGCGGATCAGCGCGCAGCGCTGGCGCATCCCGCCGGAGAGCTGCGCGGGCAGCTTCTGGGCAAAATCTGCAAGATCATACTGCTCCAGCAGCTCGCGTACCCTTGCCTGCCGCTCCGGCGTGTTCTCCCGGCGGACCTGCAGGCCGAGCGTCACGTTGCTCCAGATCGTCCGCCACGCAAACAGTTGATCGCGCTGCGGCATGAATCCGATCTTTGCCGACGGCGCCGTTACCGGCTCGCCGTCGAGCAGCACCTCGCCCGCAGACGGCCGCTCCAGTCCCGCGATCAGGGACAGCAGCGTGGATTTTCCGCAGCCGGACGGTCCGACGATGCTCACAAATTCGCCGTCTGCCACGTCGAACGACACATCGCGCAGCGCCTCCACTTCCCCATCCGGGGACTGGTAGGTCATCGACGCCTGCCGAATCGCAATCCTCATGCCGATTCCTCCTCCTTTTGTAAACTGAAAAGCGCTTTTCACGTCATTGTATGACCCGCCGCCGCAACTGGTTCGCCGGTTGCGGCGGTTTTCTGCGCGCGAAAATGCAGGCGCCGGTTGCGGCGCCTGCATGGACGGGATATTCGGTTTATTTCCACCGGAGCGTCTGGAACGCGCCGTCAAGCACCTGCTCGATGCTCTGCCCGTGCGGACGGCTGACGCGCTTGAGCCGGTACAGACAGTCCGGGTCGCGCGTGAGGAGATTCACGCCGTAGTCGCACGTCAGCGTCGCGCGAAAACCGAGCTTTCGCAGGATGGAGTCGGTCGTGTCGCTGTACTTTCCATAGGGATAGGCAAAGGCGTCCGGCGTGATGCCCAGATGGTCTTCCATCTCCGCCTGCAGCCGCAGCAAGTCATCAGTCAGCAGCGTCTCATACGCCGCGTCGGACTCCCCCGCGCTCTGCGTGCAGCCGATGCGCTGCTTTGTGTGGGCGTGCAGGTCGTAGGTGTGGTTCTGAATCTCCACAAGGCCGGAATCGCGCAGTTCCGCGAGCTGCTCCCATGTCATATGCGCGTAGTCGATGTTTTCACTCGGATACTCGGAAAAGTCGTCGGTGTTTTTTCCCAGAACGGAAAGCACGATTTTCGCGCCGTACTGCTGCAGCAGTGGGAAGGCATAGACGTAGTTGTTGTAATACCCGTCGTCGAATGACAGCACCACCGGCTTTTCCGGCAGCGGCGTCCCGTCGTCCACATAGGCGAAGAGATCCGCCATCGTGACCGTCGTGTATCCGTTTTGTTCCAGCCATTTCAGGTCGTTTTCCAGCTCCCACGGCTGGATGGCGTCCTTGCCGGATTTGTTCGGCTTCACCTCGTGGTACATCAGGATCGGCACGCACACCGGCGCGTCCTGCTCCTCCTGCGCGGCGGACTCCACCGCGTGCGCCGCGAACGGGCTGACAATCAGTACCAGTGCGATCAGAACAGCGAGGATTTTTTCAACAAGCGGCATCGGTTTGCGCATTGTTCCAGACTCCCTTTGGCAAAACATTTGGCACTAGTTTGCCCAGCGCGCCGGAAAGGACGCTGGAAATGTTATCTGCCGGCGTGCCGCTGCACGAGCTTGACCAGCTCCACGATCGGGAGCACCAGCGCCGCCAAAGCGAGCGCGACGGCATATTCCACAAAGCGGATGTGCGTAAAGCCGAACGCATCAGCCAGAAATGGAATATAGATGACGCCCGTCGTCAGCGCAAGGCTGGCCAGCGCGGCGATCCACAGTCCCTTGTTCTGCTGCGGCAGCGCAAAGACGCTGCCCCGGTGCGAGCGCATGTTGAAGCTGTGGCAGATTTCCGCCATGCTCATCGTCAGGAACGCCATCGTCATGCCGTCGGGTGAATTTGTGATCTCCCAGACACCGGACTCGATAAAATGGCCGATGAAATACGCCGCCAGCGTCAGCAGCGTGACCACCACGCCCTGATACGCCACATCGACGCCGACGCCGCCGGAAAAAATGCCTTCGCGCGCGGGGCGCGGCGGGCGCTCCATCACCCCCGGCTCCGCCGGCTCCGTACCGAGCGCAAGCGCCGGGAACGTGTCCGTCAGCAGATTGATCCACAGCAGATGCACGGGCTTCAGGATCGTGAAGCCGAGGAGCGTCGCGGTGAAGATGCTCAAAACCTCGCTGAGGTTCGAGCCGAGGAGGTATTTCACGGATTTCCGGATGTTGTCGTAAATGCGGCGCCCCTCCTCCACCGCGCCAACGATGGTGGCAAAGTTGTCGTCCGTGAGCACCATATCGGCCACGTTTTTCGTCACGTCCGTGCCGGTGATGCCCATGCCGACGCCGATGTCCGCCGCCTTGATGGACGGTGCGTCGTTCACGCCATCGCCGGTCATGGCCGTGACGTAGCCCGCCCCGCGCCAGGCGTTCACAATGCGCGTTTTATGCTCCGGCTGCACACGCGCATATACGCTGATGTTCCGGAAGCGCTCCTGAAATTCCGCATCGCTCATGGTGCTCAGCTCCGCACCGGTGACAGCCTCGGCGTCGCCCTGCAAAATGCCCAGCTCGCGCGCGATGGCGGAGGCCGTATCCACGTGGTCGCCTGTAATCATGATTGGGCGGATGCCGGCAGACCGGCACGCGGCGATGGCGTCCACCACCTCCGGCCGCACCGGGTCGATCATCCCCGTAAGTCCCACAAAGCAAAGCCCCTGTTCCAGCGCTGCGGGCGAGCAGTCCGCGGGCTGCGCGTCGTGCCGCCGCGTCGCGCCTGCGAGCACACGCAGCGCCTTTTGCGTCATGGCGCGGTTCGCCTCCACGATCTCCTGCCGCCGCGCCTCCGTCAGGGGAACGGCTTTTCCGTCCACCAAAACGGTATCACATGCCTTTAAAATTTCGTCCGGCGCCCCCTTGGTGTATTGGACGAAGCCGCCCTCCGTTTGGTGCACGGTGCTCATCATTTTGCGGTCGCTGTCAAACGGCGCTTCGCCGACGCGCGGCTCCGCGGCCTGCATCGCACCCTTTTCCAATCCCTGCTGCGCCGCCCAGTTGACAAGCGCGCACTCCGTCGGCTCGCCCACGGCCTGCCCGGCCTCAGAATTGTACTCCGCGTCCGAGCACAGCGCCATGACCCGCGCAAGCAGCGCCGTGTCGCCGCCCCACGACTCCACGACCGTCATTTTGTTCTGCGTGAGCGTGCCCGTCTTGTCGGAGCAGATGATCTGCGCGCAGCCGAGCGTCTCCACCGCCGTGAGCTTTCGGATGACCGCGCCGCGGCGGCTCATATTCGTCACGCCGATGGACAGCACGATCGTCACAACTGCTGCGAGCCCTTCCGGAATCGCCGCAACCGCGAGGCTTACCGCGATCATGAACGAGTCGAGCGCCACCGCGCCGGTCAGTGCCCCTGCGCGCAGCACGCCGACGCCGAAGATGAGCGCGCAGATGACGAGCACCAGAACCGTCAGGATTTTGCTGAGCTGCGCGAGCTTGCGCTGCAGCGGCGTTTTGCCCTCGCGCGTCTGCGTCAGGGCGTCCGCGATGTGTCCCATCTCCGTATTCATGCCCGTTGCCGTCACGACCGCCCGCGCGCGGCCATAGGCGACGCTGCTGCCGAGATAGACCATATTCGTCCGGTCTCCGAGCGGGACATCCGCGCCGAGCGCGCCGGACTGCTTTGTCACAGGAACGCTCTCACCAGTGAGCGCCGCCTCCTCCGTTTTCAGACTGGCGCATTCGATGATGCGTGCATCAGCCGGCACTGCGTCGCCCGCTTCGAGCAATATGACATCGCCGGCGACCAGCTCCTCGCTGGGTACGACCGTCACTGTGCCGCCGCGCAGCACGCGGCTCTGCGCGGCAGAGAGCTCCTGCAGCGCTTCAATCGCCTTTTCCGCCTTGCTCTCCTGAAACACGCCGAGCGCAGAATTGACCAGCACGACGACGAGAATGATACACACATCCGCAAAGCTCTCGCCTGCGTAAAACGACGTGACGCCGGACACCAGCGCCGCCGCAAGCAGGATGAGGATCATGGGGTCCGCCATCTGCGCGAAAAAGCGCTTGACGAGCGAATCCTTCTTCGCCTCCTGCAGCCGGTTTCGTCCGTCGCGCTCCAGCCGGCGCGCCGCTTCGTCCGTCTGCAGGCCGTCCGGGCTACTGTCCAATTCCTGAAACACCGTGTTTTCCGATTCCAAATAGTATTTGATCGCAGGTTCCTCCTTTCAAACTGTCCCTTCTGATTTTTAGATTCTCTGATATTGTACGCAGACAAGGGCGATTTCAGCAAAAAACAGATGCGTCCGGAGTTTCTGCAAATAAAAAAAGACTTATCTGCAAACCTTTGCAGATAAGTCTCATCATTTCAGACCAAGCCAGATCACAGGGATCGGGTGTTGACCGGGTCGCACGGAAGCGTGCCAATTACTCCCTTATCAAATTTAGTATACACTGCGCCGACGCCAAAGTCAACCGCTGTTTTGTTTCTGACAGGCAGCGCTTACTGAATCGTTATGCAAATTTTACGTCGTATTTGGCGCGCACCGTCTCATTTTTTCAAATTCGGTTGTTTTCGGCAAAACATCCTGTTCTTTTACGAGAATTCCATCTAAATTGCCCAATATCGTTGACTTTTTTGAAGCAACATGGTATCTTGAATCACGATATACAGCACATTTCCGTGCAAAAGGTGGTATAAAAGAATGCTGAGAATACTATGCTGCGTC
>ULWX01034030.1_pt1 | contig 12811 bp, 9 predicted proteins | sample 1960851 | NCBI WGS metagenome assembly ULWX01 (sample SAMEA4835826, study PRJEB28245) | human gut metagenome | biome: gut microbiome; material: fecal sample | place: Denmark | collected 2008 | reverse complement strand
AAGCTCTCTGAGCATGTAATCATCAGACTTGTTATAAGTCGTATACCTCTCTGGGCTTGTAAAAGCCATTATCCCTAGCCGAATTATCGGCTTTGTCATCTCCTGAGACTGTACCGAATTAAAGGCAGAGAGGAGTAGAAAAAATAAGCAAATGAATTTCTTGAAATTCATAAAATGAGTGTCCCCGCGGAGTTGCGGGGACAAAAGTTACTTATTAACTGGAACTCTTATTTTAACTTTCCGATTGCCTTGAGCATGTTCTCACTGGAAACTTTACCTGAGGTAAATCCCCAAGAAATATTCATTCCGGGAGAAGAGTCATCTCCGGGGACCGCGTTAGCAATTTCGCCTGCCGCATAGAGGCCGGGAACGGGTTTTCCGTCTTTGCCTAAAACCTCTAAGGCTTCATTGACCTTAACGCTTCCCATGGTAGTTGCAAAGCGAGGCTGTTGTTCAACGATGTAATACGGTCCTTCCTTCTTAATAGTCTCTTTCATGAATGCAGCGGGACGACCGAATTCTGCATCTTTGCCGGCTTTGACGTACTCGTTGTATTAATCAATGGTTTTAGCAAGCTCTTCAGCATTGAGCTTGGCGTGATCTGCCGCTTCTTTAAGCGTCTTGCCGTGCGCAAAAATCGGAGGAGTAGAACCGTTTGCTTTCAGCCACTTTGAAATCTGTTCATCCGTGATTCCCAATGTATGAACACCTGCTTTAAAAGCAGTAAAGGTTGGTTCGTCCATAACCAAGAACAGCATGCCTCTCGGCTGTTTTTCTAAAACCCGCATAATATTGTTATTAGATGCCTTCTCGTTAACGACACGTTTACCGTTGGCGTTAACAAGGATTCCCGACTTCAGCCAAGCTCGGTAATTTCCTTGGATGACAGAAGCAGCTCTTCCCGGAGCAGCTTCGACTCCGTTCGGATATCTCTTGCCGAACTGCATTAATTCAAGAGGAACTCCGATTTCTTCTGCCATCTTATGGCCGTCACCGGTTGATGAAACAGGGCCGTAATAAAGAGCGGATTTAAGAGGTTCAACCAGCATGTCTTTATTAGCACCGTATCCTCCGGTAGCGAGTAAAACTGCATTTCCGTTGATTGTGTAGCTAGTTCCGTTTTTGCTTTGCGCTTGGACTCCGATAACTCTTCCGTCCTTAACAATCAGTTTGTTAGCCCTTGTATTCGTCAGAACCTCGATTCCATCGGCCTTAACAGCCTGTCTTAATGATTCTGCCATCGGGCCGCAGCCATTCTTTGAATATAGAGAGCGGTCAAATTGGAACTCGGCACGATATTGAAGTTTTTGATTAATAAAATGCAGCTTAAAGCGGTCTATAGCCCAATCCGCAGCTCGAGGAGATTGCTCGGCTAAAGTTTTCAAAGAGGAAAGGTTGTTGTAGTTGTGTCCGTTGCCGATTAAATCGTAGACAAGTGCCTGTGGTGGATCATTTTCAACGCCTTTTTGTTTCTGCAGCTTCGTTCCTTGAATAGCATATTGTCCGCCGCAAATTGCAGAAGCGCCTCCCGTGAACGGCATCTTTTCAATGATGATGACTTTTGCGCCATGGTCAGCAGCGTTCACAGCGGCAGACATGCCGGCTACTCCCCCTCCTATGATCACTATGTCAGCTGAAAGAGTATCTTTCGCAGCGTGTTGGTCGACTTTTTTAGCTTTCAGTGTAGATGGGTCAACTCCGGCTTGTTTAATACATTCTGACACTGCCTGAAATATTGCACAGCTCGTCATGGATGCGCCTGATACACCTTGTATGTTTGTAGACTGAGAAGAGATGATTTGTGCAGGCAGTTTTTCGATTGCAACAGAACCGATGCCTACTGTTTCTTTGCTTTGAGGATCTATAGAGATCTTTTCGATCTTATCAGCAGTAAAGGTTACATTGACTGTGACCGGGCCTTTCATTCCGACCGCTGAAGCAGAATAGCTTCCTGGATTGAAAGATGCGGCGAATGCGGCTGAAGATAAGAATGCTGCTGCCAATGCCGCAGAGAGAATCTTCTTGGAAAAGTGCATCGTTTCTCCTTGGTGTTGAATGTTGTTTCAAGCCAATTCTGTCAAAGGCATTTAGTACTAAATTTGATAATTATCAAAAAGGATGAAAATTAACTTAGAGCTTAAAGTTTCATTGTTGTTTTGCAATAAGAATTGAAAATCAAAAATCCCGGACAAAAATTTTCTTGATAACTCTCATTCGTTGAAGAAAACTCTGTTCCTCGGTAAGATGGCTACCGAATCTCAGAACATCGAGTGTAAAAAAGGACTCATTCCTTCCCCTTTGTAAAAGTTTTGAAAGATGATGATGTTACAAAGGAGACCAGTCTTTTGATTTTGGTCAGTGTTTTTTCTTCTCGTTGAACTTAAATAATAAGTCAGCATTTGTTATTTTTTACCTCATCTAGTTATCTTCAGTCATAACGTGAGAAATATTGAATCAGTGGGCAGTATTCTTATCAATCGTGGGCAGCATTCAAAACTCAAATCTCGAACTCCTCATACCCTTGAATGGGTCAAGAAATCGTGGAATAAGCCGTAACGGAGCAAAGCGAGGTTACGACCTTATGTCGCGAACGTTCTTGACACCCTCTAATAAAAGTACGCTTGTAAATAAGACGGTTAAGGCAAAGGCCGCCTTAACCGTCTTATAGACTAAAGCGCGCATTTGTTGACTTACTCTATTTTTTTAATCTCGCCAAGAAATTAAAACTCATTTCTAGCTTACGTATTAAAGAATGGGCCGGTTATATAGACGATCCGACCTTCTCTGATGCAATCATGGATAGGTTCTTTGTTAGAGTCACCAGAACCGAGATGCTAGGCTTCTCAATAAGGACAGGAGTTAATTAAGAAGAAATGGGCACCACTTTACGAAGTCAGGGGCCCACGCTTCATAATTTTAAAATGTGGCCAATCGTGGACAGCGCCGTGTAAGTTAGTACTAAAAAATTGCCCACGCTCGATAATTATCTGCCCACGGCCATCGTATTTCTCAATAACGGTTCCTCGTTAGTGGACAAAAGTCCAAGATAAGTTCACAGATTCAGTAAATGAAGAAATTTCTTTCGATCAAGGCCTTTCGCAATGGCTCATCCGCCTAACTTCTTTAGGTTGGAAACCGGAGTTTTCAGGCGAGCAAAATTGTGGTTTTGTTTAATTTCTGAGATTACCAATCAAAATGTATGCAAGTTAGATAAAATTGGCGCTTCTTTTGCGCTTAAGAAGCTTAACATATCGTTTTTGTAAAAGATTTTGCTATCGACATAGTCCTAGCTACTGCTTGGTCCATATCATAGTACTTATAGTCGCCTAATCTCCCTAAGAAAGTGACGTTTTTAATGCCTTCTGCTTCTTTTAAGTATTTTCCATAGAGACGTTTATTTTCTTCATTGATGATCGGGTAGTACCTTTCGTTCTTCCCTAAAATGAAAGGCTCATGGTATTCATACGACACAACAGTATTCTGTGAATGTGTATCCAAAAAATATTTGTATTCTCCGATTCTTGTGAAGTCATAATTATTGGGATAATTAATTACAGAGTTGGACTGGAAATAGGGTCTATTAAAAGTTAAAAAATCAAATCTCAAGCTACGATAGGGTAGTTCCCCAAACTTGTAGTCGAAGAACTCATCGATAGCACCTGAAAAAAAACAGTGATCACATCCATTCAGCATGCTTTTATCGAAGTCCGTATTTAAGCGCATTTTAATATTGGGATGATCTACCATCCTCTCAAACATACGAGTATATCCTTCCAAAGGAATACCTTGGTATTTTGCCTGGAAATATCGATTATCGCGGCCAACAAATACTGGGACCCTGCTGGTTACCAGTGGATCTAAATCTTCCGGTCGTACACCCCATTGTTTTTCGGTGTAGTGGAGGAAAATCTTTTCGTAAACGTACTCAGCGAGGAACTGGAGATCCTGATTTTTGCTATCTCGAAGTTTAAGGATTGGGACATTTTTATTGAATTCAAATTCGGATACAAGGGCCGTAATCATCCGCTCAGCCAATTGCTTTGGAAACAGCTGCTCGATGGAATTGAAGTTAAAAGGGATTGGGACTAGCTTACCGTCAACTAATGCTTTGACTTCATGTTGATATGGGTACCACTGTGTGAATTGAGAAAGGAATCTCCATACTTCGGCATCATTGGTGTGGAAGATGTGTGCGCCATAGGCGTGGATATCAATGGAGTTTTCGTCAAAATAGTCGAAACAGTTTCCGCCTATGTTGTTTCTTCTATCGATAATAGAAACTGAATGTCCAAGTTCCGCGAAAAATCTTCCCAGAGCTAAGTTTGAAATACCAGCGCCTACGAAAAGCAATGTCAATTTTCTCTCCTACCAGGTTTGGTCAAAAATTGAAATATCTGTTGAATAAAAGATCTTCAACTTTTTTGAACTATGAATGTCGATTCTACAAAGACGACGGAGTCTTGGTGTTACTTTATAAACCCTTATTCCATGGCAACTTCTAGATTTTAAGAAAAACACTGGGGCTCTTTGGAAACTTAATTTTAGAGAGATCTGTTGTAATCCTGTTTTTGGAGGGGTGGATTATAACCAATTTCTTTTCTAAAGATATAGTTATTCCATCCGGAGCTAATCTTAATCCGATTTTCAAAAATAATTTCCGAAGAATATGTTGGCGATAGATGCCAGCATTATTAAGCATTCCGTATTTTTGACAAGCTCTTGATATCTGACTTTCCTATATCCGGACTGAACCTTAATTCGTTGGAAGGCTGTTTGATCTTGCATTGAACCGAGCAGAGTATCTTTTCATCAGCAACTCTCACAGCCGAGAGTTTTTCTTTTAGTTGTAACCATTCGCTGCCGTATAAGTTACGCGTTCTAGAACTGCACTTTCGCGGTTTTCTATTCCGAGATGTCCGGAATCCCCGATTACCTCACTGTTATCGGGGCTGCGTAATTCTTCTATCTGTGTAACTTCGTAAACATTAGCTGGAGTCGTTGCCACTGCGTGTATGATTCCGACGGCTCTATCCACACCAATGTGCGAAATGCCGCTTGTTTCCTTTCTTCGTCGACTACATTTCAGGAGCTGGCTTTTTGTCAGCATTTTTGGTAGAACTCGGCGCTTCAATAAAAGAACCGTCAACAATCGTGTTCTTGTTGAGGAGAAGCCCTTTATTGGTAAGTGGTTGCTTGAATGATAAAAATATCTTTTTGTCACAACCGTTTTTCCTCTAGCAGATGACGAAAACGCAGGATCGTAGTTTCATCCGGATATTGTGAGTCCATCGTCAAACCAACAAAGCTACGGCAGGAGAAGGAGGCGTGATGCGCCTCCATACACGTAGGGTCTGACAAGTTATAGACAAACTGAAAAAATGCGGATCGTGAGTTCCCATAGATAAGATTGAACGCTGCGTTTGCCTTTTGCTTTAGTAAAGTTCGATACCGCTTTCAAATTATGCAAAGGAATTAAGTTTCAAGGAACTTTATTCTTCTTACCAACTCTAGCTCCAGAGAAGTTGCTGCGAATAAATCAGCGAATGAGGGAGCTTTAATCTTAATTGAGACACTTTTCGATGCTGCACTAATTATATTAAATACCCCATTTTTATATAAAGATTTCTTGCTTATAAGGTTGAACTCAGAGATAGGTTCTGATTCCGCGAGTAACGCATCTATGACAGAAACGAATTATTAGCCCATTCTTGTTATACTGCTCCAAACAGTCTCTGACTTTTGGACAGAGTATTAAAAGCAACGATAAGAGCCCGAGAACCTGAGCAAATGACTAAGAAAAGCATTGCGGATCCCTGCGTGTCCGTGATTATTCCTGTTTATAACGCTAGTAACTACTTGGTCGCTTGTCTTTCAAGTGTTCTTGCCCAAACATTTCAAAGTTTCGAGGTTATCTGCATCAATGATGGTTCAACAGACCGGAGTTTGGAGATACTTCAGGATTTTAGAAAAAGGGACGCGCGGATACAAGTTTTACAAAGAAAACATGAAGGAGTGTCCTCCGCCAGAAATGCGGGGCTTGCCGTGGCACGGGGAGAATTCATTTTCTTCCTAGATGCAGATGATGAAATTCTTCCGGATACTCTGCAGTTGTTGATTGAGAGAATGTTTGACTCTGTTGACGCAGTTATTGGCGAAGCAGCTGTTTCGTACGATGTACACAAAGAGTTAGAAGTCCAAGACGGATACTATTTTGCATTACATTATTCGGGAGAAGTTGAAGTTAATGACAGCGTTATCTATGATTTTCCTTTTACTTGTTGGGGGATCTTGTATCGGAGATCGATCATAGAGCGTGAAAAGTTAAGATTTCCTCCTTCGCTGCTATACGAGGATGCTTATTGGCATTGGGCATACTTTTGGAGTTGCCGAAAAGTTTTTTTCTTGAATCAGCCTGTTTATCATTATTTTCGAAGAGAAAACAGCATAATGTCTTGCACCTATGAGAAAAAATTGGTGCAGGCATCTGATCATTTGCGTGTGATAGCGGAACTGTATAATTTTTCACGATGCAAGAAGCTCTGCAAAGACAGCTCTCTGATGAGGTTATTGGAACATTATTTCTGGTTGGCGTTTCAATATGTTCCGGATTATGAAAAACCTTTCGTCTGTACGTTAACAGCTAGAATTTTAAAAACCAATCAAATTCAAGTAGAGAATAATGAGCTGTTTCAGAGAATTTTAAGTGGGAGAATAGAAAAACTGTTTGGGGCCAGAGACTATTCTGTAGAGTACATACGTTTTCTCCGTTTTATAAACCTTCTAAATAAGATTTTTCCTCCGCAGAGCCGGAGAAGGGCTCTATCCATCAAAGCAATGCGTGCAGGGTACAGAATACTCAAAAAAAGTTGAGAAAAGAATGGGATTTCATTACAAGAGCGGATCGATTACTTATTTTGAAGCCTTTGCAGCATCATCGAAGGAATTGTGTAAGGCCCTTCGTGATTACCCTTTGATCCTTGCATTTGGCTGGTTGGATATTAAAAAAAAATATAATCGTTCAGTGCTTGGTCCATTTTGGATCACGCTTTATATGGGAATTGTGATTGCCACGCTAGGAGTAATTTTTGGACAGGTTCTTCATCTTCCGCTTAGAGAATATCTGCCTTTTCTTACCTTAGGATATATTATTTGGGGGTTTATCGCTTCTGTCCTTAAGGAAAGTTGCAGTGTATTTGCCGCTTCCGAAGGCATTATTAAACAACTCTCTCTTTCGCCTTTTTTCTATTTACTGAGGCTGTTTTGGAGAAATCTTGTTATATTTTTTCATAATTTACTGATTTTTCCTTTAGTCTGTGTGGTAGTTTCCTGCCCAATCGAAATTTCCTCCCTGCTTGTAATTCCTGGATTTATCATCCTTTGTGTTAATCTTTTTTGGCTTTCAATTGTTATATCTTTCTTGTGTGCAAGGTATAGGGATTGCAAGCAAATAGTAGATGCTTTTGTGCTCATCCTCTTTTATGTTTCTCCCGTAATTTGGATGCCTACTGCCTTATCGCCCAAAAGTTCTGTATTCATTTTGGCTCCTAACCCTGCTTATCATTTAATTAGCATCGTCAGAGCTCCTCTGTTAGGAATGTATCCTTCGCTTGCGAGTTGGTTGATAAGTTTGGTAATGGGCTGTCTGGGAATGGTATTAGCACTTTGCGTATTCGGAAAATATCGTAGATTCCTTTCTTATTGGTTATAAAAATGGTTTCTGTCAATATCAATCGTGTGACATTAACGTTTCCATTGTATGCACTAGAACATAGATCTTTAAAGCGCCGTTTGTTAAGCCTAGTGACGTTTGGGATGGTGGATTCTGGTTCAAAGACCCAGCGAGAAAACATTGCACTGAGAAATATAACATTGAAGATTCAAGAAGGAGAAAGAGTCGGACTAATAGGGGCAAATGGTGCAGGGAAATCGACTTTGCTGCGTTTAATCGCAGGAATTTATTACCCGAGTGAAGGAGAAATTAAAGTCGAAGGATCGATCGGTTCAATGTTAAATATTTCTTTAGGAACTGACGGAGAAGCCACAGGCTGGGACAATCTTTATTTGAGAAGCCTCTTATTTGGAATAAATAGAAAAACAATTGAGGAAAATCTTCCAAAACTGGCGGAGCTCACAGCTTTAGGTCATTTTCTTAATTATCCGATGAAAACATATTCGAGTGGGATGAAAATGCGGATCGCGTTTGCAGCTTCGACGCAATCAGTAAGTAATCTAATGTTATTGGATGAATGGTTATCAGTTGGAGATAAATATTTTAAGAAAAAGGCTGAAGAAAGACTATTGATGTTAATAAAAGAGGCAAAAATACTGGTGATTGCTAGCCATTCTCGAAGACTTATCGAGAGGCTTTGTAATAGAGTCATTGTTTTGGAAGCCGGTAACATTGTGATGGATACTGATGTTAAGACAGGTTGTGATTATTATTTCGGGAAGAAAGAAGGTGAAAAATAACTCTTTCGTTAGTTTGACCTCTAATACGAAACTTATCTAAATACTCCGGAGCTCTTCAAGAGAACCGGAGGCTATAAGTTGTGTCTGAAGAGTTATATCTGACATTTTAGAACATAAGAGACATGTTCATATAGCGTCATTTTTTTTCGGCTAACGCTCTTTAGAAATCGATCTAATCTTTGGAGTAGATCGATTTGAAGAGTCTTTCGCAATTTTTGCCATCTTTAATAGGAAATGTTTTCTTCATTCTGTCCAGATAGATAGGGTCGACTTGACAATGTTTAGATAAAATACTTGTTAGCTCTTTAATAAGATCTTTCTCATTAAGAACAACAGGTCCGAACCCATCTTTAGAGTAGTCATAGTAACCTTTTTTATAGGTGTGCGATCCAGTTTGAAAAATTTTTCCTTCATCAAATTGGTAGTATATGACCCCCTTCTCCAAATAAGCAAAGTCAAATGCAATACTTGAATAATCGGTAATTAGTAGGCTAGCTTCCAAAAGCATATCCTGAACTCTACAAGAATCGTAGGTGCAAGGCTCCACCCTTTCCTGAAAATAAAAACCTTTTAAAAAAGGTTGGATTTTTGGGTGAGGGAAGAACTTAATAATATATCCATAGGCCTCAAGAAGCTCCAACATATAAGGGTTATTCAAAAGAGAGTTCCAAGCTTGAGCATACTGGCTTTGGAAAAAATTCTGAATATTGTTCTTTTCAGAAGAGCCTCCTCGGCTGTGTACAATCGAACTCCTCCATGTGGGAGAAATTAAAATAACTTTTTTCCGTGGGGTAGTATTTGTCAATAAGCTATCATAACGAGGTAAGCCAGTAAGAAGTACTTCTTTTGATGTAAGTTGGTATCTGCTCTTTTCGCAGACAATAGAATTCCTCTCCTCTTGTGTTGAAGTTATTAAGAAAGCTATCTCAGCCCGATTAAAGTAGTCTGATAAATCGTCTTTTATTACCCCATGTTGCAGAAAGATAAAGGGAATTTTTTTATCAACTCTGTCATCAAAAGGTTTTAATTGTTCTTGATCTAGATGAGAGGAAATTATCTTTGAGCAGTATTGTAAAGCTGTTTTATGTTCTGTTGAACCATACTCAATCAGCTTAAATCCTTCTTTTTCCAATCGAATCCAATCACTACATCCTTTACTTAAGATGAACCAAGCATTGATATACGGGGCTCGATGTCTCAAAAATCTATAGAAATGTTCACCATTATCGTCTGCATGGCTGACACGATCAAAGATTAACCAACAATTATTAAAATGAGAAGGGGGTAATAAATAACGTTTTAATAAAATAAAATTGTTGAATATGTCAGATACCCTTACGACAGTTTTCTTTTTGTTTTTAATAGCCAACGATGCTTCTTTCCCCCCAACAACTGCTCTGATATTTCCGCTTTGACAAGAGGGTAACGAAATCCAACAAAGTTTAATCAGGGAGAAGTCTTGTCCACAAAAACTATTTGAAACTGTCTTGGTATCAATCGGAAGGACTTCTGCGTTGTCTATATAGAAGTGATATTCTTCCTCCCTATCCTTGATAAGAAATTGGCACCTTATCGCGCACAAAGAGTTATCGTATTTTGTTATGTTGATGACTCTTTCTACGTCGGTAACTCTCTTTGTAAAGAAAGCAATTGCAGTGTTTAACTCCTCATTCCTATATCTGCAAGGAGATTGCTTGAAAAGAGAAGGTTCTATCCTTTGATAGATTGAAAATAACAAGTTTAAAAATTCTTGTTGAGTCTTTTCTCCAAACTTTGCTACTAACTCATCATTATTCTTTAATTTTGTAAAGAACCAGTAAGTTTCATAAAGAATTGAATGTTGGATATACAAGGGGGGAACCCTTCTATTACCATTTGTGGATAAATCTAACAGCCTTAATGATCCAAATTGAAGACAGTCTTTGTAGCGTTCCTCTACCTCCCAGTACTTATCAGTCAAACTTGACAAATTTTGTCTTTTTCTATGAAAATATTTTGCTTCTTTGAGAAAACAAATACTTTTTTCCTCGTTTTCTAGGAATAAAGTGTTTATAAAAAAACCATCTTCAAAAGAAGGTTTAATCAAATTTGAGAAGCGAAAATCTTTCAGTAGCTCTTTTCTGATAAAAACCGAATTGCAAAGTATTTGTATATAATCATCCAAATGTTTTATCTTTCTAACTGTTAGAGGAAAAAAATATTTATATCTTAAGGGATGAGCATTTGAAAATCTGTTTTTATTCTCATAAAAAAAGATAACATTAAGAGAGATGAAGCCTATATTTTGCTGTTTAGAATAAGCTGAGATTTCATCTACTTTCTCGACAGCATAACAATCGAAAAAATCGTCTGAATCAGCAAAAGTAACCCAGTCATTCTTAGCAAATTTTATTCCAAAATTCCGTGCTGCAGCTACACCTTCATGTAATTTCGTAACACCAATAATATTATTGGGATATCTTTTTTCCCATTTTTTAATTTTTTCTAGAGTATTATCGGTTGAACCATCATCAACAAGTATTAATTGAATATTTTTTTTTAAAGTCAAGTGTTTGGTAAACCAGAGACTCAACGAAATCATCAATATATTTCTCAACGTTGTAGCATGCTGAAATAATAGAATAACTTGAATTTCCTTGGGTTTTTCTATTAAAAAAAGAAATAGTTCTGTCTCTTAATTTTTTAGCACCAAAAGAGCGTGAGAAATAATTATCAAGCTTGCTGAGTATTTTTTTTCTTAAAAAGAATATTAAATTATCCATATTAAAACATTTGACCAAAATTCTAGTTTATAAAAATGTGTTCGAGTTCACTTATCGAGTTAAATACTCTTTCACAGCACTTACTATCTCTAAAAGGAAAAGTCATTTGCATTCTTTGCAAATACAGATTTTTAGGTATACAGTTACTTCTTAGAGACGACTCAAGGCACCTGAACAATTCTTCTTCTCTCTCAACGATTGGGCCAAAACCATTAAGGTCATAATCGAAGTATCCTTTTTGATACGTGTGGTAATCGTTTTTAAATATTTTACCTCTGTCGAATTGATAATAAATAACATCTTTTTTCAAATAAGCCATGTCAAAAGCCGCACTTGAATAATCAGTAATCATCAACGAAGCATGCCCTACAATGTCTTGGAAGCTATGAGTAGCGTGGGAACAAATCTCCACATAAGAAGGTACAGAGAAACAGTTAAGATACGGTTGAAAATTAAAATGGAGGAAAAACTTCAGATGAAAATCATATTTTTTCAACAACTCAAATAAAAGAGGATTTGTCAGAAAATGACACCACATTTGAAAAAATTCTGAATCCTTGAATTTTGGATTAAAACTTCGTTCAGTTTCTCCTACTAACGTTCCAACAAGAGAATTCCTCCAAGTAGGCATAACAAGAATTAGTCTTTGAGGATTGTTCTTTTTCAACAGTAAGTCATGCCGAGGAAGTCCAGAGAGAATGACTTCTCTTTCACCCAATTGATATTTACTCTGGTTATTTATAATTGAGTTTCTCTCATCAACTGTAGAGGTCAGCATCAATCTTATTTTTTTTGAATTAAGCCACCCAGATAAATCATCCTTAATGACTCCGTGTTGCAGAAAAATAAAAGGGACTTTTGTGTTCGTTCTGTCTCCGAATGAGTTAACTACATAGTCGTCCGCATGAGATGAAATTAAACACCAGCATGATCTCAATGCTGTTTTATGCTCTTCAGAGCCGTACTCAATTAACTTGAAACCTTCGTCTTGCAGCCTTTTCCAATCATGAGATTTTTTTTTCAATAAGAACCACGCATTGATCTCGGGCTTGTTTTCTTTCAAATATCGATAAAAGTGTTCTCCGTTGTCATCGGCCTGGCAATCTCTGTCTGAAACTAACCAACATCTAGCATATTTAGAGTTTCTCTGTAACTCATTGTTTCGACTAGACAATAGAATAGAGGCTATCTCACTGATAGCTACATCTTTAATAAATATTTTGTTGTTTATTGAAATTGGGCGTACTCGGCCGTTAACTGTTAAGGAAAGTTTATCTCTTGGGTGAAAATGTTCTAGGGAAAGCCATCCCACAAGCCAATAGGACAAAGTCCTTCCACAAAAATTATTCCTGGCATAGCTTATAGAGGCTGGTCTGATCAACTTATTGTTTATGTAAAATTTAACATCAAAATCACCCCCCCCCTGTATTTTTGGACTTAATAATTGGATTCTCAACTCTTTGTTAGATAACATTGAGGAGATATGGGCAAAAGGTATGACCTCGTTATGTGGTTCGACTTGATTTGCTCTAAGAAAAAAAGACAATTCGGCTTTATCATCTTGACTTAAACCGACACAA
>ULWX01032459.1_pt1 | contig 12815 bp, 11 predicted proteins | sample 1960851 | NCBI WGS metagenome assembly ULWX01 (sample SAMEA4835826, study PRJEB28245) | human gut metagenome | biome: gut microbiome; material: fecal sample | place: Denmark | collected 2008 | reverse complement strand
CCCTGCCGCAGTCGCGGGAAAACCGTGGGCGTGGTTACAAATGACGAAAAGACCTCTGCCCTCTATAAGGCGGAGCGGATCACCAATTACCCCGGCTTTGACGCCATCTCCGGCGCGGAGCTGACAGGCCGCCTTACTGAGCAGCTAAAAAACAGCGGCGCGGAGATCATCCGGGGCAGGGCGCTCAATGTCCTGCCGATGGGGGAGAGCTTCGGCGTCGCGGTGGAGAGTGATTATTACATGGCCTCCGCCCTCATCATCGCCGCGGGGATAACCCGGGAAAAGCTCTACCCCGGCGAGGGGGAGTTCCTTGGCCGCGGAGTGAGCTACTGCGCCACCTGCGACGGGATGCTCTACCGGGGCAAGACCGTCGCCCTCATCGGCTCGAGCGAGGAGGCAAAGCACGACGCGCAGTTTCTCCGCTCCATCGGCTGTACCGTGCATGAATACCCGAACCCCGGAGCGTATGAGATACTCGGTGAAGAGAAGGCCGGCGCCGTGCGCTATAAGGGCGAGGAGCAGGCGGTGGACGGCGTGTTTATAATAAAGGACACCGTATCCGTCACGCGCCTTGTGCCGGGCCTTGAGTATAAGGACGGCGGCATCGTCACCGACCGCCATATGGCAACCGCCGTGCCCGGTGTTTTTGCCGCCGGGGACTGCACCGGCAAGCCCTATCAGCTTGCAAAGGCCGTTGGCGAGGGGAATATCGCCGCGCTCTCGGCGTGTGAGTATTTGGATAGGCAGAAGGTTTGACAAGAGCGCGTGGAGAGTTATATAATCGCAAAGTGATTTTTGACTGAAAAGCTGAGGGATAAGCATGAAACACTACCGAAAGCTGTTCATTTTAATAGTGATGGCGTTTTTTACAGTGTTTTTCACTGTTTTGCATCCTGTGCCGATAATGGACGGGGATGATATGATTTATATCCTCCAGTCCCGCGCCGCGATACCGTATCCAGGCGCGTGGAACCCTGCCAAGGTGCTGCCGGAGGTTTTGATGCCCCTGTGTGGCAACCTGTCCGGGATGATGGCGGCGCTGGGCTTGGGCTCATTTATGAGTTGCCAGGTTTTTGTTCTGGCGCTCATGTTTTCTGCGTTTATTGGCTTTTATACATATTGTTTTATGCGTGTGCTTGAAAAGCGCATGGGCGCGGACAGATTTACGGCTATCGCGCTCTCCGTGCTTTTCCTGCTGTTTCATTTTCTCGCCCTGCGGACGGGGAAAACCGACAATCAGTATTTGTTTTTTACTTTTGACGCCAACTGTGTTTTCAATTACGTCATTCCGGTGCTTTTAAACTGCGGCATGACAATGCTGCTCATAGGTGTGGAGAATTCCAGAGCACTGATAAGTGAGGGGAGCGTCTTCAAGAGAGCGCTTTTCGTCACTGGCGTTTACTTTGCGGTGTTTTCAAATCTTTTCGCAAGCGTTGTGTTGGCGGCATATGTGGGCTTTTATCTCTTGCATAAGCTTATAATATGCCTGCGGGCAAAATCAGGCGTGAAGGAATATGCCCGTGAAAATATTGTGTATATCGTAATACTTGCCATGTGGCTCGTTGCCCTCTGCCTTGAGGGCACAGGGGACAGAGCGTCCATCGCCTACAACACCTCCGGGAGCGTGTTTGCACGTCTTGGGGCTTCGCTGGCAGTGTTCTCGGCAAAGCTGGCGGAGACGAGCCTGCTCATAAGGCTCATTGCGCTTTTCGCTGTTGCGGGGGCTGTGCCTGTGTTGTTTTTCCGTTGCAACAAAGAGGAACGGAAAGACTTTCTGACCATGGTCATAATAGCGGTGGCCTATGCTCTTGCAACGGGTATTTTCCTCATACTTTTCGGCACAATTACGACAACGGATTATCTGAGCAGAATTGACGTGGTTTTCGGCTTCTTCGCGGTGATGCTCTTTATCGTCATGCTCTGCATCTGCCTGATTGTAAGGAAATTCGCGCTTTTGGAGCTTTTGCTGCCGGTCGCGATCATTTTTACCTATACCATGACCAATACCGACGGGCACACCTTCAAGGACATCAACGAATTAGCAATAAACGGTCATCTGGCCCTCGAGATACAGGAGGACATTTGCCAGCAGATTCTCACCGGGGCGGAGAGCGGCGCGGAGGAGATAACGGTCTATGTCGTTAAAACAAATGACGGCTGGTCAAATTGGCCGCATAACCTCAGTCTTGGGGATGAATACGCGAAAATATTTTACAAATATGGCCTTATCGACAGACCGGTCAAGGTCACGGTGGTTCCAAGCTATGAGTTCAATGAAAAATATGGCTTGAAGATGGGCTAAATTAATTGACAAAATCGGCGGGGCGTTATATAATCCCAGCATTAATAATGATTTCGCGCTGTGACGGGCAGGAGTATTTGGTCAGCGGATGACAGAGAGGGAGCGGTCGGTGCAAGCTCCTCTGATGCGCCAAAGAAGGTCGGCCCTGAGCGCCCGGGGTGAAAAAAGTCAGCCCCGGCGTCTGTTCGCGTTAAGAGCAGTTGAGTGCCGCGTCACGCGGAATTCAGGTGGTACCACGGTTAATTATCGCCCTGAGGTTTATCCTCAGGGCGTTGTTTTTTCTTGAGAATACGGAGGATTAGTATGAAAGAACTTCCAAAGACCTATGACCCCAAACAGACTGAGAAGAAAATCTACGAAATGTGGGAAAAGGGCGGATACTTCAAGGGCGTTATCGACAAGAGCAAAAAGCCCTTTTCCATCGTTATGCCGCCCCCCAATGTAACGGGGCAGCTCCATATGGGGCACGCGCTTGACTGCACCTTGCAGGACATTATTACCCGCTACAAGAGGATGCAGGGCTATTCCGCGCTGTGGCTGCCCGGCGTTGACCACGCGGGCATCGCAACGCAGATAAAGGTTGAAGAGGTGCTGCGCAAGGAGGAGGGCAAGACCCGCTATGACCTCGGCCGCGAGAAGTTCCTCGAGCGCGTCTGGGCGTGGAAGCAGCAGTATGGAGACAGAATAGTCGAACAGCAGAAGAGCATGGGCGTCAGCTGTGACTGGGACAGAAGCCGCTTCACTATGGACGACACCTGCGCCAAGGCCGTGCGCGAGACCTTCTGTGAGCTTTATGAAAAGGGGCTTATCTACAAGGGCCGCCGCATGATAAACTGGTGCCCGCATTGCCGCACCGCGCTCTCCGACGCGGAGGTCGAATATAAGGACATCCCCGGCTCCTTCTGGCACATCCGCTACCCCATCGAGGGCTCGGACGAGGAGTTCATCATCGCCACCACCCGCCCGGAGACCATGCTGGGCGACAGCGGCGTCGCCGTCCATCCGGACGATGAGCGCTATAAGCACCTTGTGGGTAAGAACGCGATTCTCCCGCTCGTCGGGCGCAAGCTCCCCATCGTCGCCGATGACTATGTTGAGCTCGGCTTCGGTACGGGCGCAGTCAAGATGACCCCCTGCCATGATCCCAACGACTTTGAGGTCGGCCTGCGGCACAATCTGGAGCAGATCCAGTGCATCAACGAGGACGGAAAAATAATAAACGGCGGCAAGTATGACGGCATGGACCGCTACGAGGCGCGCAAGGCCATTGTCGCCGACCTCGAGGAGCAGGGATACCTTGTCAAGGTCGAGCCGTACAGCCACAATGTCGGTTGCTGCTACCGCTGCGGAAAGGCGGTTGAGCCGCTGCCCTCTCCCCAGTGGTTTGTCAAGATGGAGCCGCTTGCAAAGAAGGCGCTCGAGGTCGTGCGCGACGGGCGCATAAAGTTCGTGCCCGAGCGCTTCACCAAGACCTACACCAACTGGATGGAGAACGTCCATGACTGGTGTATCTCCCGCCAGCTCTGGTGGGGCCATCAGATTCCCGCCTGGTACTGCGACGACTGCGGGCACATCACCGTCTCCCGCGAGGACGCTACCGAGTGCGAGCACTGCCACAGCAAGAACATCCACCGCGAGGAGGATGTTCTGGACACATGGTTTTCCTCCGCGCTCTGGCCGTTTTCCACAATGGGCTGGCCGGAAAAGACCGATGCGCTTGACTACTGGTATCCCACATCTGTCATGGTTACGGGCTACGATATTATCTTCTTCTGGGTCGCGAGGATGATATTCTCCGCGATGGAGCAGATTGACAAGGAGCCGTTCAAGACCGTGTTTATCCACGGCCTTGTGCGCGACAGTCAGGGCAGAAAAATGTCCAAGTCTCTCGGCAACGGCATTGACCCGCTCGAAATGGTCGAAAAATACGGCGCGGACGCGCTGCGCTTCAACCTCATCACCGGCAACTCCCCCGGAAACGACATGCGCTTCTATGTTGAAAAGTGCGAGGCCATGCGCAATTTCTGCAACAAGATATGGAACGCCTCCCGCTTTGTGATGATGAACCTCACCATCGACAAAAACGAGCTGCCCGAGAAGCTTGAGCTTGAGGACAAGTGGATCCTCTCCAAGCTCAACGACGTGGTCAAAGAGGTCTGCGAGAATATGGACAGCTTCGAGCTGGGCGTTGCTGCGGGCAAGATTTACGACTTCATCTGGGACAGCTACTGCGACTGGTATATTGAGCTTACAAAGCCCCGCCTCAACGGTGAGGACGAGCAGTCCAAGATAGGCGCGCAGAAGGTGCTGCTCTATGTGCTGACGGAGATACTCAAGCTTCTGCACCCGTTCATGCCCTTTATCACCGAGGAGATCTGGCAGGCGCTGCCGCACGAGGGCGAGGCCCTGATGATTCAGAGCTACCCCGCCTTTGACGAGAGGCTCAGCTTCCCGAAGCAGGAGCAGGACTTTGAGATGGTCATGACCGCGATAAAGGCCGTCCGCGCCCGCCGCTCCGAGATGAATGTGCCCCCCTCCAAAAAGGCGCATCTCTATATTGCTACCGACAAGACCGCCGCGTTTGAGGCCGGTGTGAGCTATATCTCAAAGCTTGCCTACGCATCCGAGGTCAGTGTCATCACCGCGCCGCCCGAGGGCAGCGAGAGCATGGTCTCCGTCGTGACGGATAACGCCCGCATGTTCATGCCTATGAACGAGCTTGTGGACATGGAGAAGGAGCGCCAGCGCATTGAAAAGGAGCTTCAGAACGCCCAGAAGCAGCTTCAGGGGCAGATTGCAAAGCTCGCAAATGAGAACTTTGTCACCCGCGCGCCGGAGAATGTCGTCAACGCCGAGCGCGAGAAGAAGGCAAAGCTTGAGGCGCTGATTGATAATCTCAAGCTAAGCCTTGAGAACATGATCAAGTAAAAAACAGGGGTAGCTGAAAAATCTGCACCATTCAAAGGCTCCCCTTGTTGCAGCAAGGGGAGCTGGCGCGAAGCGCCTGAGAGGATAACCCGCGCGAAGCGCGAAATTATCAAATTTTGCAATTCTCTATCGCGAAATGGACATCCTCTCCGTCTTTCGCTTCGCTTCAAGACACCTCCCCTTTCTGCGGAAAGGGGAGGCTTTGTCTGGCGCGGTACACTGGTAAAAACAAATTCTTTAACAAGACATTTTACGGAGAAACTATGGATATAAAAGAACAAGCGCTTGAGTATTTTAAGCGTGACGCCATGCAGCATGTTGATATGTCAGAGGCCATAAAGCGCGGGCTCTGCACTATTGATTACGCCGCGCCCGACGGGGTAAAGCTCAGCCTTGAGGAGACGGTCATGCTCTCCTGCGACAGCGTTGAGACTGCCCTGCGCCTCATTGACGGGACAGAGACGCAGCACTATCTCTGCATCCACCAGCCCGAGTTTGCCGAGACAATATCCGCCGAGCGGGGCTATAAAATGGATAACCGCTGCTGGACGGCGCTTTATGACGGCGCGCCGTTTGAGGAGCACGGGGAGGATGTGCGCATCCTCGGTATGGAGTATCTTGATGAGGTGGACTCCATGTACGCCCTGCACGGCAAGAATTATCTCAGCTGGCTCATCGAGCGCAAAATTATGATGGGCGCTTTTGTTGATGGGCAGCTCGCGGGCTTTATCGGCAAGCACAAGGAGGGCGCGCAGGGGTTGCTGTTCGTGCGGCCGGAGTACCGGCGCATGGGCCTTGCCGCGGCGCTCGAGCGGCGGTACATTAACTATGACCTCTCGCTCGGCAATGTTGCCTACGGTCATATCATCGTCGGCAACGACGCCTCCCGCGCGCTTCAGGAGTCGCTTGGCCTGAGCTTCGCGGATAAAGACGTCCAGTGGATGACAAAAGCCTGATTTCGACAAAATTTTTATAAAAAACGGTATAAAATGACGCTGTGTTGTAAAACACAGCGTCATTTTTGTATATGTATATTGGAGAGATGAAAATGGACATTAGCACCGCTTTTTCAGCCGGGCGGCTGACCGTGTATCTCCGGGGCGAGCTCGACCACCACGAGGCGCGCGGGCTCATGCGCAGCATTGAGGAGCTGATAGACGAATACCTTCCGCGCGACTGCGCGCTCAACCTGTCGGGGCTCAGCTTTATGGACTCCTCCGGCATCGCGGTGATAATCGGGGCGAGCCGCCGCATGAAGATTTTGGGCGGGCGCATCTGGATAGAAAACCCCGCGAAGCAGCCCCTGCGCGTGCTGGACGCCTCCGGCATAGACAGGCTCGTGCCGGTAACAGTGAACAAATAGGAGGAGAGAGAATGAATATCCGAAACTACATAAAGCTTGAATTTCCCAGCCGCAGCAGCAACGAGGCCTTTGCCCGCACCGCCGCCATGGCCTTTGCCGCCCAGCTCGACCCGACCATGGAGGAGCTTGAGGACATCAAAACCGCCGTATCCGAGGCCGTGACCAACTGCATCGTCCACGCCTACCCGGAAGCGCTTGGCAGGATAAGCCTGCGTATGCGGGTGCTGCCGGAGAATGTGTTGGAAATCACCGTGCGCGACTGGGGGCGGGGCATTGAGAATGTCCAGCAGGCCATGACGCCGCTTTTCACCACCGGTGGGGAGGAGCGCAGCGGCATGGGCTTTACCATTATGGACAGCTTCATGGACAAGCTCCGTGTGCGCTCCGTGCCCGGTAAGGGCACCAGCGTCACCATGCTGCGGAGCATTCAGGCGCGGCATGGCTGATGCGCTTTACACTGCCCTCGCCGCCGCAAAAGCGGGGGATAAGGAGGCCGCCGGGCGGCTCATCGAGGAAAACTCCGGCCTGATATGGAGCGTTGCCCGCCGTTTTTTCGGCCGGGGTACCGACGCGGAGGACCTGTTTCAGCTCGGCTGCGTCGGCTTTTTGAAGGCTATCGACGGCTTTGACCCGGACTTCGGCACGAAGTTTTCGACCTATGCCGTGCCCAAAATCTCCGGAGAGATCCGGCGTTTTCTGCGCGATGACGGCGCGGTGAAGGTCAGCCGCAGCGTCAAGGAGCAGGCAGCCCAGATAAGGGCCGCGCGCCAGAGCATGGAGCAGCGCATGGGCCGGGAGCCGACCGTGGGGGAGCTGTCCGTTGAGCTTGGCATAAGCCCCGAGGATATCGCTTTTGCCGAGACGGCCACCGGCCCCGCCGAGAGCTTACAGCGCCAGAGCGGGGAGGACGGCTTCACCCTTGAGCTGGTGCTGGGCGATTACAGCGCTGAGGAGAAGATGGTGGAGCACGTCGCCCTGCGCGCGGCCATTGAGAAGCTTCCACAGCGGGAGCGGCAGGTCGTTGCCCTGCGCTATTACCACGGCATGACCCAGCAAAGCTGCGCCAAGGTCATGAAGGTCTCGCAGGTGCAGATTTCCCGCCTTGAGCGCCGCGCGGTGGAGCTTTTAAGGCAGTATCTGGAGTGATTATGCTGACTAAACCAGCGGTTTATTGACATTTTGCCCCCGTGAGGCTATGCTGAAAGCCGAAAAGGGGCGATGAGATGTTTCAGATTGACAAGGCGGAGTTCGGTGCTTTTGTGGCGCAGCTTCGCGGGGAGAAGGGACTTACTCAAAAGCAGCTTTCGGAGCTTTTATATGTCTCCGACAAGGCGGTGAGCAAGTGGGAGCGAGGGCTGAGCCTGCCGGACATCTCCATGCTGATGCCGCTCTCGGAGATACTCGGCGTCACAGTGACGGAGCTTTTAGAGGGGCGGCGCATCGAAAACGCGGAGGAGATGGACCCCGCGCAGGTGGAGAGCCTTTTGCAGAAGGCCATCGGCATGTCGGAGGAGCAGTCAAAGCCCAGCCGGGAGCAGCGGCGCAAAAACGCGCTCATTTTCCTCGCCGGGGTGCTTGCGCTCGCGCTGGAAACTGCACTGTATTTTCTGACCGGGCACGATTTTGTGGCCCTCATGGAGGACGCGGTCTTGTCTACCGCACTGATGCTCTCGCCCATGGCGCTGTTATTCGGGGTGTATTTCTGGTTTTTCATGCCGCAGCGCCTGCCAAAATACTATGACGAAAATAAAATAAGCGCCTATTCAAACGGCATAGTGCGCTTTAACATGGCGGGGGTGTATTTCAACAACAAAAACTGGCCCCATATCGTGAGGGCTCTGCGCCTCTGGTCGATACTGACGGCGATTCTCTGCCCGCCGATTTGCTTCGCCCTGAGCGCGTTTCTGCCCGGAATATGGCAGAGCGCGGGGCTTTATATCTATCTTGCGCTGTTTTTGGGCGGGCTTTTCGTGCCGATATATATTCTTGGAAAAAAATACGGCGGGTAAAAGGCCGGATTTTGTCTAAAATGCTGCTTGACAGCGCCGCGGAGAGAGAATATATTATAACCATATTTTTTGTATGGAGAAATACCATGACTAAGTTCGTTTTTGCCGCATATTACTTTTACTTTACTGACCTGGCGCGGTAAGGGTAATTTGTGGTGCAAAAATAGGCTTAATAAAAATGCTTACAATGCTGCACAGGTTACGCCTGTGCAGCTTTTTTGTTAGCTAAAAATCAACATCAGGAGGATGGAAAGATGATTGTAGTTCTTAAAAGCGGCGTTACCCAGGAAAAGAAGGATATGCTTATCTCGTGGCTTCAGAATCTGGGGCTTCGCATCCACGTTTCCGACGGCGAATTTCAGACGGTTCTGGGCCTTATCGGGGATACCAGCCGTGTCGATATGGACCTCGTCGGCAGCCTTGACATCGTCAGCTCCGTCAAGCGCGTGTCTGAGCCCTTCAAGTGCTGCAACAGAAAGTTCCACCCCGAGGACATGGTTGTGGAGATCGGCAATGTGAAGATAGGCGGCGGGCATTTCGCGATGATCGCCGGCCCCTGCTCTGTTGAGACTGAGGAGCAGATCATCACCGTTGCCAAGGCTGTGAAGGCGGCGGGCGCGGATATGCTGCGCGGCGGCGCGTTCAAGCCCCGCACCTCTCCCTATGATTTTCCCGGCCTGAAGGCGCCCGGAATCGAGCTTTTGAAGCTTGCCCGCAAGGAGACGGGGCTGCCCTTTGTCACCGAGATTATGAGCGTTACGGACCTGCCGCTTTTTGAGGATGTGGACATGCTTCAGGTCGGCGCGCGCAATATGCAGAACTTCGATTTGCTGCGCGAGCTTGGAAAGGTGAATAAGCCGATTCTCCTCAAGCGCGGCCTTGCGAATACCCTCAAGGAGCTTCTCATGAGCGCGGAGTACATCATGGCCAGCGGCAACGAGCAGGTCATCCTCTGCGAGCGCGGCATCCGCACCTTCAGCGACTACACCCGCAACACTCTTGACCTGTCCGCCGTGCCGATGCTCAGAGAGCTTACGCACCTGCCCATCATCGTTGACCCGAGCCACGCGACAGGCATCGCGCGCCTTGTGCCGCCGATGGCCCTCGCCGGGGCGGCCTGCGGGGCGGACGGACTTATTATCGAGGTTCACAACGACCCAATGCACGCCCTGTGCGACGGGGCCCAGTCCCTCCGGCCGGAGGAGTACGCCGCCCTCGCAAAGAAGGTCAAGGGCATCAGGGAGGTCATCACGAAATGACGGTTGGCGTTGTCGGCCTTGGGCTTATCGGCGGCTCGTTTGCCAAGGCTTATCATCAGGCGGGGCATGAGGTCCTCGCGTGGAACAGAAGCCGCTCCGTGCTGGATTTTGCAATGATGAGCGGCGCAGTGGACGGGGAGCTTAATGAGGAGAACATCTCCGCTTGTGACCTCGTGCTGGTCACGCTCTACCCCCAGGCCGCGATTGATTATCTTGACCGCATGGGCAGGCACATAGGCACAAAGCCCATGGTGCTCGACTGCTGCGGCACAAAGCGCGTGGTGTGCGAGGCCTGCTTCAAGATTGCCGCGCGGGACGGGTTTCTCTATCTCGGTGGGCACCCCATGGCGGGCACGCATCACTCCGGCTTCAAGTACGCCCGGGCGGATATGTACGTCGGTGCGCCGATGGTAATCGTCCCGCCGGTGTATGACGATATAACGCTGCTTGACCGGGCGAAGGCGCTGCTCTCCCCGGCGGGCTTTGAGAGCTACTCCGTCACCACCGCGGAAAAGCACGATGAGATGATCGCCTTCACCTCCCAGCTTGCCCATGTTGTCTCCAACGCCTATATAAAAAGCCCCACAGCCGGGCTGCACAAGGGCTTTTCCGCCGGCAGCTATAAGGACATGACCCGCGTTGCCTGGCTCAACGCTCCGATGTGGGCGGAGCTTTTCATGGAGAACCGGGACTATCTCTGCCGCGAGCTTGACGGTATTATAACCGAGCTTGTCCGCTACAAGGCAGCGATGGAGGCCGGGGATATGGAAAAGCTCACCGAGCTTTTGGAGGACGGCAAGCGCAAAAAGGAAGAGGTGGACGGACATTGAAAACAGTCCATGTCAGCGCCACAAGAGAATACGATGTTTTGATTGAGCGCGGGCTTTTAGACAGAGCGGGGGAGCTTTCAGCCGGCATAGTCAAGGGCAGAAAGGCCGCCGTCATCGCTGGGGATGTTGTATTCCCGCTCTACGGCCAGCGCCTTGTTAATTCCCTGAAAAGTGCAGGCTTTGAGGTTTTTTGCCACATTATCCCCCACGGGGAGCACACAAAGGACCTCGCCCATTATGAAGAGCTTTTGAATTTTTTCGCTGAGAATCATTTCAGCCGCAGCGATACGGCGTTTGCCCTCGGCGGCGGCGTTACGGGGGATCTGACCGGCTTCGCGGCGGCGACATACCAGCGCGGCATGAACTTTGTCCAGGTGCCGACGACGCTTTTGGCCGCGGTTGATTCCTCCGTCGGCGGCAAGACCGCCGTGAATCTGCCGGGAGGCAAGAATCAGGTGGGCTGCTTCTACCAGCCCGCGCTGGTTATCTGCGATCCGGATCTGCTCTCTACGCTTCCGGAGGAGCAGTTCAAATGCGGCTGCGCGGAGGTTATAAAATACGGCGCACTGGGCGACAGAGCGTTTTTTGACAGCCTCATGCAGATCCACATCAGCCGTCAGCTTGAGAATGTTATCGCCCGCTCCGTTGAGATGAAGCGGGACATCGTCGCCGAGGACGAATTTGACACCGGCAAGCGCCAGCTTTTAAACTTCGGGCACACCTTTGCCCACTGCGTGGAGGCCCTGAGTGATTTCACCATCCTGCACGGGCAGGCGGTCGCCATCGGCATGGGCATCATCACCCGCGCGGCTTCGGAGCTTGGCTATTGCTCGAAGGCCGATGAGGTGCTGATGGAGGACATCCTCCTGATGTACGGCCTGCCAGCCTTCACCGAGTACCCCGCCGCGGATATGCTCCACGCGGTGCTGGCCGATAAAAAGCGCTCCGGCGGCAGCATAAATCTGGTGCTGCCCCGCGCTATCGGCGATTGCTGCATCGTGCCGACGCCGGTCACGGAGCTTGAAAAATGGCTGCACGCCGGAGGTGTCAGATGAGCAGAACGATAATTCCCGGCCTGCGCAGCGGAAAAGTCACCATCCCCGCGTCAAAGTCACAGGCACACAGGCTGCTTATCTGCGCGGCGCTCTCTGAGCGGGAGACGGTGATAGAATGCGGCGGAATTTCAAAGGACATTGCCGCCACCGCCGAGTGCCTGCGCGCACTGGGGGCGGAGGTCAGCATAGACGAGGGCGGAATCATCCGCCTCAAACCAATAGAAAGCACCCCGCAGGGACAGTGTGAGCTTTACTGCGGCGAGAGCGGCTCGACGCTCCGCTTTCTCCTGCCGCTTGTGGGCGCGCTGGGCGCGAAGGCCGTTTTCCACATGGAGGGCCGGCTGCCCGAGCGGCCCCTCGCCCCGCTGGATGAGGAACTTATTGCCCACGGTATGAGCATTGAAAAGCGCGGCGCGCTGCTATACTGCGGCGGGCAGCTCCGGGCGGGGGAGTACACCCTGCCGGGGAGCGTATCCTCCCAGTACATTTCCGGGCTTTTGATGACGCTGCCCCATGTTGAGGGGGACAGCCGCCTGAATATAACGGGCGCGGTTGAGTCCGCCGCCTACATCACCATGACGCTCGACGCGCTAAGGCAGAGCGCCGTCACGATAGAAAAGCGCACCGGGGGCTATGATATCCCCGGCAACCAGCGCTATAAGCTGCCGCAGAGCCTGCGCGTGGAGGGGGACTGGTCAAACGCCGCCTTCTTCCTGTGCATGGGTGCGCTGTCGGATAAGGGCATGCTGGTTGAGGGGCTGAACATGGCCTCCTCGCAGGGGGACAAGGGCGTGCTTGACATTCTCCGCCGCTTCGGCGCGGAGATTTCGCTGCGCGAAAGCGGCGTTTTTGCGCGAAGGGCCGCGCTTCATGGCTGCGTTATCGATGCCGCCCCTGTGCCCGACCTTATCCCGGTTTTAAGCGTCCTTGCCGCCTGCGCCGAGGGGGAGACGCGCGTTAAAAACGCCGCGAGACTGCGCCTTAAAGAGTCCGACAGGCTGCAAAGCTCCGCCAATATGCTCAAGGCGCTGGGTGCGAAGGTTGAGGAGCTGCCCGATGGGCTCATCAT
>ULWX01025028.1_pt1 | contig 12820 bp, 8 predicted proteins | sample 1960851 | NCBI WGS metagenome assembly ULWX01 (sample SAMEA4835826, study PRJEB28245) | human gut metagenome | biome: gut microbiome; material: fecal sample | place: Denmark | collected 2008 | reverse complement strand
GCCGCTTCTTTTTACAATATCACGTCCCTGTGGGCAAGCGAGATCATCCCGGCCTGCGTGTCGGTGACGCGGAAGCATTTCCCGGACATGACCCACGCCGGGGACATCACCCAGCTTCACGGCGGAAAACTTCCTCCCGTGGACATCGTGACATTTGGCAGCCCGTGTCAAGGGCTGTCGCTGGCAGGCCAGCGCCGGGGGCTGGCGGACGAACGGAGCGGCCTTTTTATGGAGGCCATACGGATCATTGATGAAATGAGGGAGGCGACACATGGCGAATACCCAAGGTTCGCGCTGTTTGAGAACGTCCCCGGCGCTCTGTCGTCCGCAGGAGGACGTGATTTTGCGGCTGTGCTGCAATCGTTCACAAAGGCCCAAATTCCAATGCCTTATTCTGGACGGTGGGCAAACGCCGGAATGGTACGAGGCGGAGGCGTTGATCTCGCTTGGTGCGTGTACGACGCCCAATATTTCGGCACAGCACAGCGGCGCAGGCGCCTGTTTCTTGTCTGCGATTTTGCAGGAAGAAGTGCCGGAGAAATACTCTTTGTCCCCAAAAGCCTGCGCGGGTATTTTGAGGCGGGCGGAACGCCGCGGCAAGGACTTGCCGCCTTTGCTGAAAGCCGCCCTGATACAGCAGGCGGGAAAATCGTCGTTCTGAACGATCAGGGCGGGGCGTCGCTGACGGTGGAGCGTTCCGGCCTCTCTCCTACCCTCCGCAGCCAGACCCACGGCAATCTGCCGGTGGTGGCCGCGGGCTTCGATTTACAGCAGATCACCAGCAAAACCAACCGCTCCATCCTGCGGCCTGTCCAGCCCACCCTATGCGGAACAGGACAGCCCCATGTGGTGACGATGGCGACGGGGCAGGCCAACGCGGAAGTGCTGGCCGACATCGCCCCCACCCTCAACTGCAACCATGAGCAGCCCCTTTTGGTGCATCCGCAGATCGCCGGGACGCTGTGCGCCTCCGGCGCTGGCCTCTCCCGGCCCGCTGGCATGGGGAGCGAAACCGACTTCTGCATCACCCGCTACGCCGACCTGATTGTGCGCCGCCTGACGCCTCTGGAATGTGAGCGTTTGCAGGGCTTCCCGGACTTCTGGACGGAGCAGGGCGGCGGGCGGGCTATCAGCGACACCAGCCGCTATCAAATGCTGGGAAATTCTATCGCCGTCCCCTGCGTGGCCTACATCATGCAGGGGATTTATCACGCTCTGGAAAGGAGGAATTGACCTATGGCCTATGTGTCCGTCCCCAAGGACTTGACCCATGTGAAAAGCAAGGTGCTGTTCGGCCTGACGAAACGGCAGATCGTATGCTTCGGCGTGGCGCTCCTGATGGGCTTGCCGCTCTTTTTTATGCTCCGGGGCAGCGTCCCCACCAGCGCCGCCGCCCTGGTGATGATCTTCGCCATGCTCCCCGGCCTGCTGTTCGGGCTGTACGAGAAGCACGGCCAGCCGTTGGAGGTGGTGATCGGGCAGATCGTCCGAAACCGCTTTACCATGCCCAAGGTGCGGCCCTATCAGACCAATAATCTTTACGCCGTGTTGGAGCGGCAGCGTCAAATGGAAATGGAGGTGAAAGCGGTTGTCCAGAAAGCAAAGCGGCGAAACGCCGGTAAAGCTGTCCCGCGCCGAAAAGCGGGAGATACAGGCCATCATCCGCAGGTATAAGGGCGACGGCAAGCCCCATACCGCCCAAGAGAGCATCCCCTATGAGGTCATGTATCAGGACGGCGTTTGCAGGCTGAACCAGCGTTCTTTCTCCAAGTGCCTTGAATTTTCCGATACCAATTACCAGCTTGCCCAGCCGGACGACCGCACGGCCACCTTTGAATATCTGTGCGACCTTTATAACTATGTGGACGCCTCTATCCATGTCCAGTTTTCCTTTGTCAACCGCAGGACAGACCCGGCGCAGTACGCCCGCAGCTTTGAAATCGCCCCGCAGGGGGACGACTTCGACGACATTCGGGCCGAGTACACCGGCATCCTGCAAAGGCAGTTGACAAGGGGAAACAACGGCATTGTCAAGACCAAGTATCTGACATTCACCATCGAGGCGGACAACCTGAAAGCGGCGCGGGCGAGGCTGGAACGCATCGAAATCGACCTGCTGGGCTACTTCAAGATGATGGGAGCCGCCGCCCGTGTGCTGGATGGAGCCGAACGGCTGGAAGTGCTTCACGGCGTATTCCACCCGGACGGCGAATTGTTCCGCTTTGACTGGAAGTGGCTTCCCACGGCGGGGCTGTCCACGAAAGATTTTATCGCCCCGTCCTCCCTCCGCTTCGGGAACAGCCGGGTATTCGGCATGAGCGGCAAGTACGGCGCTGTAAGTTTTCTGCAAATCCTCGCCCCGGAGCTGTCCGATGAAATGCTGGCGGACTTTCTCAACACGGAAAACGGCATCGTCGTCAACCTCCATGTGCAGGCCATTGAGCAGACCGAAGCCATCAAGCGGGTAAAGCGAAAGATCACCGACCTGGACGCCATGAAAATTCAAGAGCAGAAAAAGGCAGTCCGTTCCGGCTACGATATGGATATTTTGCCCTCCGACCTCGCCACCTACGGCACAGACGCCAAGCAGTTGCTTTCCAAGCTGCAAACCCGGAATGAACGCCTTTTCATGGTGACGTTCCTTGTCCTGAATGTGGCGGACACCCAGCGGAAGTTGAGCAACGAGGTATTCCGGGCCGCTGGCGTGGCGCAGAAGTATAACTGCGCCCTGGTGCGGCTGGACGACCAGCAGGAGCAGGGGCTTATGTCCTCCCTCCCGCTGGGAGAGAACCATATCCACATCCAGCGGGGCCTTACCACGTCCAGCGCCGCGATTTTTGTCCCGTTCGTCACGCAGGAGCTCTTTCAGGGCGGCGGGGCCATGTACTACGGCGTCAACGCCAAGACCCACAACATGATTATGCTGGACAGGAAGCGGGCGCGGTGTCCCAACGGTTTGAAGCTGGGAACGCCTGGAAGCGGCAAGTCCATGTCCTGCAAGTCCGAGATCGTCAGCGTGTTCCTGACGACCCCGGATGATGTCTTTGTCTGCGACCCGGAGGCCGAGTATTTTCCCCTGGTACAGCGGCTTCACGGGCAGGTTATCAAGCTGTCCCCCATCAGCAAAGACTATGTAAATCCGCTGGACATCAACCTGAATTACAGCGAGGACGAAAACCCGCTGGCGCTGAAAAGCGACTTCGTGCTGTCGTTCTGTGAGCTGGTGATGGGCGGCAAGAACGGTTTGGAGCCTATCGAAAAGACGGTGATCGACCGGGCCGTGCAGGTGATCTACCGGCCCTACCTGGCAGACCCCTCCCCGGAGAAAATGCCCGTCCTCTCCGACCTCCACGCCGCCCTGCTTGCCCAGCACATCCCGGAGGCCGACCGGGTGGCGCAGGCCCTTGACCTCTATGTGTCCGGCAGCCTGAATGTGTTTAACCACCGTACCAATGTGGACATCAGCAACCGGCTTGTCTGCTTCGACATCAAGGATTTGGGCAAACAACTCAAAAAGCTGGGGATGCTCATTGTCCAAGATCAGATATGGGGCCGCGTCACCGCCAACCGCAGTATGGGTAAGGCCACTTGGTACTTTGCCGACGAGTTCCATTTGCTTCTGAAAGAGGAACAGACGGCGGCGTACAGCGCCGAGATTTGGAAGCGGTTCAGGAAGTGGGGCGGTATTCCTACCGGGGCCACGCAGAATGTGAAAGACCTGCTTTCCTCCCCGGAGATCGAAAATATCCTGGAAAACAGCGACTTCATCTGCCTGCTCAATCAGGCCAGCGGCGACCGCAAGATTTTGGCCGAACGGCTGAATTTGTCCCCCGACCATCAGAAGTACATCGACAATTCCGAGCCGGGGGCCGGACTTCTGATTTTTGAAAATGTCATTCTGCCCTTTACCAACCCCATCCCCAGCAATACCGAGCTGTATAAGATCATGACGACCCGGCTTTCCGAGGTGGTGGAGGGCGGCGCATGAACAGGAAGCACCTGAAACCCCGTGACAAGGTGACGCAGCGCATGACCCGCGACGGCGTGGTGCTGGAAAATCAGACCACCGGCGAGGAAATCAACATCTCCGACCGGGAGGCGGAACAGGACTTTACCCCCAGCGAGGCCACCGGCAGGGCCGAAAAGGTGCTGGAACGGGCCGACCAAGCACGGGAGCGGCACAGCAGTAAAAAGGCGGCACGGCAGGCAGGCCAGACGGTTGATGCTGGCCTCCGCCCGTCCGCCCGCCTGCAATTTTCCGAGGAAGAACGCTCCACGCCGGAGCTGAAGAAGTACATCCGCAAGTCCAACCGGCAGGCCGACCGTCTGGATGCGGCGAGGGCCTCTATCCCCAAGGAAACCGTCAAAATCAAGGAAAAAGTCTTTGACGAGGCCAGCGGCAGGGCGAAAACTCGTGTGCGTAAGGAAACGAGGGACAAGCCGCCTCCGTCCATGAAGCCAAACCCGGCCAGCCGCCCCGTTCAGGAAGTTTTACTGTTCACCCACGGCAAAATCCATGAGGTGGAGCATGAGAATGTGGGCGTGGAGGGCGGACACAAGGGGGAGGAATTGGCCGAACGTCAGGCGGGCCGGGCCGTTCGTGGCGTTATCCGTCGCCACCGGCTGAAACCCTATCGGGAGCTGTCCAAGGCCGAACGCCTGGCGGAAAAGGCGAATATCGAATATTTCTACCAAAAGGCCCTGCATGACAATCCCCAGCTTGTACAAGCGGCCAGCAATCCCATTTCCCGGTTCTGGCAGAAGCGGCAGATCAAGCAGCAGTATGTCAAGGCGGCGAGGTCGGCAGGCCAGACGGCGGCGCAGGGGGCCGGGGCCGCACAGGGGACGGCGAAAGCGGCCAAGTCCGGCAGTAAAGCCGCAAAGGAAGCGGCCAAGGAGAGCGAACGGCTGGCCTCCTTTGCCGTCAAGCACTGGAAAGGCTGTCTTGCCGCCCTGGCGCTGCTGATTATGACGGCGTTCCTGATGGGCGGCTTACAGTCCTGTTCCTCCATCATCGGCGGTTTTGGTTCCGGCTTCACAGCCACCTCCTACCTCTCCGACGATGCCGACCTGATTGCCGTGGAAAATGCCTATGTGGGCATGGAGAACGACTTACAGCGGCAGATCAACAACATCCCCAGCACCTACCCCGGCTATGACGAATACCGCTACGATCTGGACGAGATCATCCACAACCCCCACGAATTGGCCTCTTTCCTGACCTCTATCCTGCCAAGGTATACGCTGGCCGAGGTTCAGGCGGAGTTACAGCGGGTATTCAACAAGCAGTACACCCTTACAACCACAACGACGGTTGAAGTCCGCTACCGAACGGAAACCCGGACAGACAGCGAGGGCAACGACTACGATGTGGAAGTGCCGTACAATTACTACATCCTGAATGTGAAGCTGACAGCCCGTTCTATCGTGTCCATCGCCCCGGAGCTGTTGACGCCGGAGCAGTTGGAAATGTTCAATGTCTATCTGGAAACGAGCGGCAACAATCCCCTTGTGTTTGGTGGCGGTTCCCCGGACATCAGCGCGTCCGAGGACATCAGCGGCGTTCACTTTGTCAACGGGACGAGGCCGGGCAATACCGCTGTGGTGGACATCGCGAAATCACAGGTGGGAAATGTGAACGGCCAGCCCTATTGGAGCTGGTACGGCTTTGACAGCCGGGTGGCCTGGTGCGCCTGCTTCGTGTCCTGGTGCTACAATCAGGCGGGGCTTTCGGAGCCGAGATTTTCCGGCTGCACAACCGGGGGCATGGCCTGGTTCCAGTCACGGGGCCAGTGGGCCAACCGGGGGTACAGCGACATCGCCCCCGGCGACGCAATTTTCTTCGATTGGGACAACAGCGGCAACGCCGACCATGTGGGTATCGTGATCGGCACGGACGGCACGAATGTCTACACTGTGGAGGGCAACAGCGGAAACGCCTGCAAAATCAAGAGCTATCCCCTGAACAGCAGCGTTATCCGAGGTTACGGATTGATGAATTGGGACTAAAAAATCTATGGAGAATTGGAGGTAAATCTATCAATATCGTATCCTTTGGCGGCGGCACGAACAGCGCCGCCGTTCTTGTTGGACTTCACAAACACAAAATTCCCGTTGACCTGATCTTATTTGCCGACACGGGCGGCGAACAGCCCCACACCTATCAATTCATCCGCACGATGGATGATTGGCTGGCCGCTCACGGTATGCCGCAGATCACGGTGGTGGAGAAGTACGACCGCAGCGGCCACCGGCTGACCCTGGAAATGGAGTGCCTGCGCTCCTGCACCTTGCCGTCCATCGCCTACGGCCACAAGCGATGTTCTCAAAAGCACAAGATCGGGCCGCAGGAAAAATTCTGCAATCACTATCCGCCCTGCCGGGAGGTATGGGTGCGGGGTGAGAAGATCAACCGCTTCCTGGGCTACGACGCCGGGGAAATGAGGCGGTACGAACATTCCAAGAGGTTTAACGACACCGACAAGAAGTACATCAACCGTTATCCCCTGATCGAAGATTGGGGATGGGACAGGAGCGATTGCGTCCGGGAGATATTGGCGGCTGGCCTGCCGCTTCCGGGCAAATCCTCCTGTTTTTTCTGTCCCAGCATGAAACAGCCGGAGATTTTGGCGCTGAAAGAGCATTACCCCGACCTCTACCGGCGGGCCGTCGCTATGGAGGACAGGGCCATGCCCTACCTTACCAGCGTCAAGGGGCTGGGCCGCAACTATGCCTGGCGGGAACGGTTCGGGGCGGCGGATGGAGGGCCGGGGCCGTGCTGACACTGACGCCCATATCCCTGAAAGACGCCAACGCCTTTGTCGCCCAGCATCACCGCCACCACAAGCCCGTGACCGGCCACAAGTTTTCTATCGCCTGCACCGAGGCCGGGCGGCTGGCGGGCGTCGCTATCGTGGGCCGACCCGTCAGCCGCTATTTGGACGACGGCTATACCCTGGAAGTCAACCGGCTTTGCACGGACGGCACGAAAAACGCTTGCAGTTTTCTCTATGCCGCCGCATGGAGGGCGGCGCGGGCGATGGGCTATCGGAAGATTGTCACCTACATTCTGGACACGGAGAGCGGGGCCAGTTTGCGGGCCGCTGGCTGGGCCTGCGCTGGACTGGCGGGCGGCAACCGCTGGACGGGGAGCAGACGCCCCAAGGAGGACTTATACCCGGCGCAGATGAAATACCGCTATGAAAAATCCATTAGAAAGGAGTTTTGACTATGGCGAACAAACTTGACCGCATCGAAAAGGACATTCAGAAAGTGAAGTCCAAGATTGCGGAGTACAACAAGCAGCTTCGGGAGCTGGAGGGGCAGAAAACCGAGCAGGAGAATTTGCAGATCATCCAGCTTGTCCGGGGCATGAACATGACGAGGGAGGAATTTGCGGCGTTCCTGCGGGGCGGGGCCTTGCAGACCGCCCCCACCCTGACGCCCTATCACGAAAAGGAGGACACCGGCCATGAGGAATAAGATCATTACCCGTTTTCTCTCTGTCATTCTGGCTGTGGGCCTGTCCGCCTCCATGTTCACCACGACGGCCTTTGCTGGAGGCGGGGACGAGGCTGGGGAGGTCATACCCACCGAGCCGACCGGGGAAGTGGTGTCCGAGCCGACGCCCAAGCCTTTGACCCCGGAGGGCAATATGTCCCTGGTGGACGACATCGACGGCGAGGCGTCCGAGGATAAGCAGTTTATCACCGTCGTTTCCAAGACCGGCAATTATTTTTACATCATCATTGACCGGGCCGGGGACGGCGAGAACACGGTGCATTTTCTCAATCAGGTAGACGAGGCCGACTTACTGGCGCTGATGGAGGTTGAGGAAGAACCGCCCGCCGTCTGTACCTGTTCCGTGAAGTGCGAGGCCGGGGCTGTCAATACCGCCTGCCCTGTCTGTGCCAACAATCTGACCGCCTGCGCCGGGAAAACGCCGGAACCGCAGGAGCCGGAAGAACCTGAACCGCCCGTAAAGGAGAACAAGGGCGGCATGGGCGGTCTGCTGGTGCTGCTGATTGTGGCCCTGGCTGGCGGCGGCGGGGCGCTGTATTACTTCAAGCTCCGCAAGCCCAAGGCGGATGTGTCCGGCAGCACCGACCTGTCCGAATATGACTTTGACGACGAGGACAAGCCGGAGGATGAAGAAACGGAGGACGAGGAATGAGCTATCAGTTGGTTATCGCAGAAAAACCCAGCGTGGCCCGGAGCATCGCCGCCGTGATCGGCGCGACCGACCGGCAGGACGGCTACTTGCAGGGGAACGGCTACCTGGTGTCCTGGTGCATCGGGCATCTGGTGTCCTTTGCCGACGCCGCTCTGTACGACGAGCGTTTCAAGAAATGGCGCTATGAGGACTTGCCCATCATCCCGGAGAGCTGGCGGCTGACCGTCCCCCCGGACAAGCGGGAGCGGTTCGACACCCTGCGGACGCTGCTTCGCTCCGAGGAAGTGAGCGAGGTTATCAACGCCTGCGACGCCGGGCGGGAGGGCGAATTGATCTTCCGCACGGTCTACCATCTGGCGGGCTGTACCAAGCCCATGAAACGGCTGTGGATTTCCAGCATGGAGGACAGAGCCATCCGGGAGGGTTTCGCCAACCTGAAACCGGGCCGGGACTATGACCCGCTGCATCAATCGGCGCTGTGCCGGGCAAAGGCGGACTGGCTGATCGGCATTAACGCAACCCGGCTTTTCTCTGTACTGTACCACAAGACCCTGACCGTGGGCCGCGTCCAGACCCCCACCCTGAAAATGCTGGTGGAAAGGGACGCCAAGATCACCGGTTTCCAGAAAGAGAAATATCACATTGTCCATATCGCCGGAGGCGGCGTGGAGGCGGCAAGCGACCGCTTCCACGACCCCGCCGAGGCGGAGCGTATCAAGACGGCCTGTGCGGGAGCGCGGGCCGTTTGTGCTTCCATCCAGCGGGAGAAGAAAACGGAACAGCCGCCCAAGCTGTACGACCTCACCACCTTGCAGCGGGAGGCCAACCGGCTTTTCGGCTTTACGGCCAAGCAGACCCTTGACTATGCCCAAACGCTGTATGAAAAGCGCCTGCTGACCTATCCCCGGACGGACAGCCGCTTTCTCACCGACGACATGGAGCAGACGGCGGCGGGCATCGTGGCCGACCTGGTTCCCATGCTGGCGTTCATGGAGGGCGCGGCGTTCTCCCCGGAGATCTGCCGCGTCCTGAACAGCGCCAAGGTGAGCGACCACCACGCCATTATCCCCACGGCGGAGTTTGTGAAACAGGGCTTTTCCGGGCTGGCGGACAGCGAAAAGAAACTGCTGTCCCTGGTGTGCTGTAAGCTGCTGTGCGCCGTGGCCCCGGCCCATGCGTATGAGGCCGTCACAGCCACATTCACCTGCGCCGGGCAGGAGTTTACCGCCAAGGGCAAGACCATCCTGGCCGCTGGCTGGAAAGACATTGACCGCCGTTTCCGGGCCTCCCTGAAAACCGATGCCGACGAGGACGGCGAGGCCGTGCCGGAGCTGCCCGCCATCACCGAGGGGCAGATTTTCGAGGACATGGCCGCTTCCGTCACCGAGCATTTCACGTCGCCCCCCAAGTCCTACACCGAAGATACCCTGCTGTTGGCTATGGAGCGGGCCGGGGCCGAGGATATGCCCGACGACGCCGAGCGCAAGGGCCTGGGGACGCCCGCCACCCGCGCCGCTATTCTGGAAAAGCTGGTGCAAACCGGCTTCATCCAGCGCAAGGGCAAGCAGCTTCTTCCCACCCAAGACGGTATCAATCTGGCGGCGGTGCTGCCGGAGGCGTTGACCTCCCCAGCCCTGACCGCCGAATGGGAAAGCCATCTGACCGAGATTGCCAAGGGCGAGGCTGACCCGGACGAGTTCATGGCCGGTATTGAGGCACAGGCCCGCGACCTGGTGAAAACCTATTCCTGCGTCAGTGAGGACAAGCAAAAATTGTTTCAGACGGAGCGTGTTGCCATTGGGACGTGTCCCCGCTGCGGCGAAGCCGTCTACGAGGGCAAGAAAAACTACTACTGCGGCAACCGGGCCTGTCAGTTCGTCATGTGGAAGAATGACCGCTTTTTTGAGGAACGGAAAAAGGCGTTCACCCCGAAGATCGCCGCCGCCCTGCTCAAACATGGAAAGGTGAAGATCAAGGGCCTGTTCTCCCCCAAGACCGGCAAGACCTATGACGGCACGGTGCTTCTGGCCGACACCGGCGGGAAATACGTCAATTTCCGCATGGAGTGGAAAAAGCAATAACATTTTCAGGCGCAAGGCCCCGTCCGATTGGATGGGGCCTTGCGCTGTAATCAGAAAGGAGCGACCGAGTGAGCGAAGTATTTTCCATACAGTTGAGCAATCACACCACCCAGCCGGACGGCAAAACCGGCGTCTGGCTGGACTTGCCCGCCACGGCGGAGCAGGTGCAGGCGGCGATGGGGCAGATCGGCGTCACGCAGGATAATCCGTGGGACTATTTTATCAGCGGCTTTTCCTCCCCGGAGGGCCGACACCTGGCTATTCCCCACGACATGGCGCTGGCCTCCGGCGTGAACGAGCTGAATTTTCTTGCCGCCCGGCTGGAAAAGCTGAACGACTATGAGATCGGCACACTGAACGCCGCCTTGCAGCAGAAAAACACTGAAATGCGGACGATTTGGCACATGATCGACTACGCCGACAATCTGGATTACTATGTCAATCTCCCCGACATCCATACCATGGCCGCGCTGGGGGACTACTATCTGAACCGTTCCGGCATGGTGGATATGCCCGACGCCTGGAAGCCCGCTATTGACACGGCGGTGCTGGGGAAGCACATCGCCGGGCTGGAACAGGGAGCCTTTACCGAGTACGGCTATATCGTCAGGAGCGGCGACGAGTGGCGGCGTGTCTATGAGGGCCAGATCGTGCCGGAGGAATACCGGGTGCTGTCCTTTCCGCCCCCGCAGGTGGAACGGGACGAGGCCAGCCGCCCCCAGCCGGAGCAGACCGCCCCGGCCTCCCAGCCCGTCATTCCCATTGTGCTGAACGGCAAAAACAACGCCGAGCGCATGAAAGAGATCACCGACAAGCTGGAAGCGGGTATTCAGGCCCTTTTTGAGAGTGAGCAGTACAAAAACTACCTCACCGCCATGTCCAAGTTCCACAATTACAGCTTCAACAACACCCTCCTGATCGCCATGCAGAAGCCGGACGCCTCCCTGGTGGCGGGCTACAACAAATGGAAAGACGAGTTCGAGCGCCATGTGAAGCGGGGAGAGCGGGCTATCAAAATCCTTGCCCCGGCCCCTTACAAGGTGCGGCGGCAGGTGGAAAAGCTGGATGCCAGCGGCAGGCCCATCCCCGGCCCGGATGGGAAGCCGCTGACCGAGGAACAGGAAGTGACGGTTCCCGCCTTTAAGGTGGTGTCGGTGTTCGACGTGTCACAGACCGAGGGCCGGGAGATACCCGACATCGCCGTGGACGAGCTGACCGGCAGCGTGGAGCGGTATCAGGACTTTTTCACCGCATTGGAGCGGACTTCCCCCGTCCCCATCGCCTTTGAGAACATCGAGGGCGGGGCGCACGGCTATTACCATCTGGAGGAAAAGCGCATCGCCATTGACGAGGGCATGAGTGAGCTGCAAAACCTGAAAACCGCCATCCATGAGATTGCCCACGCCACCCTCCACGCCATTGACAAGGACGCCTCCCCGGAGGAATTGAAAAACCGTCCCGACCGCCGCACCCGTGAGGTGCAGGCCGAGAGCGTGGCCTATGCTGTTTGCCAGCACTACGGGCTGGACACTTCCGACTACTCTTTCGGCTATGTGGCCGGGTGGAGTTCCGGCAAGGAGCTGTCCGAGCTGAAAGCCTCTCTTGAAACCATTCGGGCCACGGCCAACGACCTGATTACCAAGATCGACGGCCACCTTGCCCAGCTTCAGCAGGAGCGGGAGGCCCAGCAGGTGGAGGCCCCGTCCATCTGGAACGGGCTGGATGGGCTTATCAACGACAAGCCTTTCATGCCGGGGGCCACGCCGGAGCAGCAGGCCAACGCCCTGATGGACTTTGCCGAGCGCGACGGCCAGCGGCTGGGCAACGAGGAACGCCGCCTGATTGTGGATTATGCCAATGTTATCCGGGACTATCACAAGGTTGCCGATCTTATCAATGAGCTGTGCGAGGACGGCTACGAGTTGCAGCACGGCGGCGTGGATATGGCGGTGAAACTGCGGGTGGAGCGTGAGATCGCGGAAGCGCCCCCGCTTCTCCTTGACCCGGACGCGGAGCCGCTTGTTACGGTCATTTGGAGCGAGAGCGCCGACCTGCGGGATGGGGAGCAGATGCCCCTTTCCCAAGCGGACGCCGTTTTCAAGGCCCTGGACGACGCTATGCGGGACGAACCGGGCTATGACAAGACCAAGTTCCGCATTGACTTCACCATGAACGGCAAGGCGGACAACTACGAGGGACGGCAGGATTTTGGCGATGGGGACGGTTCCCTGATCGAGCATATCCAAGGCTACCATGAGTATTACGCACAGGCGGAGCATTGGAAAAAGAGCGTCATTGAAACCTCTGGCATAGAGGGCTGGGAGCAGGACAAGGCCGAACGGGATATGATTTTGGGCGAGTTCATCCCTTATCTGAAACTGCATTGTAACCTCTCCGCGATGGAACGGGAGGCCCAGCGGCCCTTACAGTCCGGGGAAACTCTGCCCCCGGAACAGACCGCCTATTTCAACGCCGTTCTGGACTATGTGCGTCAGTGCCGCCCGCTTCTCAATCAGGGCCAGTATCAGTTGCCGGAGCCGCCCCGCCTGGCCGACTTCGATGTAGA